>Ga0209257_1000611_pt1 | contig 58189 bp, 42 predicted proteins | sample AraplaCvi_mCL_r2_FD_184277 | JGI IMG/M metagenome (GOLD analysis project Ga0209257, IMG submission 184277) | Arabidopsis root microbial communities from North Carolina, USA - plate scrape MF_Cvi_mCL_r2 (SPAdes) (version 2) | ecosystem: Host-associated > Plants > Roots > Endosphere | place: USA...
ATGGGGAGCGAAGCACTCGAAATCACGCCCACGCTGGCGATACCGGAGACCGAACTGGTCGAACGTTTCGTACGCGCCAGCGGCGCCGGCGGGCAGAACGTCAACAAGGTGTCCACCGCGGTGGAGCTGCGTTTCGACCTGGCCGCTTCGCCCTCGCTGCCCGAACCGGTGCGCGAACGCCTGCTGGCCAAGCGCGACCGCCGCATCACCGACGAAGGCGTGCTGGTGATCGACGCCCAGCGTTTCCGCACCCAGGACCGCAACCGCCAGGATGCGCGCGAGCGCCTGGCCGCGTTCATCGCCACCGGCCTGAGCGCGCCGAAGAAGCGCATCGCCACCAAGCCCTCGCGCGCGGCCAAGGCGCGGCGCCTGGACGCCAAGCGCGGCCGTGGCGAAATCAAGCGCGGACGCTCGAACAAGGGAGTGATCGATTGAACCAGCACATGGATACCGTTCCGGCCATCCCGCCGCTGATGCCGCAGGTCAAGCCCAACCGTTTCACTCGTTGGCTGGGTCGCACCGCATTGCGGTTGGGCGGCTGGCGCATCGTCGGCCCGATTCCCGATTTGTCCAAGGCGGTGCTGATCGTGGCCCCGCACTCTTCCAACTGGGACGGCTACTGGGGCATGGCGGCGAAGATCGCGCTGGGCCTGGAGGTGCGGGTGCTGGGCAAGACCCAGTTGTTCTGGTGGCCGCTGGGGCCGCTGCTGCGACGGCTCGGCGCGATCCCGGTGGACCGCAGTTCGCCGCAGGGCACGATCGAACAGGCCATCGCCATCATCCGCGACTTCGACCGCATCTGGTTCACCCTGACCCCGGAGGGTACCCGCAAGCGAGTGGAGAAATGGAAGACCGGTTTCTGGAAAATCGCGCGCGCCGCCGACGTGCCCATCGTCATGGCCTATTTCCATTACCCGGAGAAGACCATCGGCGTGGACCGCGTGTTCCACCCCACCGACAACCTGCAGCAGGACATGGCCGATATCCGCGAGTACTACCGGCCCTGGCAGGGCAAGAACCGCGGCACCATCTGAGGATTGTGGGAGCGGCGCGTGGGAACGGCGCGTGGGAGCGGCGTCCCGCCGCGAGCTCTTGCTTCTCAGCTCTTCGGCTTCAGGCTGACAGGCGGAAAAGCTCGCGGCGGGACGCCGCTCCCACGCCCCCGCCGCATTTGCACTGAACAAGGGCTTTGCGTGCCCCCTGCGACACATGCGCCGAAGTCCCCGGCGCGCTAACGTAGCCGGCTTGTTCCCTGACCCTGGAAGCGTTCCATGTCGCGTACCGTAGTCCTCGCCGCCGCCATCAGCCTGGCCCTTGCCGCCTGCACCGCCAAAGCCCCCGAAACCGTGAACGACAAATCGCCTGCCGCCGCCGCGCCCGCCACGTCCGAAAATCCGCTGCTGGTCGCCAGCACCCTGCCGTTCGGCGCGCCGATGTTCGACAAGATCAAGGACAGCGACTACCTGCCGGCGTTCGAGGAAGGCATGAAGCAGCACCTGGCCGAGATGCGCAAGATCGCCGACAACTCCGAGCCGGCCACTTTCGAGAACACCATCGAAGCGCAGGAACGCGCCGGCCAAACGCTGACCCGCGTGTCGCGCATCTTCTTCAGCCTGGTCCAGGCCGACACCAATCCGGAACGGCAGAAGATCCAGGAGGAAATCGCACCCAGGCTGGCCGCGCACCAGGACGAGATCGCGCTGGATCCGAAACTGTTCGCGCGCGTCAAGGCCGTCTACGACCAGCGCGCCAGCCTGAAGCTGGACCCCGAGCAACTGCGCCTGGTCGAACGCGATTACCAGGAACTGGTCCGCGCCGGCGCGCAGTTGTCCGACGCCGACAAGGACACCATGCGCAAGCTCAACGTGGAAGAGACCACGCTTTCCACCGATTTCCACAACAAGCTGGTGGCCGCGGCGGCCGCCGGCGCGGTGCAGGTGGACGACAAGGCCAAGCTGGATGGATTGTCCGAAGGCGACATCGCTTCGGCCGCCGATGCGGCCAAGGAGCGCAAGCTGGACGGAAAGTGGCTGCTGGCGCTGCAGAACACCACCCAGCAGCCGGTCCTGGCTTCGCTGAAGGACCGCGACTTGCGCGCCAAGGTGCTGGAAGCTTCCGAGACGCGCACCGAACACAACGACAGCAACGACACGCGCAAGATCGTACAGCGCCTGGCGCAGCTGCGCGCGCAGAAGGCCAAGCTGCTCGGCTTCGACACCTATGCCGCCTACAGCCTGGCCGACCAGATGGCCATCACCCCGGACAAGGCGCTGAAATTGCTGACCGACACGGTGCCGGCCGCCACCGCCAAGGCACGCAGCGAAATCGCCAAGATGCAGGCGGTGATCGACCAGCAGAAGGGCGGATTCAAATTGGCCGCTTCGGACTGGGATTTCTACGCCGAACAGGTGCGCAAGGCCGAGTTCGACCTGGACGAATCGCAGATCAAACCCTACTTCGAAATGGACAACGTGCTGCAGAACGGCGTCTTCTACGCCGCCACGCAGATGTACGGCATCACCTTCAAGGAACGCAAGGACCTGCCGGTCTACAACCCGGACATGAAGGTGTACGAGGTGTTCGACAAGGACGGCAGCTCGCTGGCGCTGTTCTACACCGACTACTTCAAGCGCGACAGCAAGTCCGGTGGCGCGTGGATGGACGTGTTCGTCGAGCAGGACGGCCTGACCGGCGCCAAGCCGGTGGTGTTCAACGTGTGCAACTTCACCAAGCCCGCCGCAGGCCAACCCGCGCTGCTCAGCTTCGACGACGTCACCACCATGTTCCATGAGTTCGGCCATGCGCTGCACGGCATGTTCTCCAAGGTGAAGTACCCGTCGATCGCCGGCACCAGCACCTCGCGCGATTTCGTCGAGTTCCCGTCGCAGTTCAACGAGCACTGGGCGTCGGATCCGAAGGTCTTCGCCAACTACGCCAAGCACTACAAGACCGGCGAACCGATGCCGCAGGCGCTGGTGGACAAGATCAAGAAGGCCGGCACCTTCAACAGCGGCTACGGCACCACCGAGTACCTGTCGGCGGCGCTGCTGGACCTGGCCTGGCACACGCTGCCGGCCGACGCGCCGCTGCAGGACGTGGACAAGTTCGAAGCCGACGCGCTGAAGAAGTTCAAGGTGGATCTGGCCGAAGTGCCGCCGCGTTACCGCACCACTTATTTCGACCACATCTGGGGCGGTGGTTATTCGGCCGGTTACTACGCCTACTTCTGGTCCGAAGTGCTGGACGACGATGCGTTCGAATGGTTCAAGGAGCATGGCGGCATGACCGCCGAGAACGGGCAGATATTCCGCGACAAGATCCTTTCGCGCGGCAACACGGTCGATCTGGCCACGCTGTACCGCGATTTCCGCGGCAAGGACCCGAGCGTGGAGCCGTTGCTGGAGAATCGTGGGTTGAAGTAAGGGCTCGCGAAGGAATCGTGTATCGCACGACGGGATGGCTTCGAAGCCATCCCGTTTTTCTTTTCCCAACCCAGTTCTGTGGGAGCGGCGTCCCGCCGCGAGCTCTTCGCACCTTGCCAAGATCAAGAGCTCGCGGCGGGACGCCGCTCCCACGCGCGCTTGTTTTCCCTAGAGTTCGCTCGCTGTCATCAGCGCTGTAATTGCTTAACAGGCAGCCCCTCCCGTAGCATGCTGATCCGATGATCCGCCTCTTCCGCCACCGCATGGTCCGAGCGCTGCGCCTGCCCGCGCTGGCGTTGCTCATGCTTGCGGTGTTGGTGAACCCGGTCTTCGCCGCGGTGGGCGACCTGCACGAATCCAGCCGCGGCAGCTCCGATCATGCGCAGGCATTGGATTCCCACGACCACGCCGACCAGACAGGCACGCAGGACGAGGGCATCGACCTGCTGCACGCGCTCATCCATGCCGCGCACTGCTGCGGCCATCTGACCGCGATCCTGTCTACTGCCTTCGTTGCCGCTCCTTCCCTTTTTGCCGACAGCGTGCCCGTGCCGGCCTTCGCCGCGCCGCATTCGCCGCCGCGCACCGACCATTTCCGTCCTCCGATCGCCCTCTGACGTGATTCGCCGGCCATGCGCCGGTCCTTCGTCATCGATCTTTCGGAGAAATACCCATGTGCTTGCGTTCGACGGCGCTCGCCGTCTTCGCGGCTGCGTCCTGCCTGCCGGCAGCTGCGCAGTCGCCTGAAACTTTGACCCTGGACGATGCCTTCGCGCGCGTCGCCCAGTCCCACCCCGATTTGCGCCTGCTGGAAGGACAGCGCAACGTGCTGTCCGCGGAGTTCGAACGGGCCTTGTTGCGTCCTGCGCTGGTGGCGGGAATCGCAGTCGAGAACGCTTTCGGCACCGGCGATGCAGGCGGCTTCAAACAGGCCGAAATCAGCCTGACCCTGGCTGGCGTGCTGGAACGCGGCGGCAAGCTGGATGCGCGTCGTACGCTTGCGCAGACGCGCATCGATGCGCTCGCCGTGCAGCGCCAGACCAAGCGACTGGATCTGCTTGCCGAAGTCGCACGACGCTATCTGGCCATCAGCGCCGCGCAGGAACAGCGCCGCATCGCAGATCTTGATGTCGCGCAGCGGCAACGCACCGTGGCCGGCGCAAGACAGCGTCTGGCGGCAGGCGCATCGCCCGAATCGGTAGTGCTGACTGCTCAGGCCGCGCTGGCGCGCGCGGAGATGGAGCGCGACCGCGCGTCCCAGCGTGGCGCCGCGGCGCGCCAGCATCTGGCCGCGCTGTGGGGCGAGCGTAATCCGGCATTCGACTTGGCCTCCGGCGATCCGCTGGTGCTGCCTGACATCGCGGAGTTCGCGGAACTGGACGCCTTGCTGTCCAGCACTCCGGAGCTGGCGCGCTTCGCCGACGAACAACGCATCGCCGAGGCGCGCGTGCAGCTGGCGCGCAGCCAGGCGACGCCCGATCTGGATTGGCAGGTCGGCGTGCGCCGGCTACAGGCCGGCGACGACTTCGCCTTGATCGGCAGCGTGTCCATGCCGCTGGCCAGCGGACGCCGCGCGCAACCCGAGCTGCGCATGGCCGAGGCGGAGTTGGCGATGGTGGGGGTCGAGCGCGAAGCGCAGGGCCTGTCCCTGTACTCCACGCTAGTCGAGGCGCACGGGCGCTACCGCGTCGCGCAGTTCGAAGTGGACCGTCTGCAAGCGGACGTGCTGCCCAAGCTCGCCAAGGCCGAAAGCGCCGCCGAACGCGCCTATCGCGGCGGCGCCATCAGTTATCTGGAATGGGCCCAGCTTCAATCCGAGCGCACGACTGCCCGCAAGCAGCAGCTCGAAGCCGCGCTGGAAGCCCAGCGCGCACTGATCGAAATCCAGCGGCTCACCGGCCAGGCGTTCGTCGCCGGTCCTGATCCGCAGACCAAACAGGAAGCGACACCATGAAAACGAGGAATCTGATCGGCGCTCTGGCGCTGGCGCTCCTGCTCGGCGCCTGCGGAAACAATGCGAGCGTGGAGCATGCGACCGAAGAGCACGGCCACGAAGAGGGCGGCGAGCACGCGGATGCCAGAGAAGGCGCACACGGCGGACGACTGCTTGAGCAGGATGGCTACGCAGTGGAGCTGGCCATCGCCGAAGACGGCACGCCGCCGAAATACCAGGCCTGGCTGTACGCCGACGGCAAGCCGTTGCCCGCCGCCGCGGGCAAGGTGGAAGTCAGGCTGAAGCGTCTCGGCGGTGTCGCCGAGAACCACGTGCTGAAGGCGCAGTCGGATGGAAGCCTGATGGCCTCCACCGTGGTCGGCGAACCGCATTCGTTCGAAGTCGAAGTGCTGTCGAATATCAAAGGCAAGGCTCTGCGTTGGGAATATCCAAGTTACGAAGGACGTACCGAGATCGCAGCCAGGATCGCCAGAGATTCCGGCATCCGCGTCGCCCCGGCCGGGCCCGGCGTCATCGCTGATGAACATGAGGTGCAAGGATTGCTTACGCCAATGGAAGGCCGCATCGCCAACGTGATGGCTCGCTTCCCCGGTCCGGTCCGCAGCTTGCGCGCCAATGTCGGCGACAGTGTGCGCGCGGGCCAGGCGCTGGCCTCGGTGGAAAGCAATCTCAGCCTGACCATCTACACCGTCAGCACGCCGATCTCCGGCGTGGTGCTGGCGCGCAGTGCGTCGGTGGGTTCGGTCGCCAGCGAAGGCTCGCCGCTCTTCGAGATAGCGGATCTGTCTTCGCTGTGGGTGGACCTGCACATCTTCGGATCCGACGCACAGCACATTCGTCCCGGCGTGCCGGTGAAAGTCACGCGCATGAGCGATGGCGCTACCGTCGAGACCGTGCTCGAAAGAGTGCTGCCCGGCACCGCGACGGCAAGCCAGAGCACCGTGGCGCGCGCGACCATCGCCAACGCCGACGGTTTGTGGCGCCCGGGTTCGGCGGTGAAGGCGCGCATCACGGTGGAACAACAGCCCGCCGCGCTGGTGGTGCCGATCTCGGCGCTACAGAACTTCCGCGACTGGGAGGTCGTCTTCATCCGCGTCGGCGATATGTACGAAGTGCGCCCGGTGAAGCTCGGCAAGCGTGATGCCAGTCAGGTGGAAGTGTTGTCGGGTCTGAAGGCGGGCGATGCGGTGGTCACCGAGCAGAGCTACCTGATCAAGGCCGACATCGAGAAGTCGGGAGCCTCCCATGACCACTGAACGCCCGCAGGAAACCAAACGCGGAGCGCTGGAAGCGATCATTCGCTTCGCCATCGCGCATCGCTGGCTGATGCTGGCGCTGACTTCGGCGCTGATCGCGCTGGGCGCCTGGAGCTTCACCAAGCTGCCCATCGACGCCACGCCCGACATCACCAATGTGCAGGTGCAGATCAATACCGAAGCGACCGGCTATTCGCCGCTGGAATCCGAACAGCGCGTCACCTTTCCCATCGAGACCGCGATGGCCGGCCTGCCGGGGCTGGATTACTCGCGTTCGATCTCGCGTTACGGCCTGTCGCAGGTCACGGTCGCCTTCAAGGACGGCACCGATCTGTACTTCGCCCGGCAGCAGGTGAGCGAACGATTGCAGCAGGCCAAATCGCAGTTGCCCGCAGGATTGGAACCGGAGATGGGTCCTATCGCCACCGGCCTGGGCGAGATCTTCATGTACACCGTCGAAGCCAAGCCCGATGCGGTGAAGAAGGACGGCACGCCGTGGACGGCGACCGACCTGCGCACGCTGCAGGACTGGGTGGTGCGGCCACAGTTGCGCAATACCCCGGGCGTGACCGAGGTCAACACCATCGGCGGCTTCGCACGGCAGATCCACATCACCCCGGAACCGTCGAAGCTGGTCGCGCTGGGCTTCACCCTGCACGATGTGGTCGCTGCCGTCGCCGCCAACAACCAGAACATCGGCGCCGGTTACATCGAGCGCAACGGCCAGCAGTTCCTGGTGCGCGTACCCGGGCAGGTCGCCGATCTGGATGCGATCCGCGACATCGTGCTGGATCGCCGCCAGGGCGTACCTATCCGCGTGCGGGACGTGGCCGAAGTGGGCGAAGGCCCCGAACTGCGCACCGGCGCGGCCACCCAGAACGGCAAGGAAGTGGTGCTGGGCACGGTGTTCATGCTGGTGGGCGCCAATAGCCGCGAAGTTGCGCAGGCGTCGGCGGCGAAACTGGAAGAGGCCAACGCCAGCCTTCCCGCCGGCGTGCGGGCGACGCCGGTCTACGACCGCACTGCGCTGGTGGACCGCACCATCGCCACCGTGTCGAAGAATCTGGTCGAAGGCGCCTTGCTGGTGATCGTGGTGCTGTTCCTGCTGCTCGGCAATTTCCGCGCAGCGCTGATAACCGCAGCGGTGATCCCGTTGGCGATGCTGTTCACCGTGTTCGGCATGGTCCGCGGCGGCGTCTCCGGCAACCTGATGAGCCTGGGTGCGCTCGACTTCGGACTGATCGTCGACGGCGCGGTGATCATCATCGAGAACTGCCTGCGCCGTTTCGGCGAGATGCAGCACCAGCTGGGCAGAGTTATGACCGAGGAAGAGCGGCACGACGTCACTGCCTCGGCGACGGCCGAAGTCATACGGCCCAGCCTGTTCGGCCTGGGCATCATCACCGCGGTGTACCTGCCGATCTTCGCGCTGACCGGCATCGAGGGAAAGATGTTCCACCCGATGGCGGTCACCGTGGTGCTTGCGCTGACCGGCGCCATGCTGCTGTCGCTGACCTTCGTGCCGGCGGCCATCGCGGTGTTCCTGGGCGGCCGCGTGGACGAGAGGGAGAACCGCGTGATGCAGTGGGCCAGGCGAGGCTACGCGCCATTGCTGGCGTGGTCCCTGCGACGCGGCAACTGGATCATGGGTGGTGCATTGGCATTGATGGCGCTGTGCGCCTTGCTGGCGACGCGCCTGGGCACCGAGTTCATCCCCAACCTGGATGAAGGCGACATCGCCTTGCATGCGTTGCGGATTCCCGGCACCAGTCTGGACCAGGCGGTGAAGATGCAGTCCACGCTGGAGTCGCGCATCAAGCGGTTCCCCGAAGTCGATCGCGTGTTCGGCAAGCTCGGCACCGCCGAAGTGGCCACCGATCCCATGCCGCCGTCGGTTGCCGACACTTTCCTGATGATGAAGCCGCGCGCGCAATGGCCGGATCCGCGCAAGCCGCGCGACGAGCTGGTGGCGGAGATAGAAACCGCGGTGAAACAGCTGCCGGGCAACAACTACGAGTTCACCCAGCCCATCCAGATGCGCATGAACGAACTGATTTCCGGCGTGCGCGCCGACGTGGCGATCAAGATCTACGGGGACGATCTGGACACCTTGGTCGAAGTGGGCGAGCGCATCGAAACAGTGGCGAAATCCGTCGCAGGCGCTGCCGACGTCAAGATCGAGCAGACCACGGGGTTGCCCTTGCTCACGATCACGCCGGACCGCAATGCGCTGGTGCGCTACGGCTTGAACCCGGGCGTGGTGCAGGAAACGGTGGCCACCGCCGTGGGCGGCGAGGTGTCGGGACAGCTGTTCGAAGGCGACCGTCGTTTCGATATCGTGGTTCGCTTGCCGGAACGTCTGCGCCAGGATCCCGCGGCCCTTGCCGATCTTCCCATTCCGCTGGGCGGCGGCGAGAACGCGGACGAGTCCAGCCGCGTGGGCGGTTTCAGCGCCGGCGCGCCGCGCACCGTGCCGTTGCGCGAGGTGGCGAAGATCGAAACCCTGCAAGGCCCCAACCAGATCAACCGCGAGAACGGCAAACGCCGCGTAGTGGTCACGGCCAACGTGCGCGGCCGCGATCTGGGCGGCTTCGTTGGCGAGTTGCAACAGCGCATCGGGGCCGAGGTCGAAGTGCCGACCGGCTACTGGATCGACTATGGCGGCACGTTCGAGCAGCTGATATCGGCCAGTGAGCGGCTGTCCATCGTGGTGCCGGTCACCCTGGCCATCATCTTCGCGTTGCTGTTCATGGCCTTCGGCTCGGCCAAGGATGCGGCCATCGTGTTCAGCGGCGTGCCGCTGGCGTTGACCGGCGGTGTGGTCGCGCTGGCGTTGCGCGGAATTCCCTTGTCCATTTCCGCAGGAGTCGGCTTCATCGCGCTATCGGGTGTGGCCGTGCTCAACGGGCTGGTGATGATCGCCTTCATCCGCAAGCTCCGCGAACAAGGCGGTGCGCTGGACGAAGCCATCGTCGACGGCGCGCTGGGCCGGCTGCGTCCAGTGCTGATGACCGCGCTGGTGGCTTCGCTGGGCTTCGTGCCGATGGCCCTCAACGTGGGCGCCGGCTCTGAAGTGCAGCGGGCATTGGCGACGGTGGTGATCGGCGGCATCGTCTCCTCCACCTTCCTCACCCTGGTGGTGCTGCCGGTGCTGTACCGCTGGCTGCATCGGGGGAAGCCGTCGACAACGCCACCCTGAGAGATTGCTCTTTGTAGAGCCGAGCTTGCTCGGCTGCTCTTTGATTGCTCCCCAACGGCAGCCGAGCAAGCTCGGCTCTACAACGCGGATTTGCGCGATTGCCGGGTCAACGGGACACCTTTGGTAACGTGTGCGCGTCCAGCATCGCGTCGATGCGCTGACGTGCGTACTCGCGATCCTCCGGATCCGCACGCGCCATGATTTCCTTGGCCAGCACATCGAACTGCGGCCAGAACTGCGCTTCGTGGCGCAGCGTGCCGCGCCAGTGCGGCAGCATGCGCTCCAGGTTCTCCAGCTCCGCATCAAGACGGGCACGCGCGTTCATCGGCGTCTTCATAGCGCCGGCGGCCGTGGCCAGGTGGCTTCCACATGATGGATGGATTCATCGTCCACCAGTTGGAATCGCAAGCCCTTTTGGTCGAAACCATCGACGCTCAACGTCGCAGCGCCGCCGTCGACCTGGCGGATGGTGATCAGGTACAGGCTTTCGCCGAACCGGTAGTTCAACTTGTACTCGTCCCAGTCGGCGGGAATGCACGGCTTCAACGACAAGTGGTCGCCCTCGCGGTGCAGGCCCAGCAGCGATTCGGTCAGCAAACGATACATCCAGCCTGCCGAACCGGTGTACCAGGTCCAACCACCGCGGCCTACATGCGGCGCCACGCCGTAGACATCGGCGGCAAGCACGTACGGCTCTACCTTGTAGATCGCGCTGGCGGCGGCATCTTCGGCATGATGGATGGGGTTGATCATGCTGGCCAGTTCCCAAGCCTTCTCGCGGTCGCCCAGATGCGCGAAGGCCATCGCCGACCACACCGCCGCATGCGTGTATTGGCCGCCGTTCTCGCGCACACCCGGCACGTAGCCGCGGATGTAGCCGGGATCGTGCGGGGTCTTGTCGAACGGAGGATCCAGCAGCTGGATCAGCCCCGCCTCGCGTTTCACCAGATAGCGGTCCAGCGACGCCATCGCCTGCTTGGCGCGCGCCGGATCGGCCGCGCCGGACAGCACCGACCAGCTTTGCGAAATCGAATCGATGCGGCATTCATCGCTCTGGGTGGAACCCAGCGGCGTGCCGTCGTCGAACCAGGCCCGGCGGTACCAGTCGCCGTCCCAGGCGTGGGCTTCCAGGTTTCCCTGCAGCCTGGTTGCCGAGTCGGCGCAGTAGGTCGCGAACGCTTCGTCGCCGCGGGCCAGTGCGACGTCGCCGAAACGCACCAGCACGTCGTACAGGAAGAAACCCAGCCACACGCTTTCGCCCTTGCCAGCTTCACCGACGCGGTTCATGCCGTCGTTCCAGTCGCCGGTGCCGATCAGCGGCAATCCGCGTTCGCCCAGCAGTTCGGTGCCGCGCTTGAGCGCCAGTGCGCAATGGTCGTAGAACGATTGCTGGATGCCCGACTGCGAGGGCAAGTCGTAGTACGACTCTTCATCGGCATTGACCAGCCGGCCCTCGACGAAGGCCACGCGTTCGTCGAACACGCTCAGATCGCCGGTGACCTGCAGATAGCGGCAGGCCGCCAGCGGCAGCCACAGGAAATCATCGGAACAGCGCGTTCGCACGCCACGGCCTTGCGGCGGGTGCCACCAGTGCATCACATCGCCCTGCGGGAACTGGTGCGCGGCGCTGAGCAGCAGGTGCTCGCGGGTCAGCGCGGGCTTGGCGTGCACCGTGGCCATGGTGTCCTGCAGTTGGTCGCGGAAACCGAACGCGCCGCCGGACTGGTAGTAGCCACTGCGCGCCACGTAACGGCACGCCAACGTCTGGTAAAGCAACCAGCCGTTTGCCAGCGCGTCGACGCTGGGGTCAGGCGTCTTCACCCGCAGCGCGTTCAAGGTATCCAGCCAGTGGATGCGCACGCTGTCCAGCGCATCGTGCGCGGCGCCCGCGCCCTTGCAGCGCTGCGCCAGTTGGATGGCGCTGCGGTAGTCGTTGCCGATGCCCAGGCGGAACACGGTTTCCTGGGCTTCTGCGACCCCCAGCCGGATCGGCACTTGCAGCGCGGTGCAAGGATCCAAACCCACGCCCAGCTTTCCCGAAAGCTTTTCCCGCAGCATCGCCGCCGGCGCGGCCAGGCTGCCGTTGCGGCCCAGGAATTCGTTGCGATCGGCAGTGAAGCTGCGGTTGGCGCCATCGGCGTCGAAGAAGGCGACGCGTCCTGCGAATTCGGTGTTGTACGGATTGCGCGCGGTCAGCACGTTGCTGGCCGCGTCCAACTCGCTGATCACGTGCATCTGCGACTTGGCGCGGATGTCGCCCAGTATCCATTCCACGTAGCCGGTCGCGGTCAGCTTGCGCGGTCGCCCGGACAAGTTGCGCAGCTTCAGCACCGAGTACTTCACCGCGTCCTCCATCGCCACGTAGACCCACAACTCGCTGGCGATGCCGTCTTCCATATGCTCGTACACGCTGTAGCCGAAGCCATGGCGCGTGCGGTAATCGCCTTGGCCGCGGCAGGGCAGCGGCATCGGCGACCACACCCGCCCGGTTTCCTCGTCGCGCAGGTAGAACGCTTCGCCGCCGGCATCGGCGATGGGATCGTTGTGCCAGGGCGTGAGCCGGAACTCGTGCGCGTTCTCGAACCAGGTGTAGCCCGGCGAGCTCTCGCTGACCACGGTGCCCAACTTGGCGTTGGCCATCACGTTGGACCACGGCGCCGGCGTCGGCGCGCCTTCGCGCAGGGTGATCACGTACTCGCGTCCGTCGGCGGCGAAGGCGCCGGTGCCGTTGTCGAACAGGAACTCCTGGGACATCGCTTCGAACGGCCAGGGATCCTCTTCGCCGGCCGGAGCGGACGGCGGCAGGCCAGACGCGCTCTCCTGCTCCGGCGACAGTTCGGGCATCGGCGGCGCGCCTTCGGCGAACAACAAGGGAACGCTGCGCTCCGGCGCCATATGCCGGCTGACCTGCGCCGCCAGCGTGCCGCGCTGGTCGTTGATGATGACCCGCGACACGGTCTGCAACAGGATCCGGTCTTCCTGCGAGATCTGTTGCGCCGGGCGCACGAAAATGCCGCCGGGCCGATCCAGCACATTGCCTTCCGGACCGGCCGACACCAGGCCCAGGATCTGCTCCTGCAACTGCTGTCGATAACCGGCCTGGTCTTCGTTCCAGATCACCAGATCCACGTTCAGGCCTTTCAATCGCCAGTACGCATGCGCCTGCACCATCTGCCGCACCAGTTCGATGTTGGCCGCGTCGGCGATCTGCACCAGCACGATGGGAAGATCGCCGGAAATCGAATGCCCCCACAACCCCGACTGGCCGCGACGGTTCTGCAGCAGTACCGCGTTGTCGGCGCGCAGGAACGGATGCGCGTACACCATCAGCCCGGCCAGGCGTTCGTACAGGCGCGCATCGGATTGGGAAGCGTTGATCTGCCGGCGCACCACCTGGCTGTGGGTCCAGGCCAGGTCGAACACGCGGTCGGCCAGGCGCCGGTCGCGGTATTTGTCGATCAACGCCGCGCAGGCGTCGCGGTCGGCGCCGACGCCGGTGACCATGTCGACCATCGCGGTCTGGTCCGGGGCCAGGGTGATGCGGCAGCGGATGGCGACGATGGGATCGAGCACCGAGCCTTCCGAATCCGACAGCGCTTCCAGCGACGACAGCGCCTGCGGATTGCGCGGCGTATTACCGCGGCCCAGGAAGCGGGCACGGTCGGTTTCATAGGAGATGCTTTCGATGTCGGCGTCGTGCACCGCCACCAGGTGCAGCATCCACGGCGGAATCTCGTCGTGCGAACGCGGCCGGCGTGTGCACAACAGCGCCTGCTTGTCGCGCACGATCTCGCTCTGCACGAACAGGTTGCTGAAGGCCGGATGCATTTCGTCGGAGATCGACGGCGCCAGCACCACTTCGGCATAGGTGGTGATCTCGATGGTGCGCGGGCGCCGCGAGCGGTTGCTGATGGTCAGGCGGCGCAGCTCGATGTCGTCCTCGGCCGAGATCGCGATCTCCAGATGGGAGTCGTAGCCGCGTTTGCGGCCGCGGAACTCGGCCTTGGCGTCGGAGAAAATAGCTTCGTACTGGTCCACCGGCACGCAGGTGGGCTGGTAGGCGGCCGACCAGAATTCGCCGCTGTAGACATCGCGCAGATAGCAGAAGCTGCCCCAGTTGTCGCGCGTGCCGTCTTCGCGCCAACGCGTCACCGCCATGTCGCGGACGCGGCTGTAGCCGCCTCCGGCGCTGGTCAGCAGCCCGTGGTAGCGGCCGTTGGAAAGCATCTGCACGGCCGGCCGCGGCGTGTTGGGATCGCGGAACACGCGCAGTTGGGTCTCGGTGGCGGTGGGCGCGGGGCGACTGCTGGTGGCTTCGGCCTCGTGCGGGTGGAACACGCCGGTGCGCGGAATGCGTTCCTGCAGCAGCAACAGCGTCGCCTGGAATTCGGCGTCGGCCATGAAGCGCTTCTGCATCGGCTGATCGCGCAGCAGGTAGTCCAGCGCCAGGAATCCCATGCCCTGGTGATGGGCCATGAACGAACGGATCAACGCATGGTCCTGCCCGCGCGGCACCCGGCTGGGGGTGTAGTCGATGGCCTCGTACATGCCGTAGCGGCCGCTGAAACCCAGCTCGGTCAGCCGCTGCAGGTTCTGGCACGCCGCTTCCGGCGCCACCATCAGCGCCATCATGGTCGCGTAGGGCGCGATCACCAGGTCCTGTCCCAGGCCGCGCTTCAAACCCAGGCCGGGCACGCCGAAGGCGCGGTACTGGTAGTTCAAACGTGCATCGACGGTGTTGTAGCCGGATTCGGAAATGCCCCACGGCACGTTGCGGCGCGCGCCGAAGTGGATCTGCGCTTCCACCGCGTGCTTGGAAGTCTGGTCCAGCAAGGTGTCCGGGTAGCTCGGCATCACCAGCTGCGGCATCAGGTATTCGAACATCGAGCCGCTCCAGGAGAGCAGCGTGGCGTCGCCGTCCACTTCGGTCAGCAAGCGGCCCAACGCGAACCAGGTTTCCTGCGGCAACTGGCCCTGGGCGATGGCGACGAAACTGCACAGCCTGGCTTCCGAAGCCAACAGGTCGTAGTGGCCCTGGTCCAGGCGCCGTTCGTCGACGTTGTAGCCGATCGACAGCAGATGACGGCCACGGTCGTACAGGAACTCGTACTCCATCAGCGAGTACTGCCCGGCCAGATGCGCCAGCCGTTCCAGGTCGTTGATGCGGGTGCGCGCACGGCCCTGCGCCTGCGCGCTGTAATTCTGCGCGCTGAGCTGGCGCAGGGTTGGAATGGGACCGGCGTTGACCGCTTCCAGCATCTCGCCCGTGGCCTGCGCCGAACTTTCCAGCCAGGGCGCGAACGACAGCAGTTCGCCATGCGCGGACCGGCAGGCGCTGTCCAGCGCGGTCGGCCAATGCGTTTCGCCATCGAACTCCGTGGCCGCTGGCGCCGGCCATGCGGCCAGGATCGCAGCGGACTGCTCGCTGAGCCGCGCCAGCATGCCCTGCGCTTCACGCAGCGACGGCGCCGGCTGCGCGCGCGCGGCCTCGAGTTGTTCGCGGAAGGCGGCCAACGCCGACTCCAACTCGGCGCCGGTGAATCCCGAAGCCAGCCGCGTTTCCTCCAGCACGCCGAAGGTGTCTGCCATGCCGGTGAACGTGGAGCGCGCCAGCACCGGCGCATCCACCAGCGCCAGCAAGCCTTGCCGGAGGGTCAGCAGATGACCGGCCAGATTGCCGCTGTCCACGGTGGAGATGTAGTGCGGCGGCAGCGGCTGCAGGGTTTCGGTGTCGTACCAGTTGTAGAAGTGGCCGCGATGGCGCGGCAGCAGTTCCATGGTCGCCAACGCGCGCTGGGTGCGCTCCATCAGGCCGCCGATCTGCAGATAGCCGAAATCGTAGGCCGACAGATTGGCCAGCAGCGACAGGCCGATGTTGGTAGGCGAGGTGCGACGCGCGACCACCAGGGTGGGATGTTCCTGGATGTTGTCCGGCGGCAGCCAGTGGTCCTCTTCGCGGATCCAGGTTTCGAAGAAAGTCCAGGTGCGGCGCGACAGGCGGCCCAGGAAGGCAAGCTGCGAGCGCGACAGTTCGGCGAACTTCTGCCGTGGTGGCCTGCCCATCCACGCCATCAACGCCGGCGACAGGAACCACAACGCCAGGATCGGCGCGGCTACCCACAGCGCCATCGGATTGGTTTTCACCAGCAGCGCCGCCGTGGCGATGGCGGCCACGGGCGCGAACCACATGCCCCGCAGCTCGGCGCCGAATCCGCTGCCCAGGTTGCGTTCGACTTCGCTGGAGGGATTCCATTGCAGCAGGTGCCGGCGACTGATCGCCATCCGCCACAGGGTGCGTGCGATCGCGCCGAGGCTGAAGAACGCCTCGTACGGCAGGCAGGCAAGGTTCACGGCCGCGCGCAGCAGCTGCCGCAGGCACTGCTTCAATACCTGCAGCAGATGCGTTTCCAACGCCATGTCCACCGGCTTGACGAAAACATCTCGCAAGGTCGGCACCAGGATCGGCAGCAACAGCAGGCACAGCACCCATAAAGTCCAGGCCAAAGTCTGCGGAACCAGCGCCCAACCCAGCACCAACAAAGCCGTAGCCGCTGCGGGCACGAGACTGCGGCGCAGATTGTCGACCAGCTTGCCGCGAGACAGGTTCGACAACGGATTGCGTTCGAAGCCGCCAGCCAGGCGCGGCACCCACGGCAGCAGCCACGGCAGCAACTGCCAGTCGCCGCGGATCCAGCGGTAGCGGCGCTTCACGTCGGCGGCATAGCGTGCCGGGTAGTCCTCGAACAGGCGCACGTCGCTGACCAATCCGGCGCGGGCATAGCAGCCTTCCAGCAGATCGTGGCTGAGCACGCGGTTTTCGGGAAAGCGATCTTCCAGCGCATGTTCGAACGCGTCCACGTTGTAGATGCCCTTGCCGACGAACGAGCCTTCGCCGAACAGATCCTGGTACACGTCCGAGACCATGCGCGTGTACGGATCTATGCCGGGCTCGGCGCCGTACATGCGCGCGTAGCGCGAACCGATCCGCCCGCTCATGCTGCTGCCCACGCTGGGCTGCAGGATGCCGTAACCGCGCGTCACCCGGCGCTTCTTCTCGTCGAAGCGCGCGTGGTTGAGCGGGTGGGCCAGAGTGGCGACGAACTCGCGCGCCGCATCGCGCGGCAACTTGGTGTCGGTGTCCAGGGTAATGACGTAGCGCACGTTGGTCAGTACGGCCGTGTTGCCGGCGATCTTCACGAACGCTTCGTCAGTGCCGCTGCGCAGCAGCCGGTTCAATGCGGCCAGCTTGCCGCGCTTGCGCTCGTAGCCCATCCAGGCCTTTTCCGCCGCATTCCACTGGCGCGGCCGGTGGAACAGGAAGAACAGGTCGCCGCTCTCCGGCGCGTAGCGCGCATTGAGCCGATCGATCTGTTGCGCGGCATGATCCATCAACCCCTGATCGCCGGGCAGCACCTGCTGGCCGGCGTCCAGGAAATCGGTCAGCAGGCCGAAATGCAGATGCGCATCGCGGTTGGCCAGGAAGCGCACTTCCAGCCCTTCCACCAGCGCATCGATGCCGTGCGCGCTGCCGATCATGCTGGGCACCACCACCAGCGTGCGCGCATTGGCCGGCAGGCCGTGCGAATAGTCCATGCGCGGCAAAGGCTGCGGCGCCACCAACACGGTCGCGGTCCAGTTGACCAGGGCGATGCCCAGTTCGCTGAAGGCGATCAAGCCCAGCACGGCGATCACGCTCAGCCAGATCCAGTCGAACCGATCGGCGCTGGCTTCGGCCACCAGCACCCAGGTGAAGGTCAACGCGATCAGGATGATCGGCGTGAGGTAAACCCCCAGCGGGATTCTGCGCGGACGCAGGCGCACCGGCTTGCGCGCCGATTCCAGCGCGCTGACCGCTGCCTTCATCTGCGGTATGCCGTCGTCGACCAGGTAGTAGCCCACATGCGCGCGGATGTCGCGCGTGCCCGCGTGCGCCTGGGCCAGGCCCAGCACGGTGCGCGCCACTTCCATCTCGTCGGCGCCGCTGAGCCGTGCCACTTTCTCCACCCGGTGGCGGTAGCCGTCGCGGGTGCTGAAGTCCATCGAGGGGTAGGTGCCGGCAGGATCTTCGCGCAAGGTCTTGTCGACCAGGCTCATGGTCTCCACGAACTCGCGCCAATCCATGTTGGCCAGGAAGCGAAGGCTGCCGATGCTGTTGCCTATCGATACCTGGTCCGATGCCTGCTGTTGGCTCTCGGCATGCACCAGCGCCTCGATGCTGTGGCCACTGTCGGCCGCCCATTGCTCGGTCCAGCTCATGGGCATGGCCAGGGCGGCGCTGCGGCCGTGGATGCCGCGGATCAGTTCGGCCACGAACGCGCCGGACAACGGCGGGTTGGAGCGGGCCATGTCGGCCACCACCAACACCACGTTCTTGGGCGTGTTGTCGGCGGTGTCGTTGAGCAGGCCGGCCCATTCGGCGGCAAGGCGATGGTCGGCGCCGTCGCGCATCACCCGCACCGCCATGCGCCGCAGGTTTTCGATCAACGCCAACCGCAGCATGATGGGAATGGCCCACAGCTCGCCCATCTTCAACGGGGTTACCGTTTGATAGCCGGCGACGAACAGGCTCAGGGTCTCGGCATCGATGCGGCCGTCGCCATGGGCGATGGCCTCCATGGCCAGGTCGTAGACGCGCGGCAGGCCGGCCGAGGCGCCTTTGCTCAGGGAGGGAAGTTCGCGGCTATAGCCCTTGGGCAAGTGCCGCCGTGCGGTGCGGATCTGTTCTTCGATCAGGTAGTAGTTGTCCAGCAGCCATTCGCCCGCCGGGGTGATGCGCACTTCGTCCTGCACCATCTTGGTGAGCAGGGAGTTGGCATCGTCCAGCAGGCCTTCGTTCTCCTTCAGCCGCGCCAACAGCAGGTCGGGCTGCGGCAAGGCATGCACGCTGTGCTGCCGCGCCAGCGCCTTGCCGTGCCATTCCATCTGCTCGGCGCTGAGCAGCTGCGACCGCAGCGGCTCCTCGGCCAACAGCGGCTTCTGCAACACGGTCGGCTGCCAGCGCCGCATGCGCCGGCGTAAACGCAACCAACGACCGAGGATCCGCCAAACCGTGGGCATACGAATCCGTTACCTTGCGAAAAGTGGGGTCTGGATCATTGCATTGGCGGTAGAAGTGGTTTGTGAACGCGGCGGTCGTGGGATGCATCCGGCTGGACGATCAGGCCGAGTCAAGTGCGCAGACTCCAGGCACCGTTGCGAACGACAAGCGCGGTCCGGGAAGGCATGCTGGGCTCATCGGAGTTCGGAAGATCGCCCGGATCCGAACGTCGCAGCCACCTGACGAGAAGAATATGAGAATGACCCGCCTGATTCCCATGCTGCCTGTGCGCAGCATGCCCGCCAGCGTCGAGTTTTATAAGAAGCTCGGCTTCACAGTGGAAAAGCGCAACGACAGCTGGCGCTGGGCGATGCTCGTATCCGGCGAGTGCCGGTTGATGGTGGACGAATCGATCAACGTCCACCCGCAGGTGCCGCGCACTTCGGTGCTCTATCTCTATCCGGACGATGTCAGGCAGTACCACCAGCAGCTGCGCGCCGCCGGCTTGGCCGTTCCGGACCTGGATACGTCGTTCTACGATATGACCGAGTTCCGATTCGACGATCCCGATGGCAACCGATTGTGGATCGGGCAGGCCGCGGCGGAAAGCGCATAGGCCATCTGTTGGCGGTACTTCGGCACGCGCCAGCTGCAAGCCAAGCGTAAGCGCGACTCTGCGCGGCATGCCCTATCATCGGCCTGCCGGTCCGTCGCCCCGATCTCTTGGCGGCGATGGGGGAGACCGGTGGGGCTCCAGGGCGTTCGTCGACTCTGGCGCGCGACATCACCATGCAAAGGGGCAGCACTCATGAACATCTGGGCGGTTTTGGTCGCAGCGGTTTCCAGCTTCGTGCTGGGTGGCCTTTGGTACTCGCCGGTGCTGTTCGGCAGCATCTGGAATGCGGAGAACGGCGGGGTCAAGCAATCCGGCCACCCGGCCAAGGTGTTCGGCGTGGCCTTCCTGTTTTCCCTGGCGGCCGCTTTCTGCTTCGCCACTTGGCTGGGCAGCGCGCCGCCCCTGGAAACGGCGCTCAAGGCGGGCGCATTGGCGGGCCTTGGTTTTGTCGCCGCCAGTTTCGGCATCAACTACCAGTTCGCCCAGCGCTCGTTCAAGCTCTGGCTGATCGACGGCGGTTACCACGCGGTGCAGTTCCTGCTGTTCGGTTTGATTCTGGGTTCCTGGCACTGAGGCTTCTTTTTCCTCCCCCTTTGAAAAAGGGGGCAAAAGCGATCGCCGGGACGATCAATGTGGATCGCCGAGCTCAGGCGCCACGCGAATTTTTCTAGCGCTCCGAATGCCCGCTCTGATCGTAACTGCCGCGCGTAAACAGATCCGGCTGGATCAGCTCGATGAACGCACGCGCCTGCGGCGACAGATACTTGCCCTTGCGCACCACCACGCCGTAGCTGCGGGTGGGAAACCACTGGCTTAGCGAGCGCGCGGCCAGGCGGTCGCGGTCGGCGTCGGTCAGGCAGATCGAGGTGATGATGGAAATGCCCATGCCCATGGCCACGTACTGCTTGATCACTTCCCAGCCGCCCACCTCCAACGCAACGGTGTAGGGCACGCGGTTCTGCTGGAACACCAGGTCGACCAGCCGATAGGTCACCAATCGTTTGGGCGGAAGGATCAGGCCGTACGGCGACAGGTCTTCCAGCTTCAGCGTGCGCTGCTTGATCAGCGGATGGTCGGGCGGGGCGATCAGCAGCGGCTCGAAACGGTAGACCGGCTCGTAGCTCAGGTCCTGCGGCACATCCAGCATGGAACCCACGGCCAGGTCGACGGCATCCGAACGCAACAGGTCGGTGCCGTCGGCGCTGACCGCGTTGTGCAAGGTCAGGCGCACATCGGGATGCTGGCTGCGGAAGTGCTCCACGATCCTGGGCAGCAGATAGAGGATGGTGGAGCTGTTGGCGGCGATGTTGAGCTCGCCGGCATCCAGCCCGCGCACCTTTTCGCGAAAGTGGGCGCCCAGGCCGTCCAGGCTTTCGACCAGCGGCTGGGCCAGTTCGTACAGCAGTTGGCCCTCGCGGGTGGGGGCCAGCCGTCGGCCGCTGCGCTCGAACAGACCCACTCCCAGCTCGCGCTCCAGTGCCTGCAACTGCAGGGTGATGGCCGGCTGGCTGACGTACAAAGCCTCCGAGGCGCGCGAGACCGACCCCAGACGCACCGTCTGGCAGAAGGCCCGCAAGGGCTTGAGCCTGTCAGATTTGTAAGGAAATCTAGGGGTTGCGACTGGCTTGTCAGGCATTGCGATGCACCATATAAGCTGAGCTTATTAATTGCATTGATAAAACTGTGTTGTCAAATAAATGATGCGGTAGCACGTTACGGGTCCAGCTTGAGGTAGATCAGGAGCCCGCAATGTCCGCAGTACTCGCCCCAACCACGCATAGCCATGGCAACGCGGTTCAAGTGGTGGCCGCCGCTCCCGGACAGGCTGCCCTGCTTACCCCGGCCGCCCTGGAGCTGCTGGCTTCGCTGCACCGCCTGATCGAACCCCAGCGGCAGGCGCGGCTGGCCGCGCGTCGCGAGCGCCAGGCGTTCTTCGATGCCGGCGGCCTGCCCGATTTCCGCGACGACACCCAGGCCATCCGCGAAGGGGGCTGGAAAGTAGCCCCGTTGCCGGTCGCCTTGCAGGACCGCCGGGTCGAGATCACCGGCCCGGTCGATCCCAAGATGGTCATCAATGCGTTGAACTCCGGCGCCAAGGTGTTCATGGCCGACTTCGAAGATTCCACCTCGCCCACCTGGGCCAACCTGATCGCCGGCCAGCAGTCGCTGATCGGCGCGGTGGCCGGGAACCTGGAGTTCCGTACCGACAACGGCAAACACTACGTCCTGAAGCCGTTCGCAGAGCAGGCCGTGCTGATCGTGCGGCCGCGTGGCTGGCACCTGGACGAAAAGCACCTGCGCATCGACGGCACGCCGATCGCCGGCGGCCTGTTCGACCTGGCCTTGTTCGCCTTCCACAACGCCAGGGCGCTGGCGGCAAAGGACCGCGGCCCTTATTTCTATCTGCCCAAGCTGCAATCGATGGAAGAAGCAGCGCTGTGGGAAACCGCGCTGTCGCATATCGAATCCGCACTGGGCCTGCCGCAGGGCCAGATGAAAGTCACCGTGCTGATCGAAACCCTGCCGGCGGTGTTCGAGATGCACGAAATCCTGCATGCGCTGCGCGGCCGCATCGTCGGACTGAACTGCGGGCGCTGGGACTACATCTTTTCCTACCTGAAGACTTTCCGCCGCCACCGCGACAAGGTGTTGCCCGAGCGCAGTCAGGTCACCATGACCCAGCCGTTCCTGAAAGCCTATTCGGAACTGCTGATCCAGACCTGCCACCGGCGCGGCGCGCATGCGATGGGCGGCATGGCTGCGCAGATTCCGATCAGCGGCGACGAAGCGGCCAACGAACAGGCCATGGCGCGGGTACGTGCGGACAAGCTGCGCGAAGTCACGGCCGGCCACGACGGCACCTGGGTCGCGCACCCGGCGCTGATTCCCATCGCGCGCGGCATCTTCGACGAACACATGACCGCGCCCAACCAGCACGGCGTATTGCGCGAAGACGTCAAGGTTTCCCGCGACGATCTGATCAAGCCTTCGCTGGGAACCATCACCAACGCGGGTTTCGAAGGCAGCGTGGAAGTCTGCGTGCGCTACCTGGCCGCCTGGCTGGACGGAAACGGCTGCGTGCCGATCCACTGGCTGATGGAAGACGCCGCCACCGCGGAAATCTCCCGCACCCAGCTGTGGCAATGGCTGCATTCGGACAACCTGCACCTGGCCGACGGCACCCTGATCGATTTCGCGTTGCTGGAACGGGCGCTGCTGAATCTGCCGGCGCGGCTGGGCGACGTCGGCGCGATACCGGGTGGTCGGCGCATACCCGAAGCCATCGCCCTGCTGGACAAGCTGAGCCATGCCGAGGAACTGGCCGAGTTCCTGACTTTGCCCGCATACGAGCACCTCGATTGAACGCGTAGGAGCGGCCCATGGCCGCGAGCTCTTCATCACGACCCACGAGAACAAGCTCGCGGCCACGGGCCGCTCCTACAACAAAACCATTGACCCCTTACCCACGGAAGAGAACGACCATGAGCAACCTGCAGACCGCCGAACAGATCCAGAAAGACTGGGACAGCAACCCGCGCTGGGCCGGCATCACCCGCAACTACACCGCCGCCGACGTGGTGCGCCTGCGCGGCACCGTGCACGTGGAGCATTCGATCGCCCGGTTGGGCGCTGAGAAGCTGTGGGGCTATCTGCAGAAGGAAGACTTCGTCAACGCGCTCGGCGCGCTGACCGGCAACCAGGCCATGCAGCAGGTCAAGGCCGGCTTGAAGGCGATCTACCTTTCCGGTTGGCAGGTGGCGGCCGACGCCAACCTGGCCGGACAGATGTATCCGGACCAGTCGCTTTACCCGGCAGACTCGGTGCCCGCGGTGGTCAAGCGCATCAACAACACGCTGCTGCGCGCCGACCAGTTGAACCATGCCGAGGGCGACGACAGCATCGATTACCTGCAGCCGATCGTGGCCGATGCCGAGGCCGGCTTCGGAGGCGTGTTGAACGCGTTCGAACTGATGAAGGCGATGATCGAAGCCGGCGCGGCCGGCGTGCACTTCGAAGACCAGCTGGCCAGCGTGAAGAAGTGCGGCCACATGGGCGGCAAGGTGCTGGTGCCCACCCGGGAAGCGGTGGAGAAATTGAACGCCGCGCGCCTGGCCGCCGATGTCATGGGCGTGCCGACGCTGCTGGTCGCGCGGACGGACGCCGAAGCCGCCGATCTGTTGACCAGCGATATCGATGCCAACGACAAGGACTTCATTACCGGCGAGCGCACCGTCGAAGGTTTCTACAAGACCCGCAATGGCCTGGACCAGGCCATCAGCCGCGGCCTGGCGTATGCGCCGTACGCCGATCTGGTGTGGTGCGAGACCGGCAAGCCGGACCTGGAATTCGCACGCAAGTTCGCCGAAGCCATCCACGCCAAGTTCCCGGGCAAGCTGCTGGCCTACAACTGCTCGCCCAGCTTCAATTGGAAGAAGAACCTGGACGACGCCACCATTGCCAGGTTCCAGAAGGAAATCGCCGGCTACGGCTACAAGTTCCAGTTCATCACCCTGGCCGGCTTCCACGCCCTCAACTACTCCATGTTCAACCTGGCCCACGGCTATGCGCGCCGCCAGATGAGCGCCTTCGTCGAACTGCAGGAAGCGGAGTTCGCCGCCGCCGACCGCGGCTTCACCGCGGTCAAGCACCAGCGCGAAGTGGGCACTGGCTATTTCGACGCGGTCACCCAGGCCATCCAGCAGGGCCAGTCCTCGACCACCGCCCTGAAAGGGTCCACCGAGGAGGAGCAATTCCACGGCGAAAAGGCCGCCTGAGGCCGCTGACCCCCGCAGTTGACGTTACCAAGGCGGTAGGCCGGGAAGCCGGCCTGCCGTCTGTGCTTTGGGGGAGCATTGTGGTGATATCCTGCGGATTCGCGATTTGGGGCGTGTGATGAATCCGGAGACCGCAGCGTTGGTCGCTGGCTACGAGCCAGTGCGTCCGGCCGCAGAGGAAGTGCCCAACGATCCGACCACCGCGGTGCTGTCGGCGGAGGAGTGCGAGCTTTTCGCGCAGGTCGGTCGGGTGCGCCCGGTCACGGCGGGGGAAAGGCTGTTCACCCGTGGCGAAATAGGCACCACCATGTTCGTCATCCTGCAGGGCGGGGTGGCGCTGGATTTCGGCGAGGACCTCAACGAAAAACACCTGGGCGCGCGCGAGTTCTTCGGCGAGCTGGGTTTGCTGATCGGCGACCATGCGCGCGCCGCATCGGCCACTGCCATTGCCGATGGCGTATTGCTCGAATTGAAGAGCCCCGAGTTCCAACTGCTGGTCGACCGCAATGCGGGGCTGGTTTCGCATTTCCTGCGCCGGGCGATCATGCGCGTGGTCTCCAACGAACAGAACCTGATCCACCGGCTGCGCCGCCGCAACCAGGAATTGCAGGCCGCGCTGGACAGCCTGCGGGTCACCTCGCACCGGTTGGACAAGAGCGAAGAGCTCAACCGTACCGACGAGCTGACTTCGCTGTACAACCGCCGCGGCCTGGCCATGTTCCTGGAGCAAGGGCGCAACAACGGCGGCTACCACGGTTACGGCCTGCTGCTGATCGACTGCGACCGCTTCAAGGACGTCAACGACATGCACGGGCACCTGCTGGGCGACCGCGTGCTGCAGAGCGTGGCCAACATCCTGCGTTCGCTGTCGGCCTCCCAGGATTTCGCCTGCCGGCTGGGCGGCGACGAATTCTGCCTGCTGCTCAAGGCCCAGCATCGCGAAGAGATGCTGCGTTACGCCGACTTCGTGGTCAGCACCGCGCGCGCGTTGCAGCAGATGCAGCCCTCGCCGCCGCTTATCACCACGTTGAGCGTCGGCGCCTGCCTGATAGACCCCTCGCGCGACTGGAACGATTGGTACGCGCAGGCCGACCAGGCGCTGTATCGCGCCAAGAGCGTCGGCGGCGATCGCGTCGAGTGGCAGGACTGACGGTCGGAACCGCGACGCGATGAACGACATCGGCCGTCTCCCGCTCGAAGGTCCGCAGCTGCGGACGCTGCTGCTGACCGATCTGGTCGATTCCACCGGCCTGGTGGAACGCCTGGGCGATACGCCGGCCTCGGAATTGTTCCGCGAACACGACCATCTGGTGTTGAAACTCCAGCAGGAATGGCGCGGGCGCCTGATCGACCGTTCCGACGGCCTGCTGTTGTTGTTCGAACGGCCCATCGACGGCCTGGGTTTCGCGCTGGACTACACGCGCGGCCTGCGCGAGCTGGGCAAGGCGCGCGGGCTGGAGTTGCAAGCGCGCGCCGGCTTGCACGTGGGCGAGGTGCTGACCTGGAAGAACAGCGATGCGGCCGTTTCGGTCGGGGCCAAGCCGTTGGAAGTGGAAGGCCTGGCCAAGCCGATGGCCGCGCGCCTGATGACACTGGCGCGTCCGGGGCAGATCCTGCTCTCGGCCGTGGCCGAATCGCTCACCCACCGGGCCGCGCGCGAGTTGGGCGAACGCGGGCAGAACCTGCTGTGGAAATCGTACGGACGCTGGCGTTTCAAGGGCGTGCCCGAGGCGCAGGAAGTCTACGAAGTGGGCGAAGTCGGCATTGCGCCGCTGCGCGCGCCGTCCAGTATCGCCAAAGCGTGGCGCGATACGCCCTTGTGGCGGCGGCCGGCGGCGTTGGCGGTGGAGCTGCTGCTGGTGGTGGGCATCGGCGTGGGCGTGTGGTTCGTCACCAAGCCGCAACCGGCAATCGCCTTTGCCGAACGCGATTGGGTGGTGGTGGGCGACCTGCGCAATCTGACCGGCGAGAAAGTGCTGGACGATTCGCTGGAACAGGCCTTCCGCATCAGCCTTGAGCAGTCGCGCTACGTCAACGTGCTGAGCGACATGAAGGCGCGCGACACGCTGGCGCGCATGCAGCGCCAGCCGGGCACGTTGCTGGACCGCGCGGTGGCGTCGGAAATCGCGCTGCGCGATGGCGTGCGCGCAGTGATCCTGCCGACCGTGTCGGAAGTGGGCGGAAGAGTGCGGGTGAGCGCGGAAGTCATCGATCCCAGCACCCAAACCACCGTCTACGCCGAGTCCGCGGACGGCGCCGGGGCCGGCTCGGCGCTGGAGTCCATAGACAAGGTGACCGCGGCGCTGCGCGGAAAACTGGGCGAGGCGCTGGCGTCGGTGGAAAAGTATTCCGAACCGCTGCCCCAGGTAACGACCCGGAACCTGGACGCTCTGCGTGCCTACGCCCTGGGGCAGAAGTCCTTCGCGCGCGGCCGGTATGAAGAGGCGTACGGCTTCTACGCGCGGGCCACCAGCCTGGATTCGAAGTTCGCCCTCGCCTACGTAGGTCAGATGCGGGCACGCAACGCGCTCAACGATCTCGCCGGCGGCGCGAAGTATCTTCGTACCGCAATCGACTTGCGCCAGAGCCTGCCGCCGCGCGACCAGATGTACCTTGAAGCTTGGGTCGCCGAAGTGGATGAGCCGGGCAAGTCGCTGGAAAAATGGCGGCAGATGGCAAGCATGTATCCCGACTTCTTCCGTGCCTCGGCCAACGTCGGCTATGCCTTGCACGCGCGAAACCGGTATCAAGAAGGCCTGGTTTACGCCATGCGCGCCACCTCGCCGAAGAACGAGTTCGAGACCCTTTCCTGGGATCTGGTCGGACGGCTGTCCTTGGGCCTTGAGAACTACGACGAGGCGAAGAAGGCGTTCTTGAAAGCGAACGCGATGAACGGCACCTCGGCGGCCGGCCGCTTGGCCAACACCTATGCGGCGCAGCGGCAATTCACTGCGGCCGAGAACGCGTGGAAGCGCAACACGCAAAAAGCGAGCGTGCCCTTCGATCATGTGACCATCGCGCTGGACCAGGGCAAATGGAAGCAAGCGCGCAGGGAAGCGGACGTGCTGCAAACCCAGGCGCCGGAGGGTTCGTTGCGGGGTCGCCAGGCGCAGGTTCCGCTGGCGACCGTCCAATGGTTGCAGGGCGAGCGGACGCAGGCGCTCCAGACATTGAGCGCGGTCGCGGACCGTTCGATCACTGCTGCCAAACCGTCCCTTGTCAACGCCGATTCCTTGGACGACGCCTATATCTCCATGGTCGCCGGAATTCTGGCGCAGAGGATGGGCGATCGGAGAATAGCGCGCCGGGTAACCGCTGGTTTGCAGAGCCGTAGCGATCTGCTCGCAACGCCTCCGGTCGACACGCTGTACGCGGTGCTGCGCGCCAACGAACTGCTTGCCGATGGAAAACCGCAAGAGGCAGCCAAGCTTCTCGAGACCTTGGCCGATGGCGGCGAATCCCTGCAGGTCAGACGGGCGCTCTTCGATGTCTATGCGGCGCAAGGACAGGGAGAAAAGGCTTTGGTGCAAGCCCAGTGGCTCTCAAGGCACAGGGGCCGCGCCTACAGCGAACTCGGCTGCGGGTGGTGCCAGCAGGCCTTGAACGTAGCCGACACCACGCTCGCGAACCTGCTGGCGGCAGAGCAGTTGTCTTCCCTGGGCCGCCATGCCGAAGCACGACAGCAGTTGCAGTCGTTCGACCGCCAGTGGCCGCCGGCCGGCTTGCCCGACTACTTGAGAGTGCGCCGCGACGCGCTGTCGGCCACGTTCAACTGAATCGGGCTTTGCGACATCCCTGCGGTGAATTGCTTCAGTAGTTCGTCCCTTGCCTTGACGATGTCGGCCTTTGGCGCGATGCGGTCTACTTGGCAACAGTCGTAAATCCCACCGGCATCGCCCGCGCCTGCTTCCTTGTGGCCAACGCTGAGCAGTGCGGCCTTCGGGTCCTTCTTGAACAATCGGCGGAATTCATTGTCCGTGCTCAACTTGTCCAGAAGCTTGCCCGCGACCTTCGGATCCAGAGGCGCGGCCTTCCCCGACGCGCCCGTCTTCTTCGTTGCCATGTTGTTTTTCCCCAGTCAAAGGCCTCGAAACGGGCCTCTTGCGCGACAATCTAGCCTTGTCCGTGTTGCCAAACAACCGTAGGGTTGCGCGTGGATGTCGAAACAGGGGAAGCACCATGAAGGTGCGCCGTTGCAAAGTGCTTTACCTTGAACCCCGGGAAGAAGTGGGTTTCGAGCTGGAAATGCTGCTGGCCGGCGGCAACGGATTACGCCGCGAGCTGGGTTGGATAGCGTTGGCGCCGCACCTGGGTCTGGAAGTGGGCATCGACGCCGCCGAATGCGCGCTGCTGGGCGCGCTGAGTCCCGACGAATGGATCGACGGCGGCACGCTGGCCGGCCACGGGGCATTGAAAAGCCTGTTGAAGAAGGGTCTGGTGGTTGGCACCGGCAAGCGCCACGCCGCCCATCGCCAGAGCGACGAGGCCTTGCGCGGCGCGCACTGGCATCCGCTGTCCGCGACCGTGCACGCTTTCACCCGCTGGGCAGTAGCCGACGCCGTGCAGGCGATGCAGGACACCGGCACGGAAACCGCAGGCGAGCTCCGACAGGTCCTTGGCGCGCCTCCGAAGGAGACGATGGAGCGAGGCTATGAGAGCCGACGTATCGCCCTGCCGCGTACCGCCCGCACCGACTTCGACCACCTGCTTGCCCGCCGCGCCACCTGCCGAAATTTCGATGCGGAACGGCCGTTACCGTACGCCCTGTTCGCGCAGCTGATCGAGCGCGTATTCGCAGCCCAATCGCAGGTGCAGGTCAGCGACGACACCGTTTTCCTGAAGAAAACCAGCCCTTCCGGCGGCGGACTGCATCCGGTGGAGGCTTATCTGATCGTGCAGAACGTCGATGGGCTGGCTCCGGGTCTGTACCACTACCACGCCACCGCCCACGCGCTGGAACCGCTGCCGCTACCCGAACAATCGTTGCACGAGTTGGCCATGCAGGCCGTCGCCCAACAGGACTGGTTCGCCAACGCGCACGTCATGGTCCTGATGGCGCCACGCTACGAAAGATCCTTCTGGAAGTACCGCAACCACGCCAAGGCCTATCGCGCCATTACCCTGGAAGCGGGGCACCTGTCGCAGACCTTGTACCTGTCCGCCACCGAAGCCGGCCTGGGCGCCTACATCACCTGCGCTATCAACGAAGTGCCGTTGGAGCGGGCATTCGGCTTGAATCCCATCAGCGAGGGAGCGCTGGCGATCTGCGGTTTCGGCTGGCGCGGCGTGGAGATGGTGACGATGGAGCTGGATCCGGCCGGCGAAGTCTGGCGTATAGAAAATCCCTCGTAGGTAGGGGCTACGCCCCGACACACGGAAACTTCGAAACCCCGGGCACGTCGGGTGCGTAGCCCCGACCTACGGGTTCTTCGGCGTGCTGCGCCGCAGGCCATCGCCTGGGTCCACATTCGCCCATGGCACATGGTTTTCCCAGTACGCATGCATCTGCGGCGTACGGTCCACTGGCGTAGTGAAGTGGGCCAGGGCGATGTGCAGCTCGCCGGGCCAGCGGCTGGAGCGGAAGAACATCATCGTGCCGCAATGGCTGCAGAAGCCGCGTTCGGCGCCGGGCGTGGATTCGTACCAGCGCAATCGTTGCCTGGGATCGTCGAACACGCATTGCGTGGCATCCATTCCCACCCATGTCACGAACGCCGCGCCATGCGCGCGGCGGCACAGGCTGCAATGGCAGTGCGCCACCCATTTGCTGGGCAGCGCGGCTTCCAGTTTCAAGTCGCCGCAGAGGCATTGAGCGTTGGCGGTGGTCATGGAGAGCTCCTCCGTGCCGTTACTCTCGGTCGTCATCCCCGCCTGCACGGGGATGACGATGAGAAATATTGCTGGGTCGGAATTACTACTTCTTGATTTCCTGCTTATGCGTCTTCAACGCGTCGGCCAATCCCGGCACGCCCTCGGCGCCGGTCGGCACGCTGATGCTGGAACCTTCGAAATCGTTGCCGATGGGCTCGGCGCGACCGCCCAGGCACTGGCTTAGGAAGCCCTCGGCCACCGCATTGAACGCTTTGCTGTTCTGCGGCCGCGCGAAGCCATGGCCTTCGTCGGGGAACAGCACGTAGGTCACCGGGATGTTCTTGGCCTTCATCGCGTTGACGATCTGATCGGCCTCGGCCTGCTTCACGCGCGGATCGTTGGCGCCCTGGCCGATCAGCAGCGGCTTGGTGATCTTGTCGGCGCGGGTCAACGGCGAACGCTCCACCAGCCACTGCTTTCCGGCTTCGGTGCGCGGATCGCCCATGCGCTTGGCCAACTGCTCGTAGAAGCTGGCCCAATAGGCCGGCACCGTGCTGAGCAGTGTATTGAGGTTGGACGGGCCCACGATGTCCACCCCGCACTTGAACGCATCGGGCGTGAAAGTGACGCCGACCAAGGTGGCATAGCCACCGTAACTGCCGCCCATGATCGCCACCTGATCGGGCGTGGTGACACCTTCCTTCACCGCCCACTGCACCGCATCCAGCAGGTCATCGTGCATCTTCGCCGCCCACTCGCCGTTGCCTGCGTTGGTGAATTCCTTGCCGAAGCCGGTGGAGCCGCGATAGTTCACCTGCAGCACCGCGTAGCCGCGATTGGCCAGCCACTGCGGGGTGCCGCTGTAGCCGTAACCGTCGCGCGCCCATGGGCCGCCGTGCACCATCAGCACCAGGGGCACCGCGGCGTCCGCCTTGCCGTCGTTGTCGGCGTCGGCGCTCTTGGGCAGCGTCAGGTAACTGACCAGGTTCAAGCCATCGCGCGATTTGATTTCCTGCGGCCACTGCGGAACCAGCGGCTTGCCCTCCAGCGCCGGACGTGCGGAGAACAGCTTGGTCAGCTTGCCGCCGTCGCCGCGGTCATAACGGTAATAAACCGCTGGCGCTTCGGCCGCCGAGTACGCCACGATCCAGGTCTTGTCGTCGTAGGTACGGGCATTGACGCCGATTTCGCCCGGACCGATCGCTTCCAGCTTCTTCAGGTCGGCGGCGATGCCGGCATCCAGCGGCGACCATTGTTCGCGCAGATAGTCCACCGCTACCGCCTGCACCACGCCGGTCTTGGGGTCGGAGAGCGAATTGCCCACGTCAGCGCGCTTGTCCTCGAATACCAGGGACTTCTTGCCGCTGGCCACGTCGATGGCATACAGCGCGGCGGTATTGCGGCCACGCGAATCGACCATGTACAGGGTCTTGCCGTCGGTGGTCAGGCCGGCGGGCTGGGTGGAAAGCGAATCTTCGAACGGGATGTCGTCGTATTTTGTCCAGCCGCCCTTGCCGTCGGGTTGCAGCACGTCCTGGCCGCCATCGGGCCGCGACTTGGTGGCATAGCGCACGTTGTAGTCGTCATCGACCAGATAGCCGGCGATCTGCTGTTCGTTCTTTTCCACCAGCGTGCGCTTGCCGCTGGTCAGATCGACGCGGTAAAGATCGTGCCATTGCGCGTCGCGGTCGTTCATGCCGACCAGGATCGACTCGGGATGGGCGTGGCTGGTGCCGGCCACTTGCGCGGTGGTTTTGGGAAACGGGGTGAGGTCGGTCGCTTTGCCGGTGGCCACATCCACGCTGAAAAGATGGAAGTCTTCGTCGCCCCCACTGTCGCGCAGGTACAGCAGCGTATCGGGCTGGTAGGACCAGAAGTAATTGCGGATGCCGCGCGCCTTGTCGCCGGTGACCGCGCGCGCCTTGGAAGGATCGGCGGCCGGGGCCACCCACACGTTCATCACGCCCTCCACCGGCGCCAACCAACTCAAGGTCTTGCCGTCGGGACTGATCAGTACGCTGGAACGTTCGGGGTTTCCGAACAACGCGTCGCGCGGGATCAGCTCGGTGCGTGCGATCTTCTGCGCGGCGGTCGCGTTGTCCTGGGCCAGCGCAGTGGCGATGGAAACGGACAGCAGCAGGGCGGTGGCGGGGAACGGGAAGCGCTGAGCGGATTTGTTCGACATCTGAAGGCTCTCCGGGCGAGGTTGAAGGTGCGGATGGCGAGCATCCGGCAGGCGTGGTTAAAGCAGGGTGGCGATGGGCAATACGCGGTGCAGTGGAGTATGCGGCCGCAGGCGGCGTGTGACGCAAGGCATGGGGCTGGGGGTGCCGATCGCGAATTATCTTCCGTAGCCATCTTCGCTTACTTGTCTTCAACCTCCCGAGAGGCAGATCAAGATCAGAAGCACCCCTCCCCAGCGCTCCCCTGCGCTATGCGAAAGGGAGCGCCACTCTACGCCGCGCTTTGGACCGCGCCGCGATCCACGCGCCGGTAGCCCAGTGCTTCGGTCAGATGCGCCGTGGCGATCCTTTCCTGCCCGGCCAGATCGGCGATCGTGCGCGCGACCCGCAGGATGCGGTGCATGGAGCGGGCGGAAAGTTGCAGCCGTTCGATGGCGCGCTCCAATAGCGCTTGATCGCGTTCTTCCAGTCGGCAGAAGGCCATGGTTTCGGATTGGCCCAGTTGCGCATTGGCTTTGCCGGCGCGCGCCTGCTGGATGGCGCGCGCGGCCTGGACGCGTTGGCGCACTGCCACGGTGGCTTCGCCAGAGGGCGCATCCGGGCGCAGGTCCTGCGGCGGCAGGCGCGGCACTTCCACATGCAGGTCTATGCGGTCCATCAGCGGGCCGGAGATCTTCGCCCGATAGCGGCGCACATTTTCCGGACTGCAGCGGCAGCGCCCCGACGGATCGCCGGCCCAGCCGCAGGGGCAGGGATTCATCGCCGCCACCAGCTGGAAGCGCGCGGGAAATTCCGAGCTGCGCGCCGCGCGCGAAACGGTGACGGTGCCCGATTCCAAAGGTTCGCGCAGCACTTCCAGCGCTTTGCGATCCCACTCGGGCAATTCGTCGAGAAACAGAACCCCGTTGTGGCTGAGAGAAATCTCCCCAGGCCGCGGATCGGCGCCGCCGCCCACCAGGGCGACCGCGCTGGCGGTGTGATGCGGCGAACGGTAAGGGCGTTGCCGCCAGCGCGAAGGATCCAGGCCGCGTCCGCTCACCGAAGCGATGGCGGCGGTCTCCAGCGCCTCGTCTTCGCTGGCTTCCGGCAGCAGGCCGGGCAGGCGCGAAGCCAGCAAGGTCTTGCCGCAGCCGGGCGTTCCGATCAGCAACAGGTGATGGTTGCCGGCTGCGGCCACTTCCAGCGCGCGGCGTGCGTGCAGTTGTCCGCGCACGTCGGCCATGTCGGGTATCAGGCTGAGCTGCGGCGGCGGCGCCTCGGCGATCGGCAGGGCCTTGGTGCGATTCAATGCCGCGCAGACTTCCAGCAAAGTGCGTGCGGTATAGGCCTCCACTTCGCGCGCCAGGGCCGCTTCAGGTCCGCTGCCCAGCGGCACGATCAACTTGCGCCCGGCGCGCGCGGCAGCCAAGGCTGCAGGAAGGATGCCGTCGACCGTGCGCAATTCGCCGGTCAGGCCCAGCTCGCCCAGGAATTCGTATTCGCCCAAGGCATTGCGGTCGATCTGCCCGCTGGCGGCCAGGATGCCCAGCGCGATGGGCAGGTCGAAGCGTCCGCCGTCTTTGGGCAGGTCCGCGGGAGCCAGGTTCACGGTGATGCGGCGCGCCGGGAATTCGAACTGCGCGCAGAGGATGGCGGCGCGCACGCGGTCGCGGGATTCGCGCACCGCCGCCTCGGGCAGGCCCACGATATGCGTCTGCGGCAGGCCGCCGGACAAGTGCACCTCCACCCTCACCGGAGGCGCGGACACGCCGGCCCGTGCACGGCTGTGCACCAGCGCAAGGCTCATGGCGGCGGAGCCCTAGTGCTGCGGGGCTTGCGGCGAGACAGGCGTCTCCAGCGCCGCGACCGCTCGCTCCAGCGCTTCCAGCTTCTCGCGGGTGCGCAACAGCACCGCGCGCTGCACGTCGAATTCCTCCCGCGTCACCAGATCCAGCTTGGACAGGCCGGACTGCAACGCGCTTTTGAAGGTCTGCTGCAGTTCTTCCTGCGATTCGCGCAGACCCGGCGGCACCAGGTCGCTGAGGCGGCGGGCAAGGTCGTCGATGTGGTTGAGGTCGATCATGGGATTCTCCGGCTGTGGGGGAACAGCCTGATTGCCGCGGCGAAGGGGCGCCATCGGTGTTTGCTGCGGCTTGGCGTCAGGTAATCCCGATGCCCGCCTGGGAAGGCCATTGAACCCGACCCACCCCGCCGCCGCAACCGCCCGAACCGGGATATCCTTCGGCCAGACCTTTTGAGGAACCCCCCATGAAAATGATCATGGCCATCATCAAGCCCTTCAAGCTGGACGACGTGCGCGAAGCCCTGGCCGAAGCCGGCATCACCGGCATCACCGTCACCGAGGTCAAGGGCTTCGGCCGGCAGAAGGGCCACACCGAGCTGTACCGCGGCGCCGAGTATGTGGTGGATTTTCTTCCGAAAGTGAAGATCGAAGTGGCGGTGACCGACGACCAGGTCGACAAGGTCGTGGAAGCCATCGTCAAGGCGGCCGGCACCGGCAAGATCGGCGACGGCAAGGTGTTCGTGTATGCGCTGGATCGGGTGGTGCGGATACGCACGGGCGAACTGGATTCGGACGCGCTTTGACTCGTAGGTCGGGGCTACGCCCCCGACGCAATGCAAGCCGGGCTTCAGTCGGCACAAAAAAGCCCCGCACTGCGGGGCTTCGTTTGTTCTAAGGCTTGGAGATCCCCTAGGGCGGGTCTTGACCCGCCTTCCGGCCCGTCGCGAGATTCCAGAAGGCGGGTCAAGACCCGCCCTGCGTATAGGTGGCGTTTGAGCTTGACGCATGTCGGGGGCGTAGCCCCGACCTACGCTACTCGCCCAGCGCCTTGGCCACGAACGGCGGCGCAACCAGCACGCCGGTATGCAGATGCGCGCTGTAGTACAGCGTCTCGAACGACTTGCTGCTGGCGTCGCCTTCCCGGAAATCGAAGCTGCCGCCCTTGCGCGCCAAAGTCACGCTCCACCAGCCGGTCGGATAGCACGGCTGCGGGAATGGCAATGTCTTGAAGGTGCTGAAACCGGCCTTGCGCATTTCGCCGCGCATCTCGTTGATCAGGTCCAGCAGCGCCAGCGGCGACTCGGACTGCTGCACCAGGATGCCGTCGTCCTTCAATGCGCGGAAGCAGGATTCGTAGAACGCCTTGTTGAACAGACCTTCGGCCGGTCCGACCGGGTCGGTCGAATCCACGATCACCACGTCCACGCTGCCAGCCGGGCAGTTGGCCATGTAGGCCACGCCGTCGTCGAACAGCAGCTCGGCGCGCGGATCGCCGTTGCTGTCGCACAGTTCGGGGAAATATTTCTCCGACATGCGCGTGACCTGCTCGTCGATATCGCACTGCGTGGCGCTCTGCACGCCCTGGTGCTTGAGCACTTCGCGCAGGGTGCCGCAATCGCCGCCACCGATGATCACCACGCGCTTGGGATCGGCGTGGGTGTACAGCGCGGGGTGGGAGATCATCTCGTGATAGAAGAAGTTGTCGCGCGTGGTCAGCATCACCGCGCCGTCGATCAGCATCAGGTTGCCCCAATCGGTGGTGCCGTAGATCTCGATCTTCTGGAACGGCGATTGCACCTCGTCCAGCTTGCCAGTGGTGCGGAAGCCGATGGCCGAGCCGGTGGGCTGGAAGTGTTCGATGTACCAGTTGCTGTCGGTGGTCATTGCGAGGGTCCTTGTCTGCAGTCGGTGCTGTTTCCTCTCCCCATGGGAGAAGGTGGCGCATAGCGCCGGATGAGGGTCGGCGAAAGCGGCAATGCCCGGGCAACATGGACTTCGCCGTACGTACCCAACCCTTCTCCCGCTGAGCGAGGAGTTCGAGCGGGGCGCGAATTGTAACGAACCCTTGTGACACAGAACGTTAGAATGCGCCTCCCTGACGTTCCAGCCGGATTCCCGCCATGACCACCTGGTCCCAAGACCAAGCCCGCAAGACCTACTCCATCCCGCATTGGGCGGAAGGGTATTTCGACGTGGACGCGTCCGGCCATGTGGTGGTCAGTCCGAAGGGCGCCGAAGGCCCCTCGATCTCGCTGCCCCAGGTGGTGGACAGCGCCCGCGCCAACGGCGCGCGCATGCCGCTGCTGGTGCGCTTTCCCGACATCCTGGGCGACCGCCTGGGCAAGCTGCAGGCCGCGTTCGGCCAGGCCATGGGCGAATGGGAATACGCCGGCGGCTACACCGCCGTGTATCCGATCAAGGTCAACCAGCATCGCGGCGTCGCCGGCACGCTGGCTTCGCACACCGGCGAAGGCTTCGGCCTGGAAGCGGGCAGCAAGCCCGAACTGATGGCGGTGCTGGCGCTGTCGCGACCGGGCGGTTTGATCGTGTGCAACGGCTACAAGGACCGCGAATACATCCGACTGGCGCTGATCGGCCGCAAGCTGGGCCTGCAGACCTACATCGTCATCGAGAAGCCGTCCGAGCTGGCGTTGGTGATCGAAGAGGCCAAGGCATTGAACGTGAAGCCCGGCCTGGGCGTGCGCATGCGCCTGGCCTCGCTGGGCGCGGGCAAGTGGCAGAACAGCGGCGGCGACAAGGCCAAGTTCGGCCTGTCCCCGCGACAGGTGCTGGACCTGTGGAAGGAACTGCGCGACAACGGCCTGCAGGATTCGCTGGGCCTGCTGCATTTCCACATGGGTTCGCAGATCTCCAACGTGCGCGACATCGCCAACGGCATGCGCGAGGCCACGCGCTATTTCGTCGAGCTGTCCAAGCTGGGTGCCACCATCAGCCACGTCGACGTCGGCGGCGGCCTGGGCATCGACTACGAAGGCACCCGTTCGCGCAGCTATTGCTCGATCAACTACGGGTTGAACCAGTACGCCTCCAACATCGTGCAGCCGCTGGCCGAAGCCTGCGAGGAACACAAACTGGCGCCGCCACGCATCGTCACCGAATGCGGCCGCGCGATGACCGCCCACCACGCGGTGCTGGTGGCCAACGTGTCGGAAGTGGAGCAGGCGCCGGAAGGCCGCGTGCCGCCTTCGCATGCGGACGAGCCGGCGGTGATCCGCCACCTGCGCGAGATCCACGACGAACTGGATTCGCGTCCGGCGGTGGAGCTTTTCCACGACGCCCAGCACCACCACAGCGAAGGCCTTTCCCTGTACGCGCTGGGCCAGATCGACCTGACCCACCGCGCGCGCATCGACGATCTGTTCTACGCCATCGCCCACGCCGTGCGTGCGCGCCTGAGCAGCGACGAGCGCAACCATCGCGATCTGCTGGACGAGCTCAACGAACGCCTGGTCGACAAGTACTTCGTCAATTTCAGCGTGTTCGAATCGATACCCGACGTGTGGGCCATCGACCAGGTGTTCCCGATCCTGCCGATCGAGCGCTTGAACGAAGCGCCGCAGCGCCGCGGCGTGATCGCCGACATGACCTGCGATTCGGACGGCATGGTCAAGACCTACGTGGAGAACGAAGGCCTGGATTCCTCGTTGCCGTTGCATGGCTTGAACGCAGGCGAGAGCTACCGGCTGGGTTTCTTCCTGGTCGGCGCCTACCAGGAGATCCTGGGCGACATCCACAACCTGTTCGGCGACACCGATACGATCGAAGTGAAGCGCGACGGCGAGGGTTTCAGCATCAGCCAGCAGCGCAGCGGCGATACCACCGACGTGATGCTGGACTACGTGGGTTACGGCTTGGCCGACCTGCGCGCGGCGTACGCCGAACGGGTGGCGGCGGCGCAGCTGGGTGTGGATGAGTCGAAAGCGTTGGCTGATGCATTGGAAGCCGGATTGACGGGCTATACCTACCTCAGCGACGAACCTCTCGGTTGAAGCAGTCTGCCCCCTCCCTTGCGAAGCAGGGGAGGGTTGGGGAGGGGTTGCTTTTGATTTTGCACTCGCTCTTTTCTCAAGACCCCGCGAAGAGCACCCCCTCCCAACCTCCCCCTACCCGCTGCGCAGGCAAGGGGAGGGGCCAAGAGCGTAGGTCGGGGCTATGCCCCCGACGCGAGCAGTCCCGCATCGTCAGGAATGTCGGCCACGTAGGGCCGACCTACTTGCGGTCGACCTGGAATCCCGCAAACGACTGCGTCACCGGCATGATTTCCAGCCGGTTGATGTTGAGGTGCGGCGGCAACGTGGCGATGTAGTACAGCTGCTCGGCGATGTCTTCGGCGGTCATCGGAGTGGCGCCGCCATACATCTTGTCCGACGCGGCCTGGTCGCCATGCGTACGCACCAGGGTGAACTCGGTTTCGGCCATGCCCGGCTCAATGGAAGTCACGCGCACGCCGGTGCCGTGCAGGTCCGAGCGCAGGCCCAGCGAGAACTGCTTCACGAAGGCCTTGCTGCCGCCGTAGGTATTGCCGCCCGGGTACGGATAACTGGCGGCCACCGAGCTCATGTTGATGATCGCGCCCTTGCGCTCTACCAAAGTGGGCAGCAGGCGATGGGTCAACGTCACCAGCGCGGTGATGTTGGTGTCGATCATGGTGCGCCAGTCCTGCAGAGTGGCGCTCTGCGCAGGCGCGGTGCCCAGCGCAAGGCCAGCGTTGTTGATCAGTACGTCGATGCCGCGGAAGTCTTCAGGCAATGCGGACAGCGCGGCTTCCATCGCGGTTTCGTCGCGTACGTCGAAGGCGGCGGCATGCACCTTGTCGGCGCCGAAGCGGTCGACGAACGGCCGCAGGCGTTCGGCGCGGCGTCCGGTGGCGATCACGCGCCAGCCTGCGCCGGCGAAGCGTTCGACGGCGGCTGCGCCGAAGCCGGAAGTTGCGCCGGTGATGAGGACGGTTCTGGTCATGGGGTTATCGACGGTGATAGGGAGGGGGATGCCTACTTTAATTCCGTTCTACATCAATTCCGTTCTAATTTGATCCCGTTCTACTTTAATCCCGTTCGTGGTGAGCTTGTCGAACCACGCCGTTGGCGCAGCGCATCAGCAGCCCATTGAACTGCTTCGCGAAAAGCGTGGTTCGACAGGCTCACCACGAACGGAATAGTTGGGCTAACCACGAACGGGATCGTTGAGCTGACCACGACCGGGATCCTTGGGCTCGCCCCGACCGAAGCATTCGCGCACCCTCACCAAACGAACGGTATGAGCCGCTTGGTCTGCCGGGCGTAGTCGGGGTACTGCGCGGGAAACGCCTCTGCCAGCACGCGTTCCTCCACGCGTATCCGCCACGCGAAGGCGAGGACCACCGGCGCCAGAAGCACCAGCAAAGACCACACATTGCCCAGCGCCAACGCGAAACCCAGGAACGTCATCAACGAACCGGTATAGGAAGGATGGCGAAGCAAGCGGTAGGGGCCGCGACGGATCAGCTCGTGCCCTTCCTGGATATTCACATCCACGGTAAAGAAGCGCGCCAGTACGCGGATCGCCCAGAACCGCAGGACCAGGCCCCCCGCCATCAGCGCAAGGCCGGTCCAGAACAGCGCAATGCGCAAGCCGTTATCGCCTACATGCCCGGCCCGGTGGTACGACAGCCATACCGCCAGTCCCACGCACAGGTAGACGGTCGTCAACAGCAGCCGCAACGTGCCGCGGTCGCGCATGCGCGAGCGATCCTGCGAGCGGCGCGTCCATCCCAGCCAGAGCTCGCTGGACGCCCAAACCAAAGTGAGCGCAGCGAATAGTTGTCCCGGCAGGATGGAGAGGTCGATCATGCGCCGGGCAGCGAGGGCTTCATGAGAAAGCGCGCACCGGCTGCTTCAATTGCCGCCAGTCGCCGATGGCCGCGCGCGCGACCGCAGCGACATCTGGCGGGCGCCTCAAGATCTTCATTGCGCCTTGATCGCCATCGCCGGCAAACCGCCACTAGCCAGTTTCTGCTTGGCCTCGGCCAGTTCGCTGGCGGTGCCGTAGGGACCCATGCGCACGCGGTAGACGGTCTTGCCGCTGATCTGCGCCGATTCCACGCGCGCCGACAGGCCCAGCAACGCGATCTTGGCCTTGGTGGATTCGGCATCGCCGGACGCGCCGAACGCGCCCGCCTGCAGGATGTAGCGGGCGTCCTTGCTGGCCGATGCGCCCGCCACTGCCGGTGTTGCCGCGGTTGCAGCGGCGGCAGTCGTCGTCGACACGGTGGCTGGCGTTTCTGAAACCGGTTTCGGATTGGTCGGCGCGGTGTCTGTCGTTGTCGTTGCCGTCGTCGTGGTCGTCGCGGCGGCCGCTGCGGCTGCCTGCGCCGCGCGCGCTTCGCGCGCCTTTTCCTCGCGTGCGCTGGCGGCCAGTTCGGCGTCGGACATCTGCACTTCCTTGCCGGGCAGCAAGGTATAGAAGTCGTACTGGGTTTCCTTGGCCGCATCCTCGCCGGTCTTGGCGTCGGGCTGCGAGGTGGCGGTGGAGGTTTCCGGGGCGATGCCATCGACATTGCTGTCGGCGTCGGCCACCTGCGCCGGCAGTGCGTCGGGATTGGGTTGCGGACGGAAGAAACCGTCGCCGTCCTTCTTCATCAATCCGGGCACGATGAAGAACGCGGCAGCGCCCAGCACCAGGCCGGCGATCAGCCACACCCAGCCGGGCGTGCCGTTGCCCGAATTGCGCCGCGCCTGGGTTTTGTTGCGTCGTGCCGCCATCTAACTGCTCTCCAGTGACCTGCTTTCCATTACATTTTTTCGGGGGCGCTGACGCCCAGCAATTCCAATCCGTTCGCCAGCACCTGCCGCGCGGCGCACGCCAGCGTCAGGCGCGCATCGCGCGTGTCGGCATCTTCCACCAGTGCTTTCACTTCGTGGTACCAAGTGTGGAAAGCATAGGCCAGTTCGCGCAGGTATTGCGCGATCAGGTGCGGTTCCAGCAGCTGGCCGGCGTTCTCCACCACTTCGGGGAAACGGGACAGTTCGACCATGAGCAATAGCGAATGTTCGTCGTCCAGCAGGGGCAGCCGGGCCAGGCCGTTGTCCTGGTCGTAGCGGTATCCCTGTTCCATGGCCCTGCCCAGGATGCTGAAAACACGGGCATGCGCGTACTGCACGTAGTAGACCGGGTTGTCCTTGCTCTGTTCGCGGGCCAGGTCGATGTCGAACGTTAGCTGCGAATCGGGCTTGCGCGCGATCAGGAACCAGCGGGTGGCGTCGCGCCCGGCTTCCTCGATCAGATCGCGCAGGGTGAAGTAGCTGCCGGCGCGTTTGGAAAGCTTCACTTCCTCGCCGCCGCGCATCACCGTGACCATCTGGTGCAGCACGTACTCGGGCCAGCCTTGCGGTATGCCCACATCCAGCGCCTGCAGACCGGCGCGCACGCGCGCCAGCGAGCCATGGTGGTCGGCGCCCAGCTCGGTGATGGCGCGCCGGTAGCCGCGCTGCCACTTGGACAGGTGGTAGGCCACGTCGGGCAGGAAGTAGGTGAAGGAGCCGTCCGACTTGCGCATGACCCGGTCTTTGTCGTCGCCGAAGTCGGTGGTACGGAGCCACAACGCGCCACCTTCTTCATACGTATGACCGGTGGCGCTCAGGCGCTGCACGGTCTCGGCCACCTTGCCGTCGTTGTACAGCGAGCTTTCCAGGAAGTAGGTATCGAAAGACACGTCGAAGGCGGCCAGGTCGCCGTTCTGTTCGCGGCGCAAGGCGGCCACGGCGAAGCGGCGGATCGCGTCGAGGTCGTCGGCGTCTCCGGTGCCGGTGATGGCTTGCCCGTCGGATTCCACGGTCTCGCCGCGCAGATAGGCGTCGGCGACATCCTGGATGTAGTCGCCGCGATAGCCGGCTTCCGGCCAGCCTGCCTCGTCCGGTTTCAGGCCCTTGGCGCGCGCCTGCACCGACAGCGCCAGGTTTTCGATCTGCACCCCGGCATCGTTGTAGTAGAACTCGCGACGCGTTTCCCAACCGTTGGCTCGCAGCAGGCGCGCGATGCAGTCGCCGATGGCGGCGGCTCGTCCATGGCCGACATGCAGCGGACCGGTGGGGTTGGCCGAGACGTATTCCACGCCGGCCATCTTCCCTTCGCCGGAGGCGTTGAGGCCGTACGCATCGCCCTGCTGGAGCGCGGCGGCGACTTCACGCTGGTAGGCGGCCGGGCTCATGTGGAAATTGATGAAGCCAGGTCCCGCGATCTCGACCTTGGCGATGTCCTCGCTGGCCGGAAGCGCGGCCACCAGCGCCTGGGCCAGTGCGCGCGGATTGCTGCGCGCCGGTTTCGCCAGCAGCATGGCCGCATTGCTGGCGAAATCGCCATGGCTGCGGTCCTTGGGGCGTTCGACCACGAAATCCGGGGTGGCGGTGTCGGCCGGCAAGGTGCCGGCGCTGCGCAGGGCATCGATGCCTTGGGCGATCAGGGCGCGGAGTTGGGATTTCACGGAGTTCTGCTGGCGATGCGGGTCGGCGATTTTACCCGACCGCGCCGGCCAAGGTCTGGCCGGTCCGTTCAGACGTCAAACCCAGCCGCGGGACGCCAGCGACACCGGCGGCCCATCGCCCACCACGAAATGATCCAGCAATCTCACTTCAATCAAGGACAGCGCCTGTTTCAAGCGCGCGGTGACGGCACGGTCGGCAGAGGAAGGCTCTGCGTCCCCCGAGGGATGGTTGTGGCCGACGATCACAGCCGAGGCGTTATGGACCAGGGCCCGGCGCACGATCTCGCGCGGGTGCACCTCGGTGCTGTCGACGGTGCCCTGGAACAGTTCCTCGAAGGCCAGCGCGCGATGGCGCGTGTCCAGGAACAGCGCGGCGAACACTTCGCTGCCGCGTCCGCGCAGCCGCTGGGCGAAATAGCGGCCGGCGGCGGCAGGGTCGGTCAGCGCTTCGCCGCGTTCCAATGCCGCGGCAAGGTGGCGATGGCCCAGCTCCAGAGCGGCACTCAATTTACAGGCCCGGGCCGGGCCCAGGCCGGGCAGTTTCGCCATCTGGGCCGCGTCGTTTTCCAGCAGCGTGCGCAGCGGGCCGTGGGCGGCCAGCAGGTCGCGGGAAGTCTGCACCGCATCCTGGCCGCGCAGGCCAGAACCCAGGAAGATCGCCAGCAGTTCCGCATCCGACAGCGCGCCGGCGCCGCGTGCCAGCAGCTTTTCACGGGGTCGCTCTTCCAGGGGCCAGTCGCGAATGTGCATAGGACCAGCTTGCCTGGGCTCATGCCTGTCGGGCATAAGTCAGTGCATAAGCATCGGGTAAGCTAAGTGCCTGTACGGCGATAGGAATTTCCCGACGTGGCGGACGACAAACTGATAGGCCAGCGCGTGTTGCTCTGCGTCGGCGGCGGCATCGCCGCCTACAAGGCGCTGGAACTGGTGCGCCGGCTGCGCGACGCGGGGGCTCAAGTGCAGGTCGCCATGACCGCCGGCGCCCAGCATTTCGTCACCCCATTAAGCTTCCAGGCGCTGTCCGGCAGCCCGACCCGCACTACCCTGTGGGACAGTGCGGCCGAAGCCTCGATGGGTCATATAGAACTGGCGCGCTGGGCCGACCGGATCGTGATCGCTCCGGCCACTGCCGACCTGTTGGCCAAGCTGGCGCACGGTTTTGCCGACGACCTGGTCACCACGTTGTGCCTGGCCACCACCGCACCGATCACGGTGGCCCCGGCCATGAATCACCGGATGTGGGGGCACCCTGCCACCCAGGCCAACCTCGCGACCCTGCGCACGCGCGGCGTACAGGTCATCGGCCCCGAGGATGGGCCGTTGGCCGAAGGCGAATCGGGCCCCGGGCGTCTCAGCGAACCCGACGCGATCGTGGCGGCGCTGTCTCCGCAACCCACCTCCCCGGCGGCCAGCGATCAGGCCCTGAAAGGACTGAAAGTGGTGGTTAGCGCCGGGCCCACCTATGAAGATCTGGACCCGGTGCGCTACCTGGGCAACCGCAGCAGCGGCAAGATGGGCTTCGCCGTGGCGGCCAGCGCGCAGCGGCGCGGCGCCCAAGTCGTGCTGGTGGCAGGTCCCGTGCATCTGGCGACGCCCGCCGGCGTGCAGCGGATCGATGTGCGTTCGGCCGCGCAGATGCGCGAGGCGGTGTTCGCCGCGTTCCCGGCCGACATCTATATCGGCGCGGCGGCCGTGGCCGACTACACGCCTCGCACCCCGGCCGCCAACAAGATCAAGAAATCGAACGAATCGCTGGCGCTGGATCTGGTGCGCACGCCGGACATCCTGTCCGAAGTCGCCGCCCAGACTCAGGGGCTGAAGCTGGTGGTCGGGTTCGCCGCCGAAACCGAAAACGTCGCCGGCTACGCGCGCGGCAAGCTGGTGGCCAAGCATCTGGATCTGATCGTGGCCAACCGGGTCGGCGTGGCAGATGGCGGCTTCGAGAGCGACCAGAACGCGATGACCGCCTATTGGCAGGATGGCGAGCGCGTCTTCACCCCGGGCGCCAAAACCAGGCTGGCCGACGACTTGATAGAGCTGATCGTGGAGCGCCTGAACGCATGAACCCGAACTCCGCCAAGCCCGCTTCCCTGCAGGCCATCGAAGTGAAGCTGCTGGACCCGCGTTTCGGCGACGAGTGGCCATTGCCGGCCTACGCCACCGAGGCCAGCGCCGGCATGGACCTGCGCGCGGCGCTGGAGGCGCCGCTGGCCCTGGGGCCGGGCGACACTGCGCTGATTCCCAGCGGCATCTCGATCCATCTGGCCGATCCGCATTTGTGCGCGGTGGTGTTGCCGCGTTCGGGCCTGGGCCACCGGCACGGCATCGTGCTGGGCAACGGCACCGGCCTCATCGACGCCGATTACCAGGGTCCCTTGCTCATCAGCGTGTGGAACCGCAGCCAGGACAGCTTCACCATCCAGCCCGGCGACCGCATCGCCCAGCTAGTTGTGTTGCCCATCACGCGCGTAAGCTTGCAGGTAGTGGATACTTTTGCGGACAGCGCGCGTGGCGAAGGGGGCTTCGGCCACACAGGCGTCCGCTGAAAAAGGCGATACACCATGGCTGAGAAAAAACCACGCAAGTCGCAAGCTTCGACTTCGGACCTGAAGCGCGCGCTGCCGATGCTGGCGGGGCTGTGCGCATTGCTCGCTCTCTGGGTGGGATGGAGCGGAGTACAGCAATGGCGCGATGCGCGTCTGGAAGAAGATCTGCAGCGGTCGCGCGATGCCGTGCAGTCGACTACCGAGCAGACGCTCGCCGCACAGCTCAAACAGCTGGCCGACAGGGTCGCCTCCGCGCCGGTGCAGACTGCGCTGCGGGCCGGCGACAGTGCGGCTGCGGCCCGGGCGATCGGCGAAGGCTGGAAAGACGCCAGTGCGGCGCAGGTACTGCCCGCCGGTCTTGAGGCAGCCTATGCGGCGCCGGGCGAATTCGGCTTCAGCAAGCTGGCCCTGCTGGAAGCGGCGCTCAGCGAGAACAAACCGGTCGCGCGCGTAGTGCGCGAAGCCAAGCAAAGCCGGCTGGGCCTGGCCGCGCCGGCTGGCGATGGCGTCGCCTACGTGGTCGTCCCGCTGACGCTGCTGACCGGCAGCCTGGATCAAGCCGGAGTTCCGGCGCAGGCCTACGTGGCGATAAGGCAGGGCGGCTACACCATCCGCGAGGCCGGCAGCCCCGGCCTGGCGGACGGGGCCGAGAGTCTGGCCCGGCCGATAGGAAAAACCGGCATGCGCGTGGTCGCGGCCACTCCGGATGGCACCGAAGCCGCTCTGGGCCTGGGCGCGATTCCCAGCCTGGTGGTGGCGGTGATAAGCGGATTGCTGGCGATAGCGGCGCTGCTGGTCGCGCGCGGCAGACTGAATTTGAATCTGGGCGGCAAACAGGCAGGAACGGCGGACGACGGCGAACCCACACTGTTCCAGGCCTTGGAACGCGAACCGTTGCCGCGCGCGCCGGCCCGGCAGCCGACCACAGGCGAGGATCCCAACGCAGTGACCATCGGCAACAACAAGCACATCGAAGTCGACGCCGGTATTTTCCGTGCCTACGACATCCGCGGCGTGGTCGGCGAAACGCTGAGCGTGGAGGTGGCCGAACGTATCGGCCAGGCCATCGGCACCGTGCTTCAGGAGCAGGGCCTGTCCGACATTGTGGTGGGACGCGACGGGCGGCTGTCCGGTCCCGAGCTTTCCGCGGGCCTGATCGAGGGCTTGCGCAAGGCCGGCCGCAACGTGATCGACATCGGCATGGCGCCCACGCCGGTCGCTTACTTCGCCGCCTATCACCTGCGCACCGGCAGCAGCGTGGCGGTCACCGGCAGCCACAATCCGCCGGATTACAACGGCTTCAAGATCGTGGTCGGCGGGCAGACCTTGTCCGGCGACGCCATCACCGACCTGTACACGCGCATCAGCGAAAACCGCCTGCACCAGGACGCTACGCCCGGCACGCTGCAGCAACGCGAGGTGGACGCCGACTACGTGCAGCGCATCGCCGACGACGTGCAGATGGACCGCCCGCTCAAAGTCGTCGTCGATGCCGGCAACGGCGTGGCCGGCGATATCGCACCGCGGCTGCTGGAAGCCATCGGCGCCGAGGTCATCCCGCTGTATTGCGAAGTGGACGGCACTTTCCCCAACCACCATCCCGACCCCAGCGAACCGCACAATCTGGAAGATCTCATCCAGACCGTGAAGCGTTTCGATGCGGATATCGGCCTGGCGTTCGACGGCGACGGCGACCGTCTGGGCGTGGTGACCAAGGAAGGCGAGATCATCTTCCCGGACCGCCTGCTGATGCTGTTCGCGGCCGATGTGCTGGAACGCAACCCCGGCGCGTTGGTCATCTACGACGTCAAGTGCACCGGCAAGCTGCAGGGTTGGATCCTGAGTCATGGCGGCACCCCGCTGATGTGGCAGACCGGCCACTCGCTGATCAAGGCCAAGATGCGCGAAACCGGCGCGGAACTGGCCGGTGAGATGAGCGGGCACTTCTTTTTCCAGGAACGCTGGTACGGATTCGACGATGGCCTTTATTCGGCCGCGCGCCTGCTGGAAATCCTCGCCGCGCGCGCAGAAACGCCCAGCGAAGTGCTCAACGCGTTGCCCAACGCGCTGTCCACGCCCGAGATCAAGGTGCCGGTGTCCGGCAGCCCGCACGAGATCGTGGGGCGATTCGTCGCCAGCGCGCAGTTCGAAGGCGCGCGCCTGACCACCATCGACGGCCTGCGCGCGGACTGGGAAGACGGCTGGGGGCTGGTGCGCGCGTCCAACACCACGCCTATCCTGGTGCTGCGTTTCGAAGCCGACAACAAGGAAGCGCTGGCCCGCATCAAGGACGAGTTCCGCGCACACCTGTCGACGGTGGCGCCGGAAATCGCAGCGTCGTTCTAAGTGAATCGTGGGTGCGGCGCTGTGCGAGCAGCGCTATGCGAGCGGCGTTGTGGGTGCGGCGTTGTGGGAGCGGCGTCCCGCCGCGAGCTTTTGACTCTGCTCGACTACCCTGCCAAAGGCTAAGAGCTCGCGGCGGGACGCCGCTCCCACAACGCCGCTCCCGGCTTTAGCGCAAACCCGCGTCTATTTTCCGGGAGCGGCCGCCACGGCCGCAGCCGGGTCCGCAGCCACTGGTTGGATGCCTTTCAATTCGCGGTAACGGCGAAGGATGTCGGTGATTTCGGCATCCAGCTCCACGCGTTGCCGCTCGAAGCTGGCCTGCAGCAGGCGTTGGCGTTGCAGCTCCCGATGACGGCTGCTGATGCTGTCGGCGATCTTCGGGGCCACCGGCTTGCCCGCCAGCTCCTGGTCGCTGGCGGTCCGCAACAAGCTGACCAGACCCTCGCGCAGGCTGGTTACGTTGTAGCGTGCGGTCCGGATACTGTTGTCGACGATGCCGGTGCGTTCGTTGAACACTCGGCGCAATTCGTCTTCGCTCTGGTAGGACGATAACAAGGCCTGCTCGGTGCGGCGGCGCGTGTCGGCGGCGGCCTGGTCGACCTGGCGCTGCTGCTCGTCCGATGCCGCCAGCGCACGTTCTTCCTCGCTCATCGCGCGCTCCACGCCGCCGGTGCGCAGTCCGCTGCTCGCGCTGATCTCTTCACGCGCGCGGTTGACCGCCTCGGCCGGCAGCGCATCGCTGCAGACGCGCTGGCCATTCTCGTTCCAGCAATAGAGTTTCTTGGCGGGGGCGGCGGACTTCTGCGCCAGGGCCAGAGGCGCAAGCACCGCGCACACGGCCAAAATCAGTAATTTGCGTTTCGGCATTGTCGCAGGCCCCCAAGCCTTAATCGGACGCGCTGCTGCCATAGCTGGCACGGTAGGCGAGCAGGCGGTCGCGGTGGGATACAAGTTCAGCGCTTTCGCCGGCGAAAGCAAGCAGGTCGTGCAGGTTTGCGACCGCAATCACGGGTACTCCGGTTTCCGCCGCCACCGATTGCGCGGCCGAACGCCGGCCCGCGCCGGCCTCGGCGACCTCGCCCAGCACTTCCTGCCGATCCAGCGCCACGACTATTCCGGCCACCCGGCCGCCGCCGGCCTGGATCATGCCCAGCGCTTCGCGGATCGCCGTGCCGGCAGTGATCACGTCATCGACGATCAGTACCTGGCGGTCTTCCAGCGGCGCGCCGATGAGCATGCCGCCTTCGCCATGGGCCTTGGCTTCCTTGCGGTTGAAGGCCACCGGCAGATCGCGGCCGCGGCGCGCGAATTCGCAGCCCAGCGCGGTCGCCAGCGGAATGCCTTTGTAGGCCGGGCCGAACAGGAGATCGAACTGCACGCCCGACGCTTCCACGGCATCGGCATAGCAGGCGGCCAGATCCGCCAGTTTGGCGCCGCTGTCGAAGCGGCCCGCGTTGAAGAAGTACGGGCTCAGGCGTCCGGATTTCAAAGTGAATTCGCCGAAACGCAGGGCTTGGGAATGCAGGGCCAACTGCAGGAAGCGGCTTCTGTGATCGCTCATGGGCGTGCTCTGATGCGTGTTCTGCGGTGGAATGACCGCAAGCCTAGCCCATCGCCGCCGCGCCCGGCCACCGGAGGCAGCCAGTTCGGGCACAATCCGGTTTTGATCTGCGGCAAGCTCCTTCATGAGAATCATCAGTTTCAACGCCAACGGCCTGCGCTCGGCGGCCAGCAAGGGTTTCTTCGACTGGTTCGCGGCGCAGAAAGCCGACGTGTTGTGCGTGCAGGAGACCAAGGCCCAGGAGCACCAGCTGGCCGGCCCTGAGTTCCTGCCCAAGGGCTACAAGGCCTGGTTCCGCGATGCCAGCATCAAGAAGGGCTACAGCGGCGTGGCGATCTACAGCAAGCGCGAGCCGGACGAAATCCGCACCTCGCTGGGCTGGACGGAGTTCGATGAAGAAGGACGCTACCTGGAAGCGCGTTTCGGCAACCTGAGCGTGGTGTCTTTCTATATTCCCTCGGGTTCGTCGGGCGAGTTGCGCCAGGGCTTCAAGTTCCAGGTGATGGATTGGCTGGCGCCGATCCTGGAGGAGTGGCGCACTAGCGGCCGCGACTACGTGCTGTGCGGCGACTGGAACATCGTGCGTTCGCGCCTGGACATCAAGAACTGGACTTCGAACCAGAAGAACTCCGGCTGCCTGCCGGCCGAGCGCGACTGGCTCAATGGCCTATGCACGGAGGAGAGCGGCTGGGTCGACGCCTACCGCGCGCTGCACGCCGAAGGCCAGGATTACACCTGGTGGAGCAACCGCGGCGCCGCGCGCGCCAACGACGTGGGTTGGCGCATCGACTACCAGATCGTGACGCCTTCTTTGCGCGACAAGTTGAAGGCGTGTTCGATCTACAACGCCACGCGCTTCTCGGACCATGCGCCGTTCATCGTGGACTACGCGCTGTGACGGAAGTCGCCGCCAAAACCAAGCATCCCGGTTGGAGGCAGGTGCTGATCAACCTGCGCCAGCCGAAGGTGCTGGTCATGCTGTTGCTGGGTTTCAGTTCCGGCATACCGATTTACCTGGTCGGCAACACGCTGGGCTTCTGGATGCGCGAGAACGGCATCGAGCTGTCCACCATCGGATTTCTGTCTTGGGTGGGTCTGGCGTACTCGCTGAAGTTCCTGTGGGCGCCGCTTGTGGACAAGCTCGACGCACCGTTGCTGGGGCGTTGGCTGGGGCGTCGTCGCGGCTGGATGTTGCTTTCGCAACTCATCGCCGCCGCAGGGCTGATCGGCATGGCGCTGGTGCAGCCGGTCGAAGGGCAGCTGCTGCTCGGCGGCGTCGTGCTGGACCAGTTGCTGGTGTTCGGCGTGCTGGCGCTGGTGGTGGCTTTCGCTTCCTCCACCCAGGACATCGTGATCGATGCCTGGCGCATCGAAAGCGCCGACAGCAACGAGCAGCAGGGGTTGCTGACTTCGACTTCGACTCTGGGCTATCGCGGCGCGCTGCTGGTCACCGACTCGCTGATCCTGATTTTCGCAGCGAGCATCGGTTGGGCGCTTTCCTATGAAGTAATGGCGCTGCTGCTGGGAGTAGGCGTGCTGGCCACGCTGATGGCGAAAGAACCCGTAGCCACGGTGATCGCTTCGGCCACGCCGCACCCCTCCTTATGGACTGCGCAGGGTCTGTTCGATGCCCTGGTCGGCCCGTTCGTGGCCTTCTTCCGCCAACACGGCAGCTGGGCACTGTTGATCCTGCTGACGATCAGCCTCTATCGCCTGCCCGACTTCGTGATGGGACCGATGGCCAACCCGTTCTACGCCGACCTCGGCATCGCCAAGGAAACCGTGGGCGCCGTGCGCGGATCGGTCGGCCTGATTGCGACCATTATCGGCATCGCCGCCGCTGGACTAAGCGCAGTGCGCTTCGGCTTCGTGCCGACGCTGCTGGCCGGGGCGGTGCTGGGGCCCGGTTCGAATTTGGCGTTCGCCTACCTGGCTCTGCATGGCGCCGACGCCGGCGTTTTCACCGCCGCGATGGTCATCGACAACTTCTGCAACGGTTTCGCCGGCGTCGCCCTCGTGGGCTACATGTCCAGTCTGACCAGCATCGGCTACACCGCCACTCAATACGCGCTGCTCAGCTCGTTCTATGCGCTGCTTGGCAAGGTGTTCAAGGGATTCTCAGGAGTGGCCGTGGAGCACCTGGAAAACGGGCGAACCTTGCTGCAGGCGTACTCCCTGTTCTTCGTCGGTACGGCAGTAATCGGTATTCCAGCCTTGCTGTTGTGCATTCGCCTCGCCACGCGTAAATATGGGCCCGCGAACGGCGCAGAAGAGCCACGGGGCGCGACATGACCGACATCGTAATGAAGGACATAGACCCCGTCCTGGCCGACCGCATCCGCCGCGTCGCCGAAGCGCGCGGCTGGAACATGCACGACACCTTGTTCCACCTGCTGGAGCAGGGCCTGTTCGCCACCGAGGCCGAAGTGCGCAGCGGGTTCAACGACCGCGAAGTGGACGTGCTGTCCGCAGCCATCACCGCGTTGAAGGACGTGCCGCGCGGGCACGGGTTCGACCGGTAGGAGCGCCCCATGGGCGCGAGCTCCTGAGCTGATGACGGAAAGCTCGCGCCCATGGGGCGCTCCTACAAGAGCCCTAGGCCGGGTAGACCGTTCCCAGTATCCGGGGGCCTTTCGCTCCGGTGACGCTGGGCAGATTGCCGGGACGTCCCGCAAGCGTTTCCCGTGCCAGCCAGGCGAAGCCCATAGCCTCCACGTAATCCGGATCCAACCCGTGCGCCGCCGTGGACTCCACTACCACGCCAGGCAGATTCGCCGCGATCCGCGCCATCAGCGCCGCGTTGCGCACGCCGCCGCCGCACCCCAGTACCCGCGCCGTGCCAGGCTGGGTGGCGCGCAGTGCGTCCGCCACGGTGACAGCGCTGAGCTCTAGCAGAGTCGCCTGCACATCCGCAGACGACGGCTCTTCGGCGCCCAGCCGCGATTCCAGCCAGCGAAGATGGAACTGTTCCCGCCCCGTGCTCTTGGGCGGCGGCAGCGCGAACCAGGGTTCTTCCAGCAACCGCTCCAGCAGGCCTGCATCGACCGCGCCGCTTGCAGCGAAGGCGCCGTCCGCATCGTAGGCCTGGCCGGTATGACGCTCGCACCAGGCATCCATCAGCGCATTGGCCGGGCCCGTATCGAAACCGCGGACTTCGCCGGCGCGTGGCAACAGGGTGAAATTGCCGATGCCGCCCAGATTCAGCACCGCCCGATCCTCTTCGGGCGAGCGCAGCATCGCCGCATGGAACGCAGGCATCAGCGGCGCGCCGTGGCCGCCGGCGGCGACATCGCGGCGGCGGAAATCGGCCACCGTGGCGATGCCGCTGCGTTCGGCGATGACGTTGCCGTCGCCCATCTGCCAGGTGAAAGCCGCCGGCGATTCGGGCCGGTGGCGCACCGTCTGCCCGTGCGAACCGATCGCACGCACCTGGCTGCGGTCGGTTCCCGAATCGGCGATCGCCTGTATCGCCGCATCGGCGAAGGCGCGGGCCAGGGTGGTGTCCAGCTCGCCCAGTTCGTCCAGCGAAGTCGCCGCACCACCTTGTCCCAACGCGATCAGGCGCGCGCGCAGCGTTTCGTCCCAGGGATAGGTGCGCCCGAACACCAGTTCGCAATGCGGCTCGAAGCGGACCAGCGCGGCATCGATGCCGTCGGCGCTGGTGCCGGAAATAAGGCCCAGGTACAGCTGGGCGGAGGCGTCAGGCATGCGGTGACCGGAGAAGGCGCGATGGATTTCGTGCCACAAGCATCGCTTCCCGCGTCCGCTCCCACAAGAGCGGTGCGCGGGCGCGGAGGGGGATCAACGCTTCTTGGAAGCCGGCGCGGTGGCCACCGCGGTCGTCGCCTGGGCCGGCGCGGGATCCACATCGGCGTAGATGATGTTCTCCACCGTGCGGATGCGGGCCAGCGCGCTGGCTGTGTAGGTGCGGTACGCCGCCAGTTGCGCGCCGGCCAGCGGTTCCGGCGGCGGCATGGTGATGGACAGCGGATTGCGGTGCACGCCATTGACACGGAATTCGTAGTGCAGGTGCGGGCCTGTGGCCAAACCGGTGGAACCCACATAGCCGATCACCGTGCCCTGCGGAACCGACTGGCCGCGGCGCAGCTTGGCGGTGCGCGACATGTGCCCGTACAGCGTGGTGTAGCCGCGGCCGTGGTTGAGGATCACCACGTTGCCGTAACCGCGCTGCCAGCCGATGAATTCCACCCGCGAATCGCCCGCCGCCATGATCGGCGTACCGGTGGAAGCGGCGTAGTCCACCCCCTTGTGCATGCGCATGGTGCCCAGCACCGGGTGCTTGCGCGCGCCGAACTTGGAGCTCAGGCGCGCGTAGGGAATCGGCATGCGGATGAAGGTCTTCTTCAGCGGCCGGCCCTGTGCGGTGAAGTATTCGGGTTTGCTATTGGGGCGAGAGAAGCGGAAGCCCGAATGCAGCTTGCCGTCGACGGTGAACGTGGCGGCCAGCACCGGGCTGGTGCTGATGAGCTCGCCTTCGCGCCAGGTCTGGTCGACCACCACGCTGAAGCGATCATCGGCGTCCAGATCCGAGTCGAAGTCGATGTCGTACTTGAAGATCTCGTCGGTAAGCGAGTTGATGTTGGCCGAGGTCAGGCCTGCCTTGCGCGCAGAACGGTTGAGCGAACGCCCCACCTTGCCGCTGAGAACCACCGTGCGGGTGGTGCTTTCGCGCGCCACCACTTTTTCCTTCAGCGTCTCGCCGGCCAGCGACAGCTCCACGCGATGGTCGGCGTCGCGGTCGTAACGCAGCGTGCGCAGGCTGCCGGTGACGGGCAGGTCGAACGCCAGCTCGGTACCGGGCTTGAGTTTGGTCAACGCGGCCTTGGCGTTGGCGTTCTTTAGGATGCGCTGCATGGTCTCGCGCGGAATGCCCAGTTCCTTGAACAGCGAACCCAGCGTCTGTCCCGGCCTGACCTTGACGATCTGCCAGCTGTCGCCGGCGGTGCCTTCCTGCCGTTCCCTGGAAAGCTCGGGCAGATCCAGCGCCAGCACCGCGTGCGGGGCGGCTGCCGGCGTCTGCACGACAGTGGAGAAACCCGGCACGATGGTGGCGACCATCACGCCGATGGCGGTGAACAGACTGGCGTGCATCCACTGCCGCCGTGTCCACTTCCTTGCCGAAAGGTGCTCTCTCACTTGATGATGCAAAGCCGAGTCGCGAAGAATCTCCAACCGTTCTTTGAAGCGCTGATTGCGGCCGGGGCCGTCACCGTGAGTGTGCATCTATCGACTTCCCCCGGACCCAAGACGGCGAGTCCAATCCGGGTACCATAATCACGCGAATTGTCGGCGTCAAACCCTTGAGTCAATTGACTTTTTTGACTGGCATCACGATTAACTTTGGTTTAACTTTAGATTCACCTTTGTCAGCAGGCCCCGCGCCTGTTCATTATCTGGAAGCCTTCCCTTGCCACATGCAGCAGCACTAGAACTGATCGGCCGCGGCGCCGACGAAATCCTCAAGCGCGAGGAACTGGAAGCCCGGCTCAAGCTCGGTCGTCCTCTGCGCATCAAGGCCGGGTTCGACCCCACCGCGCCGGACCTGCACATCGGCCACACCGTGCTGCTGAACAAGATGCGCCAGTTCCAGGACCTGGGCCACCAGGCGATCTTCCTGATCGGCGACTTCACCGGCATGATCGGGGACCCCAGCGGCAAGAACGTCACCCGCAAGCCGCTCACCCGCGAAGACGTGGAAGCCAACGCCCGCACCTACGCCGAACAGGTGTTCAAGGTGTTGGACCGCGAAAAGACCGAACTGCGCTTCAATTCCGAATGGTTCGGGCAGATGTCTGCCGCCGACCTGATCAAACTGGCCGGCCAGCACACCGTGGCGCGCATGCTGGAGCGCGACGACTTCGCCAAGCGCTACGCCGCCCAGCAGTCCATCGCCATCCATGAGTTCCTCTATCCGCTGGTCCAGGGCTACGACTCGGTGGCGTTGAAGGCGGACGTGGAACTGGGCGGCACCGACCAGAAGTTCAACCTGCTGATGGGCCGCGGCCTGCAGGAGCACTACGGCCAGCCCCCGCAGATCGTGCTGACCATGCCGCTGCTGGAAGGCCTGGACGGCGTCAACAAAATGTCCAAGTCGCTGGGCAACTACATCGGCATCAGCGAGCCGGCCATCGACATCGTCACCAAGACCATGAAGATCGGCGACGAACTGATGTGGCGCTGGATAGAGCTGCTCAGCTTCGACATAGGCGTGGCCGAAGCCAAGGCCCTGCAGGCCGAAGTAGCATCCGGCGCGCTGAATCCGCGCGATATCAAACTGCGCCTGGCGCGCGAACTGACCGCGCGCTTCCACGACGCCGGGCAGGCCGAACAAGCCATCGCCGGCTGGCATGCGGTGGTCCGCGGCGAAGGCGACACCTCGCTGCTGCCGCTGCAGGAAGTGAATGTACCCGCCGAAGGCCTGCGCATCGCTGCGCTGCTGACCGCAGCCGGCATCACGCCCAGCAACGGCGAAGCCACGCGCAAACTCAAGGAGCGGGCGGTGCGGGTGGATGGCGCGGTGGTCGAAGACCCGCAAACCCATTTCAACCCCGGTTTCGAAGGGGTGCTGCAGGTCGGCAAGCGCAACTTCGCGCGCGTGCGTTTGCGGGTGGGCTGACTTACGCCCGCCACGCACATGCAAAGCGTCGTCAGCCGATGGTTTGGCGCGGGATTCGAACAGCTTCACCCTGTTTTGCAAGCGCTTAATCTGCGCGGCGGCGTCTTGGCCGGCCCGATAGAGATAAAGCTGGGGCACGGCCTGGCCCGTCCGCTGGGCCGCGCCATCGCGCGCAAGCTGGGGATTCCGCAGCAGGCTGGGCGGCACTCGCTACGGGTGGAAATCAGCCATCGACCCGACCGCCTGCTCTGGAACCGCCGCTTCGACGATTGCCAGCGCATGGATTCCACCTTCCTCCCGGTCGGCGCATGGCCGAACGGCCTGTGGATGGAGCAGACCGGTCCGGTGCGACTGGGCCTGGCGGTCGAAGTGATTGAGGGCGGCTGGTACTGGCGTTGCCGCAAGGTCTGGCTGTACGGGGTCAGGCTGCCGCTGGCCCTGTTTCCCCATTCCGACGCATATAAGTGTGTGGAAGACGGGCGCTACCGGTTCCAGGTGACGTTCGCGGTGCCGCTGCTGGGCCCCGTGCTGTCCTACGGCGGCCTGCTGGAAAGCCAGCCGACGCCCGCCGCCGAATGACCGATCAGGTTTTTGCGGACAGGATCTGGCAAGTCGCCTGGCACATCGCCACCACTTTCCCTTCCGGATTTCGCGCCTCCCCGGTCAGATAAAGCGTGGCGCGCGTGCGTTCGGTCAATCGCGCAGTACAGGTGATGAAGCGGGTTTCCGGCGTCACCGGCCGTAAATACTGGGTATTGAGCGAAGCGGTGACGTTGGGCGGCGCGATCAGATACGAGAAGGGCCCCATCGTGTTGTCCAGCGCCGCCACGATAAAGCCACCCTGCATATGCCCCAGTGGATTGGCGTAACGCGGCAGCACCGGGAAACGCACGCTCAGAAACACGCCTTCTTCGTATTCCAGCGGTTCGCCCTGCATATCCAGCAGACAGGCAGGCGGGATCTGCAGCCCGGAGCCGCTGGGAAGCATGGCCTGCAGGCGTTCGTGGATGGTATTGCCGGTTAGAAGAGCCATGGAATGGGTCCGCGCGGGTGGGGAATTCATCGATTGTGGACCATCGCAAACGCAAAACCCTTGCCCTGCCTGCCTCCCGTCCACGAGCACAAAATTATTTCAATCAACCCCTTCCCAAAAGGATTCTAGCCGCCCATAATTCGCCCCCCTCGCAGCCCTGGGCGGCGGGGGCGGAAACGAAAAACTCCTCTTCACGAGGTGTTGACGTTCTTCGAAAGCCCCCTATAATGGGCGGCTCACTCGGACACATCGGCGCCTTCGGGCAACGGTCGAAACGAGGGAAGCGAAAAAATCTCGAAACGAGGTATTGACGCTTCCAAGAACACCCCGCATAATGTGCGGCTCACCTCGACGGAAACGACGGGGTCAACGAGGAAGGCGCTGAGGCCAACTTCGAAGCTCTTTGACAGTGTGCGCAGGTGACTTGTGTGGACGCCTGCAGGAAGGACTAGCTGTCCATCTTGCAGACGTTCGATTCATGAGCATCTTGTAATTAGTAATTTGCAAGCGATACGTATAGCTAAGAATCAAACGTTCTGCATTTTCAAAGTATTGGCCGCAAGGCCTGTAGTTTTAAGTGAAGAGTTTGATCCTGGCTCAGAGTGAACGCTGGCGGTAGGCCTAACACATGCAAGTCGAACGGCAGCACAGCAGTAGCAATACTGTGGGTGGCGAGTGGCGGACGGGTGAGGAATACATCGGAATCTACCTTTTCGTGGGGGATAACGTAGGGAAACTTACGCTAATACCGCATAAGACCTTCGGGTGAAAGTGGGGGACCTTCGGGCCTCACGCGGATAGATGAGCCGATGTCGGATTAGCTTGTTGGCGGGGTAAAAGCCCACCAAGGCGACGATCCGTAGCTGGTCTGAGAGGATGATCAGCCACACTGGAACTGAGACACGGTCCAGACTCCTACGGGAGGCAGCAGTGGGGAATATTGGACAATGGGCGCAAGCCTGATCCAGCCATACCGCGTGGGTGAAGAAGGCCTTCGGGTTGTAAAGCCCTTTTGTTGGGAAAGAAAAGCACACGGTTAATACCCGAGTGTTCTGACGGTACCCAAAGAATAAGCACCGGCTAACTTCGTGCCAGCAGCCGCGGTAATACGAAGGGTGCAAGCGTTACTCGGAATTACTGGGCGTAAAGCGTGCGTAGGTGGTGATTTAAGTCCGTTGTGAAAGCCCTGGGCTCAACCTGGGAATTGCAGTGGATACTGGGTCACTAGAGTGTGGTAGAGGATAGTGGAATTTCCGGTGTAGCAGTGAAATGCGTAGAGATCGGAAGGAACATCTGTGGCGAAGGCGACTATCTGGGCCAACACTGACACTGAGGCACGAAAGCGTGGGGAGCAAACAGGATTAGATACCCTGGTAGTCCACGCCCTAAACGATGCGAACTGGATGTTGGGTTCAACTTGGAACCCAGTATCGAAGCTAACGCGTTAAGTTCGCCGCCTGGGGAGTACGGTCGCAAGACTGAAACTCAAAGGAATTGACGGGGGCCCGCACAAGCGGTGGAGTATGTGGTTTAATTCGATGCAACGCGAAG
>Ga0209257_1000613_pt1 | contig 58070 bp, 53 predicted proteins | sample AraplaCvi_mCL_r2_FD_184277 | JGI IMG/M metagenome (GOLD analysis project Ga0209257, IMG submission 184277) | Arabidopsis root microbial communities from North Carolina, USA - plate scrape MF_Cvi_mCL_r2 (SPAdes) (version 2) | ecosystem: Host-associated > Plants > Roots > Endosphere | place: USA...
GAGACCGCGTGGAACGACGACGCAGCTGAGAGCGATCCTGCAAACATCCCAGGTAAGGCAGGCTCATTGGACGGCATTATAAAGTTAACTCGAAAAGGCGTGACCGATTTTAATGGGATAGCTGAGATCCTTAATTATCATGTCGGCGACGGAAGCAAGCAGCAGAAAGTTCTGTCCGACGGGTATTCAATCTTGTGGGCACGAACATATGGAACCTACCCCTCATCCATCGGCGTTGACATGGTGGTCGCAGATAAGCCCTGCTTTTCCTTGGAGAGAGCAGTTAGCGCGGTAAATGCGCAGAATTTCCGTCTGTCAGAGACCGGGGCGCCAGCCATTTACACCACGAACAGCCGAGAAGTATCAATCACTATATTTCCCAACGCCACAAGCCCAAAGTGTCTTGGGCGACTTACTGCGTACAGAATACAGAAACAGAATCCGGAGTAGCTCGTACTCACTCAACGCAGTATAACCGTATTGATTGGGGGCTCTGCCCCCTTTATTTTATTCGGATACATGTATGCGATTCGAACAACTTGACCCGTTACATGTTCAGTCTGAATCCAGCGAATGCGCGCTGGCCTGCTTAGCCATCTGCTTGTCAAGGCTAGGTCACCGGATAAGCTTATTTGAGCTCAAGCAACAACACCTCTTGTCTTCGCGTGGCAGCACATTCATTGACATAGCGGACATCGCATCATCGATGGGGCTGGTGTGCCGTGGTGTCCGCTGCGAGCCCGACGAACTTAGCATGCTGGCTACACCAGCCATTCTTCATTGGGACATGAACCACTTTGTTGTGCTTCTGAAGGCTGCTGGTCAGACGGCACAAATTGCAGACCCAGATCCGTGGCAGTCTTGTCCGCAGAGAGAACGGTGCCAGATTTAGCGCCAAACGTCTGGTAAGGGAACGCGTCGCACATTATTTTAGCTTTGGCGCCTTTTTTGATGAATCCAATTGCGCTTGAAGGCACCCAAGCCTCCACAATTAATCTTGAGTTGTCAGGAATTACTGTACCGATAGTGAGGCCAGGCACCACTTGCTCCCCAACCTTTGCTCTGAGTCCTGTTACGGTCCCGTCTAGCTTCGAGGTTAGGACCACTAGTCTGTTTGCCATTGCATTGGCCACCTTCTCTTCCGCAATGGTCTTTTGGACTAACGATTGTGAACGTTGTAACGCGATCTCAGGGTCCAGTTTCCTCAGTCCCAACCGGGTTTCGTTCAGTGACGAGATTGCCTGATCTAGTTCGCGCGCGAGTCCGGCTTCCATTTGCCGAGCCTGTAACGATTTTTCTCTGGCACCGTGCAAGTCTACGATGGAGATCAGCTTCTGTTCGGCCAGTTTCTCAGCGGCCGACAGCGTCGATTGTGTTAGTTCAACCACTTCCTTTTGAAGGTTTAATGATGACCGGATGTGCCGAATTTCTTTCAGCAAGGATTCTTCACGAGACACGTAAGTTAGTTTTGTAATTTCTGCTGTATCGCTCCGTGCCTGGATGTCGTCGACTATTGCTGCTACTTGCTTGTTGCTGCTGTCTGAAAGAAGATCGCCAAGTAACTTTCCGTTCTCAAGCATCGGGCTTCCGGATATGGAGATTATGGGGTCGCCTCTTCGAAGTCGTTGCCCGTCACTGGCTATTACTTGTACTACTAAGCCGGGTCTATCGCTGACTATTCTTAAGCTTCCCATCAGCGGAACCAATGTGCCCTGCGCAGTGACCCTTCTGGAATAGTGTCCATTCATGAGGAGCGCTAGGAAAGTTATAAGAACTGCAAGCATGAACCAGATAACTATCCAAGCAGAGAAGTTCAGTTGGTTAGAGGGAAGACCCAGAACCCGCCTTTGTACGGTTTCTGCGCGAAACAGATCCAGGGGCCTACCATCTTGCACATCTGGCATACGAGGTTTTCTCAGCCGTGAAAGGGAAAGTGAGTTAAGCGCGCTAATCTGGGTTACACAGTTCTTAAGGTGAAGAGAGCTAGTTCTCGGGAATCTACGTACCTGTTTCTTCTAGGTTTAGTTCGTAAGAAGCCAGACACATATCTCGGCGGTGCTACTTATGAAAGCTAAAAGTCGCGAACTTATCGTTCGTGCCTTGCGAACAACGAGCCATCGAGTATGGGAGAGTAGACGAGATTGGTAGTCACAGTTGATCAAATCTCCCGCCGATGTGGCGTTGCAGGCTATACATTCCATTACTACCTTTAACTGATTCTTCTCTTTCCACTTGTCCTCGACGCAATAGCGTTAGCCATGCTCCGGCGATACGTTGGCCCCTGACAACAAGGGATTTCGCTCATCGAAGAAAATAGGGCGCAGCCTTGAACGAGCGGTGGAGCCGGGCTGCGGCACCAGTTCCTCAGTCGAGCGGTATCGTTGGGGTCATTCTTACCGTGAATGATCAAGCAATGTCTAAAGCTTATGATCTAACGGTGCATTTCTGATCAAGTGTGGCACAGGATTCTGTTCATCACATCGAATTAGTTTGGAGAGAACGTGTTCGAAGGAATCTGGATGTTTCCCCTGTTGGGTGCGGTCGCCGGCGTATTGGCGGGATTGCTTGGCGTCGGCGGCGGATTGGTGCTGGTCGGCGCATTGGCGTGGTTGCTGCCCTTGTACGGCATTCCCAAAGAAGCGGCGATGCACGCGGCCTTGGCCAGCTCGCTGGCCAGCATCGTGTTGACCGCCGCTTCGTCCGCATACGCCCACCATGGCCGCGGCAGCGTGTTGTGGCCTACGGTGAAATGGATGGTGCCGGGTTTGTTGCTGGGCGGATGGTTGGGCAGCGGCATCGCGGTGAAGCTGGACGACCAGGTGCTGCGTTGGGTGGTGGCCGGTTATTGCCTGCTGGCTGCGGCGCAGTTGCTGTTCGGCAAGACCCGTGTCGGCGCCGAGGGCGTCATGACGCCGCCGCCGACCGGCCTGCCTATGACCGCGGCGGGCGCCGGCATCGGTGCGGTGTCGGCGGTGGTGGGCATCGGCGGCGGCAGCATGACAGTGCCGTTATTGGTATGGCGAGGCATTGCGCCGGTACGCGCCGTCGGCACTTCCAGCGCTTGCGGAGTGGCGATAGGCCTGGCCAGCGCGGTGGGGTATGCGCTGCATGCGCCGACAGGCGTACTGCCGGAGTATTCGGTGGGCTACGTCTATCTGCCGGCTGCTATCGGAGTGGCGGTGGCCTCGGTGTTGTCGGCGCCGTACGGCATGCGCCTGGCGCATCGGATCAGCGGTTTGGCCTTGAAGCGTGTATTCGCGCTGTTCTTGATTGCAGTTGCATTAACTTTACTAGTGTGAATGGCGACAACTCGTAATGTGAAGATCGATAACCCTTAATGTGAACGTGCAGGCCAGCTGGAAGAACGCCTTCTCGCTGGAAGGCCTGAAGCTTTCGGTGGGCGCCAACAACGTGTTCGGCAAGGAACAGCCGGTGTGCCTGACCTGTTCCTTGAACGGTTACGACGCCGGCACCTACGATCCGCCGGGTGCGTTCTGGTACGTCAGCGCCGACTTCCGCTTCTGATCGGTGGCGGTTGAATAAAACGAACGGGCGGCGATGCGAATCGCCGCCCGTTTCGTTTCGCGCGACGCCGGTATCGGGCTGCGGCTCAGCGCAGCGCCGTTTGCGGCACGTCGATGCTCATCGCCAGGGCCAGGTGATCGGAGAAAGCGGCGGGAATGGCCCGCGCATCGGCGAACGCCAGGCGTTCGCTGACCAGGATGTGGTCGATGGCGCGTTGCGGGCGCCAACTGGGGAAAGTGGGTACGCAGAACGACGGCGGACGCAGATGCGTGCGGGTGTAAAGCAGGTCCATTTCCGGCCGGTCCGGCACGCAATTGAAATCGCCCATCAGCACCGCATGCGGGTGGTCGGCCAGCAATTCGGCGATGAACGCCAGTTGCGAACGGCGCGACACCGCGCCCAGCGACAGATGCGCCACGGCCACCACCAGGCCTTCGTCGCCGTCGCCGAAACGCGCCATCAGCACGCCGCGTCCGCCGATGCGGCCGGGCAGCGCATGGTCGCTGACTTCCACCGGTTCCAGTTTGCTCAGCAGGCCATTGGCGCTGGAAGCCACGCGGCCTACGTTGCGGTTGGGTTGGTGGCTCCAGTAATCGAAGCCGCCTTGCTCGGCCAGGTAGTGGGTCTGGTTGGTGAACCCGGAGCGAAGGCTGCCGGGATCGGCTTCCTGCAGGCCGACGATGTCGTGCTCGCCGGCCATCTTCGCAATCGAATCCAGGCTCACCCGCTTGTTGCCGGCGGGCAACGCATGCGACCAGCTGCGGGTCACGTAGTCGCTGTAGCGGCGCGTGCTGGAGCCGGCCTGGATGTTGGCGCTGAGCAGCCTGAGCCGGCGCGTGTCCGCTGCGGTCATGGGGGCGACCGGTCGCTTACCGCGGAGCGCCCGATTGTGCGGCGCGCTCCTGGGCCACCAGGTGGTCGGTGATGCGCAGCATGTCGTCCCAGGTACGGCCCTTGACCAGGTACTTGCCGTTGACGATCAATGAGGGCGTGCTTTCCACCTGGCTGCGCAGCATGAATTGCTTGGCCTTGTTCATCTGGCCCGACACCGCGAAGCTCTTCATGGTGCTGAGGAATTGCTCGGCGCTGACCCCGTACTGGGGGTAGAACGCCGCGACCTTGGCTTCATCCGGCGGAACGCCCTCGGCGGGAATCGTCTTCTTGAGGTGGATGGCTTCGTACACCGCCTGATGGCTCTTCTCCTCGATGCCCAGCGACTGGGCGGCGAAGAAAGCCTTGGCATACGGCACGAAGTCCGGACGGAACTGCGCCGGTACGTAGACCAGGCTCACATCGGCCGGCTGCTTGGCTTTCCAGTTGCGCAGGCTCGGATCGAACGCATAGCAGGCAGGGCAGATGTAGTTGAACACCTCGGCCACTTCGATCTTGCCGTCCACAGGCTGCCACGGTTGGCCGCTGAGGATTTCCACATAGTCGGTTCCCGCGACGGGCGCCGGACCCTGTGGCGCAACGACGGGATTGTTGTTCGGCGCCTCAGGCGCTGCGGGCGCGGCCGCTTCGGCCGGTGCGGAGGCGGGGGTAGCGGCCTGAGTCTCGCTGGCGACGGGCGCAGTCGGGGCGGCGGTCGCTTCTGGAGCCTCGGTCTTCGAACAGGCGGCCAGCATCGGCAACAGGATCGAGAGCATCAAGGCATGGCGGATTTTCATGATCTGGACCTTAGGGATTGATGGAAAAAGAATAAGCGCAGTGTCGCTCACTTCAATGCCGCGCGCCGTTGCGCCACCAGATACCCGGCCGTGCGAAGCATCGTGCCGTAGCCGCGTTGATCTACCGAGACCAGGTATCTGCCGTCGATCACCAGCGAAGGCGTGCCTTCGATCCTGGAACGCACCGCGAACTGCCGCGAGCGGGCGATGCTCGCGGCCACGGCAAAGCTTTGCATAGTGCTGGTGAAGGTTTTGGGATCCACGCCGAACTGCGCGTAGAACAGCCCGATCTGTTCCGGCGTGGCTGCCGGACTCAGGCTGTGCTGCCGATGCAACGCGCCGAACACGGCCTCGTGACTCTGCTCAAGTACGCCGAGGGTCTCGGCCGCATAGAACGCCTGGGCGAAAGTCACCCACTCGCCGCCCAGCGCGGCAGGTACCAGCGAAACCTTCACGTCGGCCGGCAGTTCGTTCTTCCAGGCGACGAACAGAGGTTCGAAATTGGCGCAGTGCGAACAGATGTAGCCGAACACTTCGGCCACTTCCACCTGTCCGTTGGGTGCTGCATAGGGTTGGCCGTTGGGCAGTTCCATGTAGTCCACGCCCGCTGCCGGGATGGGTCCTTCCCAGGCAGGGGGCGCCCCTGCAGCCGGGGTCGCGACTCCGGTATTCGATGCCGGGGGCGCGGCTTGAGTCACCTCGGAGGTCGGTGCCGCAGTGGTCGCAGTGGCGGGCGGCGCCTTCTGTGGCTCGCACGCGACAAGCAGCGGCAACACGGCCGACAGCAACAAAGCAATGCGGAATTTCATGGGTGCGGCTCCAGGGAGCAGGTCGCAATGGGATGGCGATTACTTCCTGGCGCGCTCTTTCTTGACCAGAAAATCGGTGATGCGCAGGGTGTCCTCGAAGGAGCTTCCGGTCACCCGGTATTTGCCGTTGACGACCAGTGTCGGCGTGCCTTCGATACCGGTCGCCAAGGCGAACTCCTTGGAGCGTTCCAGCAACAGGTCCGTGGCCGGGCTTTCCATCGCGGCGACGAAGGCTTGCCGATCGACGCCGTAGTTGGCGTACCAGGCGGCGATTTCGTTGGAAGAGGCGTTCTGGATGGGCAGGCTGCCTTGTTCGTGCAGCGCCTTGAACATCGCATCGTGGGTCTTGGCCAACACGCGCAGCTTGGCCGCGGCGTAGTAGGCGCGGGCGTAGGGCGTCCAGAATCCCCCGAACGCAGCGGGCACCGGAGTGAAGCGCACGTACGAAGGTTGTTTCTTGTGCCAGGCGCTGACCGAGGGTTGGAAGTGCGCGCAGTGGATGCAGGTGTAGCCGAAGACCTCGACCACTTCCACCTTGCCGTTGAGCGGTGCGTAGGGCTTGCCGTCGGGAATTTCCACGTAGTCCGTACCCGCCACCGGGTCGGCGGCGAAGGCGGACAGCGGCAGCAACGCCAGCAGCAACAGGGCAAAGCGCAGTTTCATCGGGCGACCTCGTGGCACGAATGGCACAAAAAGAAACGCCGGCCATGATCGGGCCGGCGCAATGAACAAGAGCTGTGACCTAGGGACCGCGCCAGGCGCGAAAGGTTCACGACTGTTGCGGTGCGGGCTCGGCGGCAGGCGCAGGCGGGGCAGCGGGCGCAGGTGCGGGGGCCGCCGGGGCGGTGGCGGGCTTGCCGGTCGCAGCGGCGGCATCGTCGGCGCGGTCGTGCAGGCCCTGCAGATAGGTACCCAGCGCCTGGATTTCCTGGTCGGTCAGCTTGTTGGCGACCTGGGCCATGATGTTGAACAGCGCCGGGTCCTTCTCGGTGCTGGTGCCGGTGCGGTATTCCTGCAGGCGGCGGGCGGCGTAGTCCTGGCGCTGGCCGCCCAGGTGCGGGTAGGCCGGGCCCGGGTTGCCGGCGCCGCTGGGGCCGTGGCAGGCCATGCAGGCGGGAATGCCGCGGGCAGTGTCGCCGCCGCGGTACAGCTGCTGGCCCACTTCGTAGAACTTCATGCCCTTGTAGGTGCCGTCGGCGATCACCGTGTCGTCAGCCAGGCCGGCGCTTGCCTTCTGGGTAGCGAAGTAGGCGCCGATGTCGCGCATGTCCTGCGGGGTCAGGTCTTTCACGAACGGCACCATGGCCACCGCCGGGCCGCCACGCTGGCCGCTGGCTATCAGGGCGATCTGGTGGGCGACATAGCGCTCGCTCTGGCCGGCGATGTTGGGGTATTGCGGGTCGCTGCCGTTGCCGTCGGCGCCATGGCAGGCGGCACAGGCCGAGGCCTTGGTCTGGCCGGCCTTGGCATCGCCCCAGGTGGTCTTGGTCAGGTCGATCTCCAGCGGCGCGGTCACCACGGGCGCATTGTCCGGCAGCGGAGCGACGGTGGTCTGGGCGAATGCGACCGCACCCACGGCCGCAATGGCCAGTCCGGCAAGTCCAAAAACGCGAGCGTGGCGCATGCTAAAGCTCCGGGGGTATATCGAAAGAAGGTGCGACAAAAGCGGCGCCAATGGCGGCCGCGAAACGGGGGAATTATCGTCGGGGCAGGGCTTTGCGGTCAATTCTGGGTGCCAATGACTATATGGAGTGGGGCTCAGCCTCCTCCCTTGCGCAGCAGGGGAGATCGAAGCCGCCTCAAGCGGCTGAGGAGGAGGGGTGCTTTTGATCTTGCGGTTGCTTCTGACTTTGACTCACCGAACAACCTGCCAAGAGCACTCCTCCCCGCCTCCCCTACCCGCTAAGCGGGCAAGGGAGGAGACAAGCAAGAGCGCGCTTCCAGCAAGCCGTCGTCAACCCCACCAGACCCTCCGCGTGCCATCCTAGTGGCATGTTCAATCCCCTAGAAAAAGCCAAATACCTGCTGGCGGCGCATATTCCCAGCCAGCTCCCCGCCGACATCGGCCACGAAGTGGCCTTCGCAGGCCGCTCCAACGCCGGCAAATCGACCGCGCTCAATGCGCTGACCCGGCAGAACTCCCTGGCGCGGGTCTCCAAGACGCCGGGCCGCACCCAGCAGCTGGTGTTCTTCGAGATAGAACAGGACAAATACCTGGTCGACTTGCCCGGCTACGGCTACGCCAAGGTGCCGCACGAGCTCAAGGACCACTGGCAGGCGTTCCTGGACCGCTACTTCCGCACCCGCAATGCCCTCAAGGGGCTGGTGGTGGTGATGGACATCCGGCACCCGCTGAAGGAATACGACCGGCACATGCTCAGCTATGCGGTGGAGCGCGGCATCCCGGCCCACGCGCTGCTGACCAAAGCCGACAAGCTGGGCCGCGGCCAGCAGGCCAACGCGCTGCAGGCGGTGAAGAAGGAGCTGTTCTCCCTGTTCGGCGACACCGTCAGCGTGCAGACCTTTTCCGGCGAGTCCAAGCAGGGCGTGGATGAGGCGCGCGTGGTGGTGAACGGCTGGCTGGGGTTCGCGCGTGAGGACGTCAAGCCCACACCGTGACGGTCTGCCGCGTTGAACGCACCGTTTCCAATCGTCAAACAGACGAAGAGGATCTTCATGATGAGGACGCCGTCGGCATTGCGATTTGGCTTGCTGTGCTTGATGTTCGCGTTTTCGCCCATTCCATCGGCGCTGGCCGCGACGCCCGAGCGCCGCATCGCCGTCACCATCGACGATCTGCCCTGGGCGCGCCTGGATGAAAGGGCGCCGGCGGATCTGCAGCATCGCCACCAGCGGCTGATCGAACAGTTGCGGCGCGCTGACGTGCCGGTGGTGGGATTCGTCAACGAAAGCAAGTTGGAAGTGGACGGCAAAGTCGACCCGCAACGCCTGGCGATGCTGCGGGACTGGCTGGATGCGGGCTACGAACTGGGCAACCACACCTATTCCCACGTCGATATCAACGCCGTGGGCGTAACCGCGTTCGAACGGGAAATCCTGGACGGCGAACGCCAGCTGCGTCCGCTGCTGGCCCAGCAGGGACGGACGCCGCGTTGGTTCCGCCATCCTTATCTTCGCGCCGGGCGCACGGCCGAACAGAAAGCGCAGGTCGCCGCGTTCCTCGCCGGGCACGGCTACCGCATCGCGCCGGTCACCGTGGACAACGGCGAATGGGTCTGGGCCTTCGCTTACGCCAACGTGATGGCTTCGCCGGCCGACCCGGCCGCGCGCGAGGCGCAACTGCAGCAGCTGCGCTCGGGCTATGTGCCGTACATGCTCAACAAACTGGATTACTACGAAGCGCAATCGATCCAGTTGCTGGGCTACGCGCTGCCGCAGGTGTGGCTGATGCACGCCAACGAGCTCAACGCCGATTGTTTCGCCGAGCTGGTGGCGGCCACGCGCCGCCGCGGCTATCGCTTCGTGACCCTGGAAGAAGCCTTGCGCGATCCGGCCTACGCGCACGCCGACGGCTATGAAGGCCGTTTCGGGCCCAGCTGGTTGCATCGCTGGGCGATGGCCGAGCACAAACCCAAGTCCTTCTATGCCGGCGAGCCGCAGGTGCCCCGGTGGGTGCTGCAACTGGCGGAAGTGGCTTCGGAGTAAGCGCGCTCTGGGATCCGGCGATTGGCCGCAGCACCGCCACGGCGTTGGCGGAACACTGAAGCCGCAACCCAGCAACGATGCCTGCACTGGCTCGCGATATAGTGCGGGCCTTGCGATGTCAGGGCAGCGGCCCAACATTCCCCAGTCTCCGACGTAGAGTATCCGCCCTTGTCCAGTCCCAGCCACGTTGCGGATACTCCCATCACCGACCGCGACCAGCTGGCCGCCTACATCGCAACGGGTGAAAAGCCGAAGAGCGCCTGGCGCATCGGCACCGAGCACGAGAAATTCGGTTTCCGGCTCGACGACCTGCGTCCGCCCACCTTCGAAGGCGAACGCGGCATCGAAGCGTTGCTGAAGGGGCTGACGCGCTTCGGTTGGGAACCGGTGGAAGAGCACGGCAAGGTCATCGCGCTGCTTCGCGACGGCGCCTCGGTCACGTTGGAGCCTGCGGGCCAGTTGGAATTGTCCGGCGGCATGCTGGAGAACATCCACCAGACCTGCAGCGAAGTCGGCACCCATCTGAAGGAAGTGAAGACCGTCGCCGACGAACTGCAGCTCGGTTTCCTGGGCATGGGTTTCCAGCCCAAGTGGACGCGCGAGGAAATGCCGTGGATGCCCAAGGGCCGCTACCAGATCATGCGCAACTACATGCCCAAGGTCGGCAAGCTGGGCCTGGACATGATGAAGCGCACCTGCACCGTGCAGGTCAACCTGGATTTCTCCAGCGAAGCGGACATGGTGAAGAAATTCCGCGTCTCGCTCGCCTTGCAACCCATCGCCACCGCGTTGTTCGCCGACTCGCCGTTCACCGAAGGCAAGCCCAACGGCTACCAGAGCTACCGCTCGCATATCTGGACCGATACCGATCCGGACCGCACCGGCATGCTCGACTTCGTGTTCGAAGACGGGTTCGGTTACGAACGCTATGTCGACTACCTGCTCGACGTGCCCATGTACTTCAGCTACCGCAATGGCGAATACATCGACTGCTCGGGACAGAGCTTCCGCGATTTCATGGCCGGCAAGCTGCCTGCATTGCCCGGCGCGCTGCCTACCATGACCGACTGGTCCGATCACATGACCACCGCGTTTCCCGAAGTGCGCATGAAGAAGTTCCTGGAGATGCGCGGCGCCGATGGCGGCCCCTGGGGCCGGCTGTGCGCGTTGCCCGCCTTCTGGGTGGGCCTGCTGTACGACCAGACCGCACTGGATGCGGCCTGGGACCTGGTCAAGGACTTCAGCCTGGAAGAACGCAATGCGCTGCGCGACGGTGTGCCGAAGCATGCGCTGAAGCTGCCGTTCCGCGGCGGTACCGTGCGCGAACTGGCCATGGAGGCATTGAAGATTGCAGTGCAGGGCCTGCAGCGTCGCGCCGTGCTCAACAGCAAGGGCAGCGACGAATCGGGTTTCCTCGATCCGCTGGTCGAGTTCGCCGAAGCCGACGAAACTCCGGCCGAGCGCAAGCTGGCCCTCTTCCACGGCGCATGGAACGGCGATATCGATCGCGTGTTCAAAGAGTTCGCATACTGATCCGACTAATGTAATCTGGATTCCTTCCTTGGGAGTCCGACCGATGATGCGATTCGCCGGCTTTTGCTTGTTGGTTCTGCTTGCCTTCGTCCCCGCAGCGCACGCGGTCGAACGCACCGCGCTGGTCGGCGGCACCCTGGTCGACGGCACGCTCAGCGATCCGATACGCAACAGCGTGATCCTGATCGAGGACGAGCGCATCGTCGCCGTCGGTACGGTCGGCACGCTGCCGGTTCCGGCAGACGCCAAAGTGATCTCAACAGAGGGCATGACCGTGTTGCCCGGCTTGTGGGACATGCACGTGCATCTGATGATCAATGGGCACTCCGACTACGACTATTGGGACAAGACCTATCCGCCGCAATTCGGCAGCGTGATCATGCCGGCTTCGGCCAAGCAGCTGCTGATGGCTGGCGTGACCGGCGCGCGCGATCTGGGCGGGCCGCTGGAAGAAAGCATCGCCGTGCGCGATGCGATCAACCAGGGCAAGCTTCCGGGGCCGACGCTGTTCGTGTCGGGTCCCTTCATCCAGAAAAAAGCTTATCCGGGCACCGAACAGTTCCGCTGGGGCGTGGATTCGCCCGCCGACGCGCGCGCCAAGGTGCGCAAGCTGGCGGTGGCCGGCGTGGATACCATCAAGCTGATCGACCAGGACCAGATGAGCGATGCGGAAATCACCGCCATCGTCGATGAAGCGCACAAGCACGGTCTGCCGGTGGTCGCGCACGCGCACCGGCCCGAGGAAATCCGTCGCGGCCTGAAGGCGGGCGTGGATTGCTTCGAGCACACCGGCCTGGCCGCCGCGCCCGAGTATCCGGAAGACGTGATCAAGGCGTTGCGCGAACGCACCGCCAACATGTCGGCCGGCCCGCTGTTCTGGACCCCGACCATCGAAGGCCTCTACAACTTTCCCTACACGGTGAAGAACCACGAGTTCGTCGATGGCGACGCCTGGCACGAAGGACTGACCCCGGAAATCGTGGCCGACATCAAGAAGTCGCTGGAGCATCCCGAGCGCATCAGCTATTTCCAGCAGACCCCGCAACGCTGGCCCACGTTGAAGCGCAAGTTCCAGCAGCTGCGCGAGAACGGCGCCATGCTGCTGATCGGCACCGACTCGGGCATTCCGATGAAGTTCCACAGCGGCAGCACCTGGAACGAGCTGGACGTATGGGTCAACCAGCTGGGCGTGCCGGCCATCGACGCCATCCGCGCGGCGACGTACTGGCCCGCCGTGGCGATGAAGGCCGACAAGGACTACGGCAGCGTCACCGAAGGCAAGTACGCCGACATCATCGCGGTCAGGGGCGACGTGCTGAAGCAGGTCGCCTTGCTGCAACGCGTGGACATCGTGGTCAAGCACGGCAAACAGGTAAAATAACCTCCGCCGTCCGCCTGGCGGATACCCGCAGCATACGCAGGAGTCGCCCATGAAATCACGCGCCGCCGTCGCCTTCGCCGCAGGCGAACCCTTGCAGATCGTGGAGATCGATGTCGCTCCCCCGAAGAAGGGCGAAGTGCTGGTCAGGATCAGCCACACCGGCGTCTGCCACACCGATGCCTTCACCTTGTCGGGCGACGATCCCGAAGGGCTGTTTCCCGCGGTGCTGGGCCATGAAGGCGCGGGCGTGGTGGTGGAAGTCGGCGAAGGCGTCACCAGCGTGGCGCCGGGCGACCACGTGATTCCGCTGTACACGGCCGAATGCCGAGAATGCGAATTCTGCAAATCCGGCAAGACCAACCTGTGTGTGGCGGTGCGCGCCACGCAGGGCAAGGGCGTGATGCCCGACGGCAGCACCCGCTTCTCCTACAACGGCCAGCCGATCTACCACTACATGGGTTGTTCGACCTTCAGCGAATACACCGTAGTGGCTGAAGTCTCTCTGGCCAAGATCAATCCGCAGGCCAACCACGAACAAGTCTGCCTGCTCGGTTGCGGCGTCACCACGGGCATCGGGGCCGTGCACAACACCGCCAAAGTTCAGGCAGGCGATTCGGTGGCGGTATTCGGTTTGGGCGGCATCGGCCTGGCGGTGATCCAGGGCGCGCGCCAGGCGAAGGCCGGCCGCATCATCGCCATCGACACCAATCCCGGCAAGTTCGCCATGGCGCAGGAAATGGGCGCCACCGATTGCGTCAATCCCAAGGACCACGACAAGCCGATCCAGCAGGTCGTGGTGGAAATGACCGGCTGGGGCGTGGACCATTCCTTCGAATGCATCGGCAATGTCAACGTGATGCGCGCGGCGCTGGAATGCGCGCACCGCGGCTGGGGCCAGTCGGTGATCATCGGTGTGGCCGGTGCGGGTCAGGAAATCTCCACCCGGCCGTTCCAACTGGTGACCGGGCGCAAGTGGATGGGCACCGCGTTCGGCGGGGTGAAGGGCCGCACGCAGCTGCCGGGCATGGTCGAAGACGCGATGCGCGGCGACATCCAGCTGGCGCCGTTCGTCACCCACACCTTGCCGCTGGATGGCATCAACGAAGCCTTCGATCTGATGCACGAAGGCAAGTCGATCCGCACGGTGATCCATTTCTAGGAATTTGCTGTCCTTCTCCCACCGGGAGAAGGTGGCGCGCAGCGACGGATGAGGGAGGGAACCATCGGTGTTCGCGCATCTCCGTGATCTGGCATTCCATTCCCTCTCCGCCCTTCGGGCACCTTCTCCCGATGGAAGAAGCAGAAGCAGGATCGCCGTATGACTCTTGAACGCATCGAACACCGCGCCTGCTTCGACGGCTGGCAGGACGTCTACCGGCACCGTTCCGAAACGCTCGATTGCGAGATGAATTTCGCCATCTATCTGCCGCAGCAGGCTGCGACGCAGAAGTTGCCGGTGCTGTACTGGCTTTCGGGCCTGACCTGCACGGAACAGAATTTCATCACCAAGGCCGGCGCACAACGCTACGCCGCCGAACACGGCGTGATCCTGGTCGCGCCCGACACCAGCCCGCGTGGCGATGACGTAGCCGATGCCGACGGTTACGACCTGGGCAAGGGCGCCGGCTTCTACGTCAACGCGACGCAAGCGCCCTGGGCGAAGCACTACCGCATGTACGACTACGTCGTGTCCGAATTGCCGACGCTGGTCGAGGCGAATTTCCCCGTTACCGACGCGCGCGCCGTCAGTGGACATTCGATGGGCGGGCATGGGGCGCTGATCGTGGCGCTGAAGAACCCCGGCCGCTACCGCAGCGTATCGGCGTTCTCGCCTATCGTGGCGCCGTCGCAGGCGCCTTGGGGCGAGAAGGCGTTTGCCGCCTACCTTGGCGGAGACCGCGAAGACTGGAACGCTTGGGATGCCACGTCACTGGTCACCGGTGCATCGAAAAGACTGCCGCTGCTCATCGACCAGGGTGGCGCCGATGAATTCCTGTCCGACCAGCTCAAGCCGGAATTGCTGGAGGCAGCGTGCCAGGCGGTCGGTCATCCGCTGACCCTCCGTCTGCAACCCGGCTACGACCACAGCTACTACTTCATCGAAAGTTTCATCGGCGAGCACATCGCGTACCACGCGAGCGCGTTGAAAACCTGAAGTCCTACGTCGCTTCTACGACGCCAGGTCGAAGTCCGCATAGGCGAAGCGCTGATCGCGCAGGACCGTCTCGCCGCGCTCGATGGCCAGCGGGTGCGAGAACATCGGCCCGGCATGCACGCAGGTATGGAATTCGCCGTTCTCGCCGCAGGGGTCGACCTGGGCAGGCAAGGTTTCAAGCAGCGCCGCGTCGAAATCGCGACCCGCGAACCGGGCATCCAGTTGCTGGATATCCACGCAGCACAACGCGGCCTTCAGACCGCCCGCCAGCATCTCCCGCGCCAGCTTCGACGTATCGCTGCCGAACAACGGTGTCTGCACGTCCCAACCCTGCCGCGCGCACATCGCCACGCGATAGTCGCGTATGTCCTGCAGAAACAGATCACCGAATGCGACAGCGCTCGCCTGCGGCCAACGCTGGCGGGCCGATTCCAGGCCTGCGGCGAACGCCGCCTCGTAGACGTCGTTGTCGCAAGCCGGCGGAATCATCACCTCCATCAGCGGCAATCCGGTCGCCGCGGCCTGCGCATGCAGGATCGTGCGTCGAATGCCCTGCATGGAAACCCGGTCGTAGCCGGTGTTGACCGTGGTGATCAATCCCGATACTTCGATTCCCGACTGGCGCAGGCGATGCAGCGTCCACGCCGCATCCTTGCCGCCGCTCCACGACAACAGCACCGCTTCAGGCGCTCGACACGTCGCGCAGTTCCCAGGCATTGCCGGCCAGCAGGCGCAGGCGGTGTTTGAATACGGTGCCGGGAATCGAAGTGACCACAATCAGATCGATCTGCAGGTCGTGCTGCTCGCCATTGACCGTGGCGCCGGGGTCGGTCGCGCCCAGCGAAACATCGACCGCATCGGGATCGGCTTGCGCGCCGCGCCAGCGCTGGAACAAGCCGTCGCTGCGCAATGCGTCCTGCAGCTGCGAGGCGAACTCATCGGCGCCATTGGCGCTGAAGCTGAAAGCGCCATCGCTGCCGCGCGCCTTGGCCGGATCCTTGAGGCTGATGTAGTAGCGGGTCGCCATGCGGTCACTCCATGCAAGAAGGAAGACAGCCTAGCGAAGCCGCGTTACCCGTGCGTTAGGAGACGCTGAAGGTATGCGGTTCGGCGGCGAAGCCCACCACCACCGCGCCCTTGCCCACGTTGACCATGCCGGTCAGGCTCATCACGCTTTCGAATACTTCCACGTTGTTGTTGGCGCAGATGTCGCGTAAACGCGCATAGCCGGGCAGGGCTCGCATCTCTTCCAGTTCGCCGCCGTAGCTCAGGCACACGGTCGGCGTGAGCAGGCCCGAAATCACTCGGTTGCCGGCGAACTTGAACATCTGCTCCACCGCGTTCTCGAAACCCTTGATCTTGGCCACCGGCTCGGTCTTGCCGGCATGGCCGTGCAGAACCGGTTTGATGTCCAGCGCGCTGCCCAGGGCCACGCTGAGCAGGCCGACGCTGCGGTCGCCCTTGGTCCGCGCACGCGCACGCAGGTAATAGAGATCGCGTGGAATCATGTAGCCGTGACTGTTGGCGGCCAGGTATTCCAGCTTGGTGCGGATGTGCTGCACATTGGAGCCTGCCTGGCGCATGCGCACCGCCTCCACCGCGGTCACGCCCTGGGCGGCGAACAAGGTCTGTGTGTCGATCACGCGCAGCGCGAACGGCGAGTTGTGGCCTGCGGCCTGACGCACCGGCTTGTAGTCGTTGAGAATGGCGAAGCTGGCCTGCATCGCGTTCTCGTGGATAGGGCTGCGGGTCTTGGTGATGGTCATGCAATAGACGTGGTCGTAATCGATCACCAGCCGGTCCAGAAACAAGTCGCGGATCTGGTTGACCGTGAACGGCGTGGTCTCGGCTTCATGGCCGCGCTCGGCCACGTGCGCGTGCAGGAAGCTCAGGGTGGCCTCCTCGTCGCGGTGGTCTGCCAGCACCGCATCGCCGATCCGCACGGTGATGGGCAGCAGCACGATGTCGTGTTTCTCGATGAACTCTTTGGGTAGATCGCAAGCAGAGTCGACCACTATTCCTATGCGCATGAAGCCCCTCCCGGCATGCATCGCAACAAGCCCGGCAACGTAACGCAGTTCTGCAACCCGCTGCGCGGCAAAAGTGTGAGACTGTGCACAATCTCACGTTCTGGAGGGTGTGGACGGCTACTGCGGAGGCCTTGGGAGCTGTTGTGCCACTCGATAGGAAACACGGCTGCGGCCAGCCCGCTACTCCGGGCCACCGCACCGGCTCTCGGATAAAACGTGATAGCCATCACATTTATATGTGAGTGCGACTTGTTAAACGCAAAGGTTGAGGCCGACACTGGGTGGGGCGAACAAGGGGCGCGATGAGCAAGGGTTGGCTGCTGCTGTGGATGGGGTGCCTGGTGTTGCTTTGCCCGGCCCATGTCCACGCGGAAGGCATCGTCCGCATTGAGCCGCTTACCGCCGATGGGGCGCCAACGCTACAACACGCCGGCATTTTCGCTGAACGCGATTTCATTGCCGACCCCGGCACGCCTTCGGTGATCGGCAACGGCCAATGGCGCCTGCAGCCGGCGACCGGCATCGAGCAGCCGTTGCTGCTGGTGTATCACCCGTACAGCGCAAGGGTGAGCGTGCACGGCACCGGCGTGGCCGCGCCGACCACGCAGACGCTGTTCGACCGGGAACTGGATCCGCAGTACTCGCGGCACGCCCTGGTGTTCCCCTTGCTCGGCGACGGACCGGTGGACGTCAAGGTGGAAGGCGCGCGCTATCCATTGCAGGTGTCGGTGATGGCGCGCAGCCAGCACATCGCCCACGACCTGACCCAGGTGCGCATCCTTCTGCTTTCGGTGGGCGTACTGGTCGGCGTATCGCTGACCGTTCTGCTGTTCTGGGCGATGCTGCGCGAGCGCGTCTACCTGTTGTATGCGGCAACGATGGCGCTGCAGATGTTGTTCCTGCTGTGTTCGTATGGCGAAGCGTTCGCCCTGCCGGGGTTGCGGGTGCTGGCGATGTTCGGCGCGCCGGGCGTGTGGTTCATCGCCACCGTGTCGACCATGGTCGCGGTATGGATGCTGCAGGATTACGCCGGCCTGCGCCTGCGCGTGCCGCGACTGGCGCGCTCGATGCGCTGGGCCGGCATCTACATTCCGGGAGCGTTGCTGGTGCTGCTGCTGGCGCCCTGGCCACCGCGCAAGGAATGGTTTCCGAACTTCGGCAACGCGATGTTCCTGCTGACCAATCTGCTGGCCATCGTCGCTCTGTTCAAGGCTTGGCGTAGTGGGGGCAGGCATGCCGGCTTCATCCTGATCGCCTGGGTGCCGCTGGTGTTCTTCACCACCGCGCGCGCGGTGCAGTTGAGCATGGGCATTCCGGTGGAACCCTGGCTGCAATATGGACTGCCGCTGGTGTTGGCTTTCACGGCAGTGGTGCTGGCGCTGGGCCTGGCCGATCGCATGCTCACCTTCAGGCGCGAGCGCGATACCGCCCAGCAACACGCCGAGCGCGACTGGCTGACCGGCGTGCTCAACCGCGGGGGCATCGAACACCGCCTGGATTGGGCGGTGCTCAACACGCGCCGCGAAGGCATGCCGTTGTCGCTGTTGTTCCTGGACCTGGACAATTTCAAGCAGGTCAACGACCGCTTCGGCCATTCCGTAGGCGATGCCTGCCTACGCGCGGTGGTGCGTCTGGTCAGCGAAGAGCTGCAGTACGGCGATCATCTGGGTCGCCTGGGCGGCGAGGAATTCGTGCTGGGCTTGCCCGGCGCCGACAGCGCGCGCGCCATCGCCATGGCCGAACATCTGCGCCTGAAGATCCAGGCCCAGTGCCAGCAAGTGGAAGGTTCGCCGGTGGCGGTGACGGTGAGCATCGGGGTCACCCAATGCAACCCCGCCGACACGGTGGGCACGCTGATCAAGCGCGCGGATAAAGCCATGTATATCGCCAAGCATGGCGGGCGCAATCGGGTGGCTACGCTGGAAGCGGCGGCAGTCTGAGTTTTCGCCCGTGGCCTGTCGGGTGCGGTGAACCCGGAACAACATTGTTTCCGCCTTGCCGCCTTTGGAAAAGAAGGCTACGGGATATTTGCTTTTGATCTTGCTTTTGCGCGAAGAGCAAATCCCCCTCGATCCCCCTTTTTCAAAGGGGGAGGCAACAGCGGTGTTGCGCGCGGATCAGACTCGGCAAATCACTGGCCGAACGCGAAATTCGAAGATCAAGGCGAATACGCCCTCGGCAATGCCCCTGCCGATTGCAGGTACCGGTCGCGCAACTCGGTCTGGCGCGAGCGCATGGGGATGGCGCGCCCGCCCAACCACAACTGGCTGGCGACGTTGGCCACATCCAGCGGATCGCCGGTCCACAACACCAGATCGGCCAGCTTGCCGGGGGCGATGGTGCCCAGCCTGTCGTCCACGCCCAGCACCTGCGCCGGCACCCGCGTGAGGCCTTCCAGACCGGCTTCCCAGGGCAATCCATTGGCCACCGCATTGCCCGCGTACTGGCGGATCTTCCGCGCGTTGTGCGAGGCGTCGCCGAACTGCGCGAAACTCACCTGCACCCCGGCCGCCTGCAAGCGCGCGGCGTTCTGCAGGGTCGCCCCGATCTGGTCGAAGTCGCCCGGCAGGTCGGCCAATGCATCCACGAATACCGGCACGCCCGCTCGCGCGATCTCCGGCGCCAGCTTCCAGGCTTCCACGCCACTGGCGATGGCGATGCGCACCTTCTCGCGTTGCGCCCAACGCAGCAACTGGCGGATATCGGCGGCGCGATTCACGTAGACCACGATTCGTCCACTGCCGGCCAGATAGCGCGCAAGCACCGCGCGCCCGGTGGGAGTGAGCAGGGCATGCGGCGAGTCGGCGGCGATGCGCCCACGTGCTTCGCCAACCATCTGGTCCAGCAGCATCCACTGCGCCGCGCGCGAACTGCCGCTCTTGCCCAGCACGTCGCTACCCAGCTTCACGAACAACACACGTGGTCCGATCGGATCGGCGCTGCCGTCCAGACGCATCACTCCGCCTTGTCCGGCGATGAACGAGCCGCCGGTGTTGGCGCCCAGCAGGGTGAAGCCCAGTCCTTCCACGCGCGCGACGGGAATCAGCACAGACTCCGGGTTGTAGGCCAGGGTTACGTCGAACTCCGGCCGCATCGGCTGATCGGCGGCCAGGGTCACCGCGCTGTCCACGGTCTCCGCTTCGCCCGACACTTCCTCGATGCCGATCTCGGTGATGCCGCCGAACAGGGCCGGCGTCAGCGGTTTGCCGTTGGCTTCGATCACGCTGACCGACGCTGGCGCCTGCAGGTTGGAGCCGACGGCGCGAATTACGCCGCCTTGCACCAGCACGTCGGCGTTCTGCAACGTGCCTTGCGGGCCGGCGGTGTGCACGGTGGCGTGGCGGATGAGGACGTCTTGGGCGAGGGCATTGCTTGCGCAAAGCAGAGCAACAAGCGAAACCGACAACAACCGAGCCGTCATTCCAGCGAAAGCTGGGATCCATCTTGATCTTGCCGTTGCCGTCGCCATTCCGACCCCATTCGTTTCTACGTCGAAAGTCAAAATGGATCCCAGCGTTCGCTGGGATGACGATGCCGAGGGATCGCGCCGAGACGGCGGCTGGAAAACAACGAGCGACTTCATTTCCCACCCCCCATCGCCGCATCCTGCCCCAGCATGAAATCCGAAACCGGCTGCCGAGTCGCATCGCCGCGATCGTAGATGCGCGCGCCGTCGATGTAGACCTGTTCGGCCTGTGCGTACACGCTGAAGGGGTTCTGGTTCCACACCACCACATCGGCCATCTTGCCGGGCTCCAGGGTGCCGGTTTTCTCCAGGATGCCCATGGACTTGGCCGGGTTCTGGGTGATCCACCGGATCGCCCGTTCGGGCGGAATCTCGATGCCCACGCGATGCGCGTTGGCGATCACCTTGGCTGCTTCCTGGTTAAGGCGCTGGATGCCTTCGTCCGAATCCGAGTGCACGATGGCGCAGCCGTTGGCCGGCCGGTCGACCAGAGCGATGTTTTCCTGGATGCCGTCGAAGGCTTCCATCTTGAAGCCCCACCAGTCGGCCCACAGCGCGCCGCATACGCCTTCGGCAGCCAGGCGGTCGGCGATCTTGTAGGCCTCCACGCCGTGGTGGAAGGCGGAGACCTTGAAGCCGAATTCCTTGGCCAGGTCCAGCATGGTGGCCATCTCATCGGCGCGATAGCAGTGGATGTGCACGCGGATGTCGCCTTCGATGGCGCCGGCCAGCGTATCCAGTTTCAGATCGCGTTTGCCGCCGCTGTCGCCGGCGCTGTCGGCATCGCCGCCGCCGCTGGCGCGTTGCCACCAGCGCTTCTTCTTCGGTTGTTCGGCGGACTTCTTGTTCTTCTTCAAGTACTCGCTGGCATCGATGAAGGCGGCGCGGTAGCCGGCGATATTGCCCATGCGCGTGGAGGGTCCGCCCTTCTGTCCATAGACGCGCTTGGGGTTCTCGCCGCAGGCCATTTTCAAACCCCACGGCGCGTCGGGAAATTTCATCGCCTGGTAGGTGGTCGCCGGCACGTTCTTCAAGGTCACGCCGCGCCCGCCGACCAGATTGGCCGAACCGGGCAGGACCTGCAATGAAGTGACGCCCCCGGCGAGCGCGGTCTGGAAGCCGGGATCCTGCGGCCACACCGAGTGTTCGGCCCAGACGTTTGCGGTGACCGGCGCGGTGGCTTCGTTGCCATCGCTGTGCGCATTCATGCCGGGGCTGGGGTACACGCCCAGATGGGAATGCACGTCGATGATGCCCGGGGTGACCCAACGGCCCTTGCCGTCCACCCGCGTCGCCTCTGCCGGTGCGGTCAGCCCGCGACCCACCGACACCACCTTGCCGTCGCTCAGCAGCACGTCGGCATCGTCCAGGCGTTCGCCGGTGCCGGTCAGCACGGTGGCGTGCTGGATCAGCACCGGTCCGGAGGCGATGCTGCGGTAAGTGCTGGGGTAGGGATCCTGGGTGAAACGGGATTTCGCGGTGGCCGCAGCGGCATTTCCGCACACGGAAACCAGGCCGATCATGGCCAGTAGAACGAAGCGCATGGTGATTCCCCGAGAAACTGATCGAATGCCGGCCGGTCGAAGGCCAGCGGATAAAACGCCGGCAACCGAAACCTAACCGGCGCGACCCATGCTTGCCAAGTGCTGTGGCGCAAGCCCATGCCACAATTGGCGCGACCAGAGAGAAAAGAGAGCAAGCGATGAAAGAAAAGACCGAGATCGTCGACAACTGGCTGCCGCGCTACACCGGCGTGCCCCTGGACCAGTTCGGCGAGCATATCCTGCTGACCAATTTCGGCGGTTACCTGCACGCCTTCTCAGCTCTGACCGGCGCGCCGGTGGTGGGCCTGGACCGGCCGATGGCCAGCGCCACGTTCGACGGCATCACCATGATCAACTTCGGCATGGGCAGCCCCAACGCGGCCACCATGATGGACCTGCTGTCGGCGATCATGCCCAAGGCGGTGTTGTTCCTGGGCAAGTGCGGCGGTTTGAAGCGCAAGAACCAGCTGGGCGACCTAGTGCTGCCCATCGCGGCGATCCGCGGCGAAGGCACCAGCAACGACTACCTGCTGCCGGAAGTGCCGGCGTTGCCCGCCTTCGCCCTGCAGCGCGCGGTGTCCACCATGATCCGCGACCTGGGCCACGATTACTGGACCGGCACGGTCTACACCACCAACCGCCGCGTCTGGGAACACGATGTGGAGTTCAAGGAATACCTGCGCAAGGTGCGCTGCATGGCCATCGACATGGAAACGGCCACCATCTTCGCCGCCGGTTTCGCCAACCGCATTCCCTGCGGCGCGTTGCTGCTGGTGTCGGACCAGCCGATGATCCCGGAAGGCGTGAAGACCGAGGCCTCCGATGCGCGGGTCAGCGCCGATTTCGTCAATCGTCACATCAACATCGGCATCGAGGCGCTGAAATTGATCCGCCGGCATGGGAAATCGGTGCGGCATTTGCGGTTCGACGAGTGACGGCGGGAGCAGACATGAATCAGATCGAAGAGATCGTCGGATTCTGGCGCGATGCCGGTTACGACAAGTGGTTCCAGCGCGACGACGCGTTCGATGCCGAGTTCGAGCGCCGATTCCAACAGACGCATCTAGCGGCGGCCCGGCGCGAGCTGGAAGGATGGATGGAATCGGCGCACGGCGCATTGGCGCTGCTGATCTTGCTGGACCAGTTTCCACGCAATTGTTTTCGCGGATGCGCTCATTCCTATGCCACCGACGGATTGGCTCGCAGCTACGCCGGGCGCGCGGTCGATGCCGGTTTCGATCTGCAGGTCGAGCCTGCGTTGCGCATGTTCTTCTATCTGCCGTTCGAGCATTCCGAAGCGGTGGCCGATCAGGATTGCTCGATGGAGTTGTTCGGCGGGATCGGCGACGAGGAGTTGATGAAGTATGCCGGGCTGCACCGCGATCTGATCGTGCGGTTCGGGCGGTTTCCGCATCGGAACCGGGCGTTGGGGCGCGAGTCGACGCAGGAAGAGGTCGAGTATCTGGCCAGCGGGGGGTTTAGCGGTTGAGCAGCGGTGCAGGGTAGGAGCGCCCCATGGGCGCGAGCTCGTGCGTTTTGGTTCACCCAACGAAGAGCTCGCGCCCATGGGGCGCTCCTACGGGTTCAGTACTTGGTCAGACCCGAATCCATCTGATCTGCCCAGGCATTGGTTCCGCCGACCACGTTGTAGACGTTGCTGAAGCCCAGCGCGCGGAATTCTTCAGCCGCCTGCTGGCTGCGCCCGCCGCTGCGGCACAGGAAGGCGATGGCGGTGTCTTTCGGCAACGCTTCGAGCTCGGCACGGCCGTTGCCGTCGAAGGTGTTGAACGGCAGCTTCACCGCGGCGATGGCGCGTTCCTCGGCAGGACGCACGTCCACCAGCAACACCTCGCCGGCAGCCACGCGCACATCGGCTTCGGCGGGCGACAACGTCTGCACCGGCTTGGGCGCGTTGGGATTGTCGATGGCCAGGCCCTTGCCGCGGATGTCGTCGACCCAGTCGATGGTGATGCCATCGGCGCGGCGCGCGCTGGCCAGGTCGAACTGGATGCGCACGCCGTTGGATTCTGCGGCGATGGCGTGGGCGTCGAACTGGGCCAGCTGGAAGTTCGGCTGGAACTGCGCGTTGATCGACAGCGACAGCGCGCCGCCGGGGCCGGCATCGGCGGCGGCGTTGGCCAGCATTTCGGCGGCAGCAGGAGTAACCGTGATCTTCGGAGGGGTGCGGTCGGGCGCGGCCACGCCCAGCAGCGAGGCCAGTTCACCGGAGTTGCTCATCTGCTCGATGATGTCGCTACCGCCCACCAGCTCACCGTCGATGTACAGCTGCGGGATGGTCGGCCAGTCGCCGTAGGCCTTGATGCCTTCGCGGATGTCCTGGTCGGCCAGCACGTTGACGTGCGCGTAGTCGACGCCCAGCGTGGACAACGCGCCCACGGCCTTGGCTGAGAAACCGCACTGCGGCATGGTCGGCTGGCCCTTCATGAACAGCACGACGCGGTTGGACTGCAGCAGGGATTCGATGCGGGAACGCAGGGCGGGGTCGAGGGACATCGGGGGTTACCGGCTTTCGGGAACGGCGATTTTACGCTGCATGGCATGATTGCGGCATGACCACCGCGGAAACACAGAATCGCAGCCTGCACCGCGTGCCCCGCCATCCGCATGCGTGGATCTGGCTGGCGTTGGGCCTGCACCTGGGCGTGGCCCTGGCCTGGTGGCGTTGGGGCTGGATCGCAGGCCTGGCATCGTTGTTCGTGGTCCACATGCTGTTCCTGTGGGGCACGATGCGGCCTCAATCTCGGCTGTTCGGGCCGGTGTTGAGCCGTTTGCCGACCCGCGAAAGACAGGTCTGGCTGACCATCGACGATGGGCCGTCGCAAGAAACCGGCGCGGTGCTGGACCTGCTGGACCGTCACCACGCCAAGGCCACGTTCTTCCTGGTGGCCGAGCGCGCCGCGCGCCAGCCCGAACTCGCTCGCGAGATCCTGCGCCGTGGCCACGGCATCGGCAACCACAGCACCTCGCATCCGCAGGCCTGGTTCTGGGCATTGGGGCCGCGGCGCATGGCCGCGCAGATCGACCAGGCGCAGGCGATCTTGCGTGACATCACCGGGCAGGCGCCGCGATGGTTCCGCGCGGTGGTCGGCATGGCCAATCCTTTCGTGTCGGCGTCGTTGAAGAAAAACGGATTGGCGCGCGTGGCCTGGAGCGCGCGAGGGTTCGATGGCGTGCGCGGCGAACCGGACCGCGTAGTGGCGCGCATCGTTGGCGCATTGGAACCCGGCGCGATCGTGCTGCTGCACGAAGGCGCGCCGCACGGCAACAACCTGGCCATCATCGAGGGTGTGTTGAAGGCGATGGACGCGCGGGATTACACCGCGGTGTTGCCCGAAAATTTGTAGGGCCATAGATGGGCGCGTAGGTCGGGGCTACGTCCCCGACAACACGTAACCCGTCAGTCCCACGCACCTCGGGGGCGTAGCCCCGACCTACTTGCTGGCCACGATCAGCCAATTGTTGAAGGGTGTGTTTCCGTACAGAGGATCGAACGTGCTTTGCAGGCCGGCTGCATCCAACTGGCCGCGCAGCTTGTCGGCGTCGGGATAGCACTTCGGACGAAACTGCATCCAGCCGATCAGATTGGCCAAACGGTCGGTAATGCGACTGGTGCGGCCACGGTGGCTGTCGTCGCCCAGTGCGGTGCGGATGACCAGGCGGGCGCCCGGCGTCAGCATGGCGACGGCATCGGCGATCAGCTTGGCCTGTTCGTCGGCGCTGAGATATTGCAACACGTCCAGGATCGCGACGCTGCCGGCGTGCGCAGGCGGACCCAGCGCAAGATCGACCACGTCGAAGGCCACCGCGTGCAATCCGTTCTTCTGCGCGACCTTGGATGCACGCGCGATCTTGGCCGCATCGTTGTCCACGCCACGGTAGGCCATCACTTGGCCGTCCAGGCGCAGCGCGTGCGCCAGCAACCCCAGGCCGCAGCCCAGGTCCAGCACTGGTGCCTGGCTGCCGCGCAAGGCCTGCAGCACGCCCGGGTAAAGCGGATCGCTGCTGAGCTTGGCGCGGGTGTAGTAGTAGTCCCAGCGATTTCCCAAGGGATGCCTGGGCAGAAAGGCGCGCGCGATGCGCGTGGCGGCAGCGCGGTCGAACGGTCGCGTCGAGACGTTCAAGCGCCGGCCAACAGATGGCGGGAGACAGGCAGAGCCAGAAGGGTCCACTGCGCGTACATCGCCGCCGAAGGGTGCAAGCCGTCCTCTACCAGCATCTCCGGTTCGGCGCCGCGCTCGCGGCTGACCGCGGTGATGTCGACAAAAGCTATGCCGCGTTCGCGGCAGACATCGCGCGCGGCAAGATTGAACGCATCGATCTCTTCGCCGATGCGCGCCGCGCCGCGGGCGTCGCTGGCGGCGAACGGCGTGATGCCCCAATCGGGAATCGACAGCGCCAGCACCCGTTCGCGTCGCCATTGCGCGAAACCGACGGCGCGTTCCAGCAGCTGCGAGAACTGCAGGCGGTATTCGGCCAGTTCGCGCTTGCGGTACTGGTTGTTGACGCCGATCAGCAGGCTGACCAGGTCGTATTCGGCCAGCGGATGCACCCCATCGATGGCCGCGTCCAGCTCGTCGGTGGTCCAACCGGTCTGCGCGATGATCTTCGGATCGGCAATCGGGATGCCATCGGCACGCAGCGCGCGTGCCAACTGCACAGGCCAGCGCCCGGATTCGGGCACGCCTTCGCCGATGGTGTAGGAATCGCCCAGGGCGAGGTAGCGAAGCTCAGCGGCGGTGGTGCCGGGCGCGGTACGGAACAGCTCAGTCATTAGTTGTCGTCATCCCAGCGAAGGCTGGGATCCATTCTGACGTTGTTCTTGATCTTCGCGCGAACGGCCAGGAGCAAGATCAAGATGGATCCCAGCTTGCGCTGGGATGACGGCGGAAGAATCACGCCGCGGCAGGCCGCGATTTCGACTTGCCTGCGCTGATCGGCACCACCTTCGTCGCCGCCTCCGCACGCCGCGCCAATACCCGGTCGATACGCGCAAACACCTCGCGCATCGTCTCGGCTTCGGGCAACAGGGTGACGCGGAAATGGTTGCGGTAGGGCACGTTGAAGCTGGAGCCCGGCACTACCAGCACGCCTTCGGTCTCCATCAGTTCAAGGGCGAATTCGTGGTCGTCGAAACCCTTGGCCGCCGGGCCGACCACCGCCGGGAACGCGTACAGCGCGCCGGCCGGCGCCACCAGTTCCAGGTGCTCGCTGGCTTCGCAGGCTTCGATCACCGCGCGGCGGGTTTCGTACAGGCGTCCGCCCGGCGCGCACAACGCCGAAATGGTGTCGGGGCCGTTGACCGCCGCTTCCACCGCGTACTGGCCGGGCACGTTGGCGCACAAACGCAACGCACCCAGCAGGTCCATGGCGTGATGGAAATTGCCGACCGCTTCGCCGTCGCCGGTCAGCAGCGCCCAGCCCACCCGCCAGCCGCAGGCGCGGTGCACCTTGCTCAGGCCGCTGAAGGTCAGGCACGGCGTGTCGCCGGCCAGCGGCGCGACCGGTTGGAACTTCGCCTGGTCGTACAGCACCTGGTCGTAGATCTCGTCGACCATCAGCAGCAGCTTGTGCTTGGCGGCGACGGCGACGATGCGCTCCAGCAGCTCGCGTGGATAAGTCGCGCCGGTGGGATTGTTGGGATTGATCAGCACGATGGCGCGGGTGCGAGAAGAGACCAGCGTTTCGATCTCGGCCGGGTCGGGCAGGAAATCGTTGTCCGGGTCGCAGCGGTAATACACCGGGCGGCCGTCGTTGAGGATGGTGGCGGCCGACCACAGCGGGTAGTCGGGGGAGGGGACCAGCACTTCGTCGCCGGGATTGAGCAACGCGCGCAGCGACAGGTCGATCAGTTCGCTGACGCCGTTGCCGACGAACACGCGGTCGGCGATGGCGCCGGCGATGCCGCGGCGTTGGTAAGCCGAAGCGATGGCTTCGCGCGCGGCCGGTAGGCCCTGCTGGTGGGTGTAGGGGTCGGTGTGGTCGATGTCGCCGGTGATCGCGCGCTGCAGGTGTTCGGGGGCGCGGAAACCGAATGCGCCGGGGTTGCCGATGTTCAACTTGATCAGCTTGCGGCCCTGGGCCTCCAGATCGCGGGCGCGCCGGGCCAGTTCGCCGCGGATTTCGTAGCGCACTTCGGACAGGCGCTCGCGGGTGGCGAGAGGTTTGATCGGCGGGGTCGACATCGGGGCGGTCTGGCGGCGGAAAGTACGAAATCTTAGCGGAATTGGCCCAAATCGCGGTGAACCCACCGAAACGTGGGAGCGCCGTCCCGGCGCGAGCTCTTCCCACGCCGGGGCCTGGGCAAGCCAGAAGCAAGAGCTCGCGCCGGGACGGCGCTCCCACGGTGCGGGCCCTACAATGGCGGCATGCCTGAAAACGCACTGGATTTCGCCCTCCTCCGGCTCATCGGCTGGCCCTACGCCGGCCTGCCGGACGACCTTGCCTGGGCTGCTGCCTTTGCCGCGCACCCCGGGGCCAAACCGGCCCGGGTCAGCGAACAGCACCGCTCGGGCTACGTGGTGGCCGACGGCCCGGAAGCAGCGTTGAAGGCCGAATCGCTGCCCGAATGGCAGAAGCCGCGGTTCCCTTCCCACGAACGCGCGGCGGTCGGCGACTGGGTGTTGATGGAAGGCAAGAAGATCGTCGCCCTGCTGCCGCGCCATACTTCGATCAAGCGCGGGGCGGCGGGCGAGCATTACCACCAGCAGGTGATCGCAGCCAATGTGGACACCGTTTTCATCGTCTGCGGGCTGGACGACGACTTCAATCCGCGTCGCATCGAGCGCTATCTGATGCTGGTCGGCGGCGGCGGGGCCGAACCGGTGGTGGTGCTGACCAAGGCCGACCAGACCGACTACGCGCCCGACGCGGTGGAAACGCTTGCCGAGCTGGCCGCGCAGAACATCACCGTGTGCGCGGTCAATGCCAAGGACGCCGCCAGCGTGGCCTCTTTGCACGGCTGGCTGGGGGCGGGCAAGACCGCGGTGCTGGTGGGCTCCTCCGGCGCGGGCAAGTCCACCCTGACCAACACGCTGTTGGGCATCGACAGGATGAAGACCGCCGCCGTGCGCGAGAACGATTCGCGCGGGCGCCACACCACTACCCATCGCGCCTTGATTCCGTTGCCGTCGGGCGCATGCCTGATCGACACGCCGGGCATGCGCGAGCTCAAGCCCACCGGCGAGGAAGAGCTGTCGGAAAGCGGCTTCGCCGATATCGAGGCGCTGGCCGAACAGTGCAAGTTCCGCGATTGTTCGCACCAGACCGAACCAGGGTGCGCAGTGCGCGCGGCGATCGAACGCGGGGACATCGACGAGGAGCGGTTCATCAATTACCTGAAGTTGCGCGACGAAGTGGCCGCAGCAGCGGACAAGCTGGCGGCGCGGTTGGCGCAGAAGTCGGACGCGCGGGTGCAGGGCAAGGCGTTGAACAAGCGGTTGGATGAGAAGTACGGGCGCCATTGAGGCGATCACTCGCAAGCTGCCAGAAAGTGCACTTTCTCGCGGTAGGCGGATGGGTCGCTCCTGGCGGATTTCCCCAGGGTAAAACCGTTTCGCGCTTTGCGCCCGCACTTGCACATATACGTGCACTTGCAACTGCAACTGCTTCTGCTCCTGCTCCTGCTTCTGCTTCCGCCTCCTCCCTTGCGCGCAGCGCAGGGGAGGATTGAGGAGGGGTGCTCTTAGCTCTTGGCTCTTGGCTCTTAGCTCTTGGCTCTTAGCTCTTAGCTTTTAGCTTTTAGCTCAAATCCACAGCGTTTCGCGCTAACGCGCGAGTCACTTTCTTTGCTTGTGCAAAGAAAGTAACCAAAGAAACACACCCTAACGGCGCGCCCCACGATGGAGCCGTGGGGTCCGCAAGCAGGCCGGGACAACCGTAAGGCGCAGTAGCGTGTCTACGGAAACGGCGCACATCCTTGTGCGCCGCCCCTTCGGGGTTTGTCCCGACCTGCTTGCCGCGCCTCACGGGAGGGAAGGGCCAGAGCCAAAGCCAGAGCCAAAGCCAAAGCCAAAGCCAAAGCCGAAGCCGAAGCCGAAGCCGAAGCCAGAGCCGAAGCCGTTCTTCCTTCATGCGACGCGTTCACCCGCACCTCCGGTATCCTTGTGTGCAGGGGACAGTCGGGAAAATGCGGTATGCGGTTCATCATTCCAGCGGACCACCCATGCTTGCCGGGGCATTTTCCGGGCCAGCCCATCGTTCCGGGCGTGGTGCTGCTGGATCGGGTGGTCGAAGCCATCGAAGCCCAGGCCGGCCCGCTTCCGCCATTGCGTCTGCCGCAAGTCAAATTCCTCTTGCCCTTGCTGCCGGAACAAGAGGCGGCGGTGGAGCTGTCCGGCCAGGCGCCGCGTTGGCGGTTCCGGGTGCTGAGGGAAGCGGACCTGCTGGCCACCGGCGAGATCGTCGCCGACACCCAGGCGGCGGCATGAGCGCGAACTGGAAGCAGCGCCCGGAAGGCGGCGGGCGATTCGCGCTTTGGGTCATCCGCAGCATTGCCCGTTATGGCGGCCGCGGTATCGCGCGCGCCTGTTTGTATCCGATCACTTTGTATTTCCTGCTGGTGCGCGGCCCGGAAAGGCGTGCCTCGCGCACGTATCTGGCGCGCGTGCTGGGCCGGCCAGTCGGCTTGCGGGCGGTCGCGCGGCATATCCACACTTTCGCGGCGACGATACTTGATCGTGTTTTCCTGCTCGGTGGACGCTTCGGCGGCTTCGACGTGCGCGTCACTGGATTGCCGGAACTGCACGAGGTGCTGGACCGCCGCCAGGGCGTGCTGTTGTTCGGCTCGCATTTGGGCAGTTTCGAAGTGATGCGGGTACTGGCCCAGCAACGCCCCGACTACAAGATCCGGGTGGTACTGGACAAAGCGCACAACCCGGCGATGACGCAGCTGCTGGATGCGCTGAACCCGGAGATCGCCGCCGGCGTTATCGATGCCGGACAGGACGGCCCCTCCATCGCCATGGCTATCAAGCAGGCGACCGACGAAGGCGCGCTGGTGGCGCTGCTGGTGGATCGCGCGCGCGCGGGCGAGCCTGCATTGAAGGTGCCGTTCCTGGGCCGCGAGGCGCCTTTCCCGACTGCGCCCTGGCTGATCGCTTCGGCGCTCAAAGTGCCGGTGGTGCTGGCTTTCGGCCTGTATCTGGATGGCCACCGCTACCACTTGGCGTTCGAAAGTTTCAGCGACAGCATCGCCGTGCCGCGCCAGCAGCGCGCCCAGGCGGTGCTCTCGCTCATCCAGCGTTACGCCGCCAGGCTGGAGCATCACGCCCGTGCCGCACCTTTCAACTGGTTCAATTTCTATGACTTCTGGGGCAACGAAGATGAATCCAGCACGCCCTCGGCGGCCGATACGCCGCGCATCGTGGCGATCGATCATGCCGACGCTGATGCTGCTGTGCAGCGCCGCGTGGCCGTGCGCCGCAGCTCCTGACGCCGCCGCGGGCGCCGCGGCCGACGCAGGCTGGATTCTGCAGAAACTGGCGCAACCCACGCCGATGCGCACGGCATTCGTGGAGTTGCGCGGTTCGGCCATGCTGAAAGCGCCGCTGCGCATCGAAGGCGAGTACCAGCGCCCCGACAACGCCACACTGGTGCGCGCGGTGCGCTCGCCCTACGTGGAAACCACCACCCTGCGCAACGGCGAGGCGACCATCGCCCGTGCGGGCAAGACGCCGCGCAAGTTCGCGCTGTCGCGGGTGCCGGAGCTGGCGGGCCTGCAGGCCAGTTTCGGCGCGCTGCTGTCGGGCGACCGCGCGTTGCTGGAAAAACACTACCGGCTTACGCCGCAAGGCACGCGCCAGCAATGGACACTGGTGCTCGCTCCGCTTGATGCGGAAATGAAGGCCAGCGTGCGCGACATCACTTTGTACGGGCGCGGCGCCGAGTTGCGCTGCATCGAAACCCGCCCGCTCAAAGGCGATCTGCAACGCACGCTGCTAGCCGGCGCCGCCAACGACGCCGCCAAAGCAAGCTCCGTCGATGCGCTGGCTGCGCTGTGCCGCGCGGGCGCGGCGCGTTGATGTTGTCGGCACGCAGCCGCATCGCGCTGGCCCTGTTGTGGCTTGCCGTGCTGGCGCTGGCCGCCTGGGCGATCACCCAGCGGCTGCAGCTCAGCGGCGACCTGCGCAAGTTCATGCCGGCCGCCGAAACCCCGGCGCAGAAACTGCTGATCGACGAACTGGGCGAAGGCCCGGGTTCGCGTCTACTGTTGATGTCGATTTCCGGCGCCGATGTGCCGACCCTGGCTGCGCAATCGCAGGCCTTGCGCGCTGCGCTGGCGGCGCGAGCGGAATTCGCACTGGTCGCCAACGGCGGCGATGCCAGTCTGGAAGCGATCCCCGAACGACTGCGCCCTTACCGCTATCTGCTGAGCGACACCTTCGATGCGCGGCCGCTGGACGAAGCGACATTGCGCGAAGAGCTCGATGCGCGCGTGCAGGATCTCGGTTCGCCGGCCGCTTCGCTGGTCGAACCGTTGCTGCCTGCCGACCCCACTCTGGAAACGCTGAAACTGGCCGAGCGCTGGCAGCCGGCCAACGCGCCGCAACGCCTGCATGAGGTCTGGTTCGACCGCGCCGGCGACAAGGCGCTGCTGGTGGCGCAGACCCGGGCCGCAGGCTTCGATCCCACCGGCCAGCAAGCGGCGGTCGATGCTATCCATGCGGATTTCGCAAGCATTGCTGCAGGCACGCGCAGCGAACTGGTGCTCACCGGTCCCGGCGCGTTCTCGGTGGAGATCGGGGGGCGCACCGCCGCCGAGGCGCAATGGATCGGCATGGTCGACACCATCGGCCTGATCCTGTTGCTGGGAATCGCCTATCGCAGCTGGAAGATGCCGATCCTTGGCGCCTTGCCATTGGCCACCGCCGGACTGGCCGGTCTGGGCGCGGTGGCGCTCCTGTTCGATGGCGTGCACGGCATCACCATTGCCTTCGGCTTCACTCTGATCGGTGTGGTGCAGGACTATCCGATCCACCTTTTCAGCCACCAGCGTCCGGGCATGTCGCCGTGGAGCAACGCGCGTTCGTTGTGGCCGACCTTGGCCACCGGTGTGGCCTCCACTTGCATCGCCTACGTCACCTTCCTGTTCTCAGGCGTGGACGGGTTGAAGCAGTTGGCGGTATTCACCATCGCCGGGCTGGGCGCGGCGGCGATCAGCACGCGCTTCCTGTTGCCTGCGCTGATAGATCCGGCGCCACGCGACTTCGCCGATTCGCCGATGCTGGCGAAGCTGTGGCGCGGCATCGCCAGATTGCCGCGGCCGCGGGGATCGCTGGCGATGCTCGCTTTGGTCGCGCTGGGCGTAATCGCCTTCGCACCTGGTCCGTTCTGGCAGAACGATCTCTCCAAACTCACGCCGGTGCCCACCGATGCGCTGGCCAAGGATGCGGTGCTGCGCGAGGAGCTGGGCGCGCCGGATGTGCGCTACGTGCTCACGCTGAAGGGAAAGAGCGAAGACCAGGTGTTGCAGGCTTCGGAGCGTTTGCGTCCGGCGCTGGACCGGTTGGTGGCCACCGGCGCGCTGGCCGGTTACGACCTGGCCTCGCGCTACCTGCCCAGCGCGCAAGTGCAGCGCGCGCGCCAGCAGGCGTTGCCGGCGCGCGATCGCCTTCAGAGCATGCTGGGAACGGTGCTGGCCGATTCGCCCTTCAACGCCGACGCGTTCGAGCCTTTCGTTGCCGACATCGAGGCCGCCAAGCGTGCGCCCCTGCTTTCACGGGCCGACCTGCAAGGAACGCCCTTGGCAGCAAGCGTTGCCGGATTGCTGCTCTCCGGCCGCGACCACGCCACCGCGCTGGTGTCGTTGAACGGCCTGCAGGATCCGGTTGCGGTGGCGAAAGTGGCCGCTGCGAACGGCGCGCAGCTGCTGGACATGAAGGAAGCTTCCGAATCTCTGGTGGCGGCCTACCGTGGCCGGGTGCTGGCGGCGCTGGCTTTTGCCGCGCTGTTGCTTACGGCCACTGTGTGGATCGCGTTGCGTCAGCCGCGGCGCGTGCTGCGGGTGTTGTTGCCGATGGCGCTGACGACCTTGCTGATACTGGCCGTGCTGCGCGGGTTGGGGGTCGAAATGAACCTGTTCCATCTGGTCGCCCTGATCCTGGCCGCGGGCCTGGGCCTGGATTACGCCTTGTTCTTCGACCATGCCGGCGACGACCGCGCCGACCAGCTGCGCACGCTGCACGCGCTGATCGTCTGCAGCCTGATGACCTTGCTGGTGTTCAGCCTGCTGGCGTTGTCTTCCATCCCGGTGCTGCGCGCCATCGGCACCACGGTCGCGATTGGCGTGTTCGCCAATTTCGTGCTCGCGCTGCTGGTGTCGCGACAGCCGGTAGAGGAGGCCTTGGATGCTGCCGCGTGACCAAATCGAAGCGATGATCCCGCACAAGGGCGCCATGTGCCTGTGGGACGAAGTGGTGGAATGGGACGCGCGGAGGATCGCCCTGCGCGCCGACAACCACCGCGATGCCACGCACCCGTTGCGCTCGCAGGGCAGGCTGCGCGCGGTGCACCTGTGCGAGTACGGCGCGCAGGCCATGGCCGTGCACGGCGGTCTGCGCGCACGCGCCAGCGGTGGCGATGCCAGTCCCGGACTATTGGTCGCCCTGCGTGGCGTGCAGCTGCACGTCTCCACTATCGACCGGTTGCCCGGCGCGTTGGAATGCGAAGCCGAAGTGCTGGCCGAAGGCGAAGGCAGCCAGCAGTACGCGTTCCGCATCCGTCATGCGGGCGCTGTTCTGGCCGAAGGCCGTGCCGCGGTCATGCTTCAGGCGGCAGGAGCTGCGTAAGCTGCGACCGTGATTCCCATCCGCAGTGGCAGCCCAACCCGTCGGGCCGCAGCTTACGCAGCTCCTACGTAAACCGGCAGAATGACGAATCACAACAGCAGGGATGACCCGATGAACGCATCCGGCAAGCGTGCCCTGGTCACCGGTGGCAGCGGCGATCTCGGCGGCGCCATCAGCAAGCGGCTCGCGGCGGACGGCCTCCACGTCATCGTCCACGCCAACGGCAATCTTGCGCGCGCCGAGGCGTTAGTGGCGGAGATCGGCCAGGCTGGCGGCAGCGCCGAAGCCGTCGCCTTCGACGTCGCCGATGGCGATGCGACGCGCACGGCGATCGAAGCGCTGCTGCAGGGCGGGCCCATCCAGGTGATCGTCAACAACGCCGGCATCCACGACGACGCGCCGATGGCCGGCATGTCCGAAGCTCAGTGGAAGCGGGTGATCGACGTCTCGCTGCACGGGTTCTTCCATGTCACCCAACCGCTGCTGTTGCCGATGGCGCGTACGCGCTGGGGACGCATCGTCAGTGTGTCTTCGGTCGCCGCGGTGCTGGGCAACCGCGGCCAGACCAACTACGCCGCGGCCAAGGCCGCCTTGCACGGTGCTTCGAAATCGCTGGCGCGCGAGATGGCCGCGCGCAACATCACGGTGAATGTGGTTGCGCCGGGGGTGATCGAAGGCGGAATGGTGGGCGATGCGTTTCCGCCGGAGGTAGTCAAACAGCTGGTGCCGGCGGGGCGGGTGGGAAAGCCGGAGGAAGTCGCGGCGCTGGTGGCGTTCTTGTGCGGCGCCGATGCGGGTTATATCAATGGGCAGGTGATCGGGATCAATGGGGGGATGGGGTAGTCCGAATCGCCTCTGCAACTTTCAGTCCCACACTAAATTTTCAGGACGTCATCCCGGCGCATGCCGGGATCCATCCCCACGCAAGGGGGTGGTTTCGAAGGCCGTCAAACCAACCCCGGAAACAGATCCAGCCAATGAGGATTGGAAGTTTCGATCAGCGCGATCTTCTCGGCACGTTTCCATTCCTTGATGGACTTTTCCCGTGCTATCGCGTCGGGCATCGTGGCGTGGAGTTCGAACCAAACCAGTGTATGCACGCGGTATTTCTTCGTGAAGCCGTCGACGACACCGTCGCGATGTTGTGAGACGCGCCGGAGCAGATTCGAAGTGACGCCCGTGTACAGCGTCCCGTAGTGGCCGCTGGCAAGCAGATATACGCAGGGTTGCTTCATGGACTTCCTTGTCCTGACGGATGGATCCCGGCATACGCCGGGATGACGATCTTAATGTTTAGGCCGCGTCCGCATACCAGAACGAAGCCAGCGAAAGTTCTGGCGCTTCAGAACCTGAAAGCAACTCATCCAGCCCATGCCCATCGATCTCCGCATGCTCCGCTCGCGCCCGCCCCAGCACCTCCCTGGCCAGCCATTCCATCCGCGCCACGTTGTCGCTGATGCGTTGCATGAAAGCCGCATCGTCCAACTCGTCCAGCAGCGCCCGATTCATTTCATGGAACCAATCGACTTCGTACTGGTTGAGGAAGCGGTCGTCCGGGCGCAGCGGTGCGGTGTTGCGTTGGCCCCATTCGCGCAGCAGCGCCTGCATCGACAGGTTCAACTGGCGGCCGCGCAGGAATTGCGGGCGCAGTTTGCCGATCAGCGCGATGTCGGTCAGGCGCTGGCCGAAGAACAGCGGCGCCAGCAGCGCCCAGTAGTAGGTGTAGTCCCAGATCACCTTGACCGGCATCACCTGCGCATCGCCGAACAGCGGGTACTGGTCCTGGTAAAGCGTCAGCGTGTTCTCGTAGAAAGAGAAATACATCTGCTGGTAGATTTCGGCGTACGGCGCGAACGATTGCCCGGCGCGGTCCTTGCCGATCAGGTCGCAGATGAAGGTATTGCTCATGGCGATGAAATCGCTGCCCGGCGAATAGAACGGATCCAGGAACAGCCCCGCTTCGCCGGTCAGCGCCCAGCGGTCGCCGCTGAACACCTGTTTGCAGCCGTAGGAAAAATGGCGCAGGAACAGGAAGTCCTGCAATTTGTGCTCCGGTTTTTCCAGCGAACGCGCCACTTGCGGTTGATGTTCGTGCAGCCAGGCCATCGCCTTGTCGAACGTGTTCATGGTGTCCAGCGGGTGCATCTTCGCGTCGCAGACGATGCCCAGCGAATGCGCGCCCGAGGCCAGCGGAATCAGCCAGAACCAATAGCCGGGCCCGCACATGTGGTTGGTCGAGCGCCAGCGATCCGGCGGCACGCAACGCGCCAGCCATTGCGGATCGTCCGACCACTGGTTGGGATCGACGAAGCCGTCCACCCGCCACCACACCGCATTGGCGTCGTGGTCGTTGGCCTGCTCCAATCCACGCTTGCGCTTGATCAATCCCGCCCGCCCGGCCGCATCGACCACCCAGCGCGCACTCAGGGTTTCCGCGGTGCCGGCGTGTTCGAAAGTCACGGCATGCGGCTGGTCGTTCTCGTCCAGCGCTATTGCGCGCACCACCGCGCCATCGCGGAAATCCACGCCCAGCGCGCGCGCCTGTTCGCCGAGGAAGTTTTCGAAACGGCCACGGTCCAGCTGCCACGAAGGCGCGGGCAACAGTTTGCTGACCCCCAGCTCGGTGCAGCGGCCGATGTCGTTGCGGCCTTCGGAGAAGAAGAAACGGAAGCCGAACTTGCGAATCTGTTCGCTTTCCAGGTGCTCGCGGAAACCGAGCACGTTGGCGAAGTAGTGCGCGCCGATCTCCACCGTCGATTCGCCGACCTTGAACGCTGCCTCGCGCACCGGATGGCTGCGGCGTTCGAGCACGACGACCTCCATTTCCGGATCGCGCTGTTTGAGCTGGATCGCCAGGCTGAGGCCGGCGAGACCACCGCCGAGGATCAGGACATCGGCGGCGGCTGGGTTCATGCGGCTTTCCTGGCGTCGGCTACAACGGCGGGGGGAGCGAACTCGCCGGTGGGATCGTCGATGATCGGCGGGTTGGCCTGGATGCTGCGGTATACCGCGGGAATGCCGCCGTAGCGCAGGGCCTGGCGCACAATGTGGCTGGTGATGCGGTAAAGATCCGTGAGGGGCCGGAAATGGCTGGGCCGGAACTGCTCTTCACTGCCGGCCTGGCGGTAGCGCGATTCGATCGGCACCGAGACACAGCGCGTGCCCAGGGTACGGGCCGCGGAAATCACGATCTGGGCTTCGAACACGAAGTTCTCGCCCGGGATGTCGTCCAGCGCCAGGACTTCGGCCGGGTAGAAGCGCTGGCCGCTCTGGCTGTCGGCGATCTGGTAGCCGGTGCCCCAGGCCAGGCCCCAGTCGCCGAATTCATTGGCCAGCCGGCGATAGGTCGGCTGCGAGGCGCGTTTGCGCAGGCGCGCGCCGATCACGATGAAGCCGGGATGGCGGTTGGCCGCCTCCAGCAGGCGCGGCAGGTCATTGGCCGAGTGCTGGCCGTCGCCGTCCATGGTCAGCACGCCCTTGAAACCGCGCCGCCGCGCTTCGCCGAAGCCATCGCGCAGCGACTGCCCCTTGCCCATGCGTTGCTCGTGCCGCAGCACGATCACCGGCAAGTCGGCGATGCATTGGCCGGTGCCGTCGGTGGAGCCGTCGTCGACCACGATCACGTTGGGGCATTGCGCCAGCGCACCTTCCACCACTTCGCGGATGCGCAGCGATTCATTCAAGGCCGGAATCAGCACCGCCACCTGGTCGCGTTCGATCCGTTTCGACTCAGTCATAAGCGATCTCCATTTCCAACTTCTTCCCTGACCCGGCGGTTATCGAGGCTTGTGTGCGTGCCAAACCCAGTGCTTCGAACAAAGGCAGCATCGGCAGCATCGCGTTGCCGGCCGCCAGCCGCGCCAGCGCGCCGTCATTTTCGACCGGATCGTCCTTGGCATCCTGAATGCTGGCGCGCAGGCGCGGCATGCCCGGCTGCGGCTCGGCGACCAGCAGCAGGGCGCCGCCCAGCAGGCCGTCGCTGCGCGAGACCGCGCCCAGGGGTCCGGCCGAGGCGCTGTCGTACCCGACCAGCAGCACGGCGTCGGTGCCGGTGGCCACTTGCGCCAGCGCTTCCAGCAGACCCTGGGCGAAGCTGGCGTCATAGGCGCTGATGGCGGTGGCCGGCGCCATGGCCCCGGCGCCGATGGTCCAGTAACCGGCCGCCGCGTTGTGTACCGAATTGTGGAAGCGGGTGGGCGAGAGACTATGCGGGTCGCTGACCAGGGTCTGGCACATGTAGTCGGTGATGGCCAGATCGCCGTGGGTGGAGGCGAACACCGAAGACAGCGTGGCCGGATCGCGACCCGCGGCAGTGCAGGCCGCCAGCGCCACTTCCAGCGCGACGGCCACGGTTTCCGGCGCGCGCCGGCGCTCGTTGGGCGCCAGCAACTGCGGCGAAGGTCGCGCCGGCGCATCGGCGGGCAATGCGCCATCGGCCAGATAGGCGCGCGCCGCCGCCCACGACGGCAGGCCGCGGGTCCAGAAGCCGATGCCGGCGATGCCGGCCGAAAGAATGGTTGAAGTCATGCGCGGCCGAACACCAAAGACGCGTTGTTGCCGCCGAAGCCGAACGAATTGTTCATGGCGAAATCGATGCTGCGCTGCGCATTGTCGAAGCGGATCTGCGGGCCGCAGGCCGGATCGGGCGTGTCGCTGTTGAGTATGCCGGGCAGCAATCCGCTTTCCAGCGCCAGCAGCGCGATCACCGACTCCACGATGCCCGCCGCGCCCAGGGTGTGTCCGGTCCAGCCCTTGGTGGAACTGGCGTGCAGATGCTCAGGAAACATACCGGCGACGGCGCGGGCTTCGATCGAATCGTTGGCGGGCGTGGCCGTGCCGTGCAAGTTGAGGTAACCCACTTGGCCGGCGCCGATGCCGGCGCGCGCCAGCGCATCGCGCATGGCCAGTTGCGCGCCCAGCCCTTCGGGATGCGGCGCGGACATGTGGTGGGCATCGCTGGATTCGCCGTAGCCGCGCAACTGCAGGCCCTGAGCCTGCGCCTCCCTGCGCTCGAGCACCGCGAAGCCGCCGGCTTCGCCCAGCGACAGGCCTATCCGGTTCGCATCGAAAGGCCTGCACGGCTGCGGCGAAACCAATTGCAGGGAGTTGAAACCGAACAACACGCTGCCGCACAACGTATCCACGCCGCCGACCAGCGCCGCATCGGCCAGGCCGGCCTGGATCAGCCGCGCGGCCTGGGCGAACACCTTGGCGCTGGAGGAACAGGCGGTGGCCACGGTGATGCACGGGCCGCGCAAACCGGTGGCGTGGCGCACGAAATCGCCGAGCGAATGCGGCGTGTGCACGATCGGCCGGTCAAGGTCCGGTGGAAAACGTCGGCTTTCGCCGGGCAGCGCTTCCGACAGCCGCGCATAGGCCTCTTCGGTGGCGCCGATGCTGGAAGTGGAGGTTCCCACCACCACCGCTACCCGGTCGGCGCCATGGCGCTCGGCTGCCTCGGTCACCGCTTCCAGCAGTCCATCCTGTTGCAGCGACAGCCATGCCAGCCGGTTGTTGCGGCATTCCCAAGCCGCCAGGTAAGGCGGCAGCGGCGCCTGCTCCAGCCCGTCCACGCGGCCGATCCAGCACTCCAGGCGGCCCTCGTCGCCAAAATCGTTGCAGCGCAGCCCGCTGCGACGGTCGTGCAATCCCTGGGTTTGCGCGGCGCGGCCGCGGCCCAGGGCGGTGGTGGCGGTGTAGGCGGAGATCGCCAGGGCGGGCATGGGTGACAACGGCGATGACTGCACGCGGTATTCCGTGAACTAACGTGGCCGAAGTATAGCCAGTGGCGGCAGCGGGAAAATTCGCGCCGGCTTAATGGCGCGCAGCGCCGCGTTCGGGATTCAGACTTGTGAGACCTGGCTCGCCAGACGTTCATGCCCGGCTCGAAAAAACCCCTGTTTCGAGCCCTCCCGCACGTTTGCGTGCGCGCTCGCGGGTTTCGCTATGCCTGCGTTTCCTCCACAATCGCTCCCACCCCCAACGCAGGACGCGTCACGCGCGGATGCAAGCCTACGTCTACAAGAGCCAGCGCAAGGCCGACACTTTCGTCTACCTTGCCGCACGCGACGATTTCGAACGCATTCCCGAGTCCTTGCGCGCGCCGCTGGGCGAGCTGAGCTTCGTGCTGGAAGTGGCGCTGACGCCGGAGCGCAAACTGGCGCGTGAAAACACCGAGACGGTGCGCCACAACCTGGCGTCGCAGGGCTTCCACCTGCAGTTCCCGCCGCAGATATTCGACCTGCAGAACGGCAGTGCCGGCCGCACGGATGGTTAGGAAAGCTTCCCTGTCCCGCTCCGCGCCCTGGATCGCGCTGGCGCTCGGCGTGCTGCTGGCCGCGCTCACCGCCTATGGCGGCTTGGCCGCCGCATTGGGCGCGCTGCTGGCGCAGCCGGCGCTGGCGCTGGCGGTGTCGTGGCAGCGGCAAACCCGCGCGCGTCCTTCCGGTTCGGCCTGGCGGGGCGAAGCATTGGCCTTGCTGTCGCTTTGGGCGGTGGGCTTCGCCGCCTCCGCATTGCTGGTGGCCTGGCCGCTGAGCGCATTGCGCCAGAGCGGCAGCCTGCCTGCCGCACTGGGGCTGAGTGCAGTGGTGGGGACGTTGCTGATCGGATTGTGGCGGACCTGGCCGCTGTGGCATTTGCTGGAGCGCGAAGGCGGTTCGCTGGCCGAACACTGGCGCGGCCTTTCCGAGCGCGATATCCATGCCTGGCATGGCTTGGGCGTGGCGGCGCTGGTGGCGTTGGCCATCGGTTTTGGCGGCGTGCTGGCCTGGCCCGGATTGGTACCTTCGCACCTGCGGATGTTCCTGGCGCTGACTTACACGTTGCTACTGCCTGTGCTGCATTGGGCCTTGCAGCGCGCCGCCGCCGCACGGACCCTGCCGGTGCTGGTGATGACCCCGGCCACGGCCGAGCCAAGTTCCGCCGCCCTCGCCGCATCGCCCGTCGCCGAACAGGACCTGGAGTCGGCGCTGTTCGCCGCGGCCCGCGCAGGCAGGGTGGAGCGCGCGCTCGAGCTGCTTGAAGCCGGCGCCAACCCTCGCGCGGAGTCTTCCGATAGCCGCGACCAGCGCAGTCTGGCCACGCTGGCGGCAGTGTTGCCCGATCTGCGCCTGCTGCGCGCCCTGATCGGACTGGGCATCGATCTGAACCAACCGCAGGCAGGCATGACGCCATTGCTGGCCGCTACCCGCGACAGCTGGCATGGAAGGCCCGACGCGGTGACTACCCTGCTGGCCAATGGCGCCGATCCGCGCGCTGCCGACGGCGAAGGCAACACCCCCCTGCACCACGCCGCGCGCAGTTCCGATCCGGGCGTGGCCGCGTTGCTGCGCGATGCCGCCGCGGAAATCGACGCGTTGAACGGGGAAGGCATGACCCCGTTGGCGGTGGCTTGCGTGGCGGGCAATTGGCGGCTGGCGAAATTCCTGCTCGAGCGCGGCGCCAAGCCCGAACCGCTGGGCGGGCAGCCGGTGCTGCTGGCCGCCGCGGCGACCGAGGAAGACGATTCGGCCGGCGTACTGTTGCTGCTCAAACACAAGGCCAAGATCGACACGCGCGACAGTCGTGGTCGCAGCGCGTTGCACGAAGCCGCCTTCGCCGGCCACACGGACATAGCCGCCGCACTGCTCGATGCCGGGGCGGACGTGCAAAGCCGCGACCAGGCCGGCCGCACGCCCTGGCTGGACGCTGCGCGCGGTGGCCATGTTTCTGTGTTGGACGTGCTCGCCGAAGCCGGTTCGCACGCCGACGACGAAGACGGGGAAGGCCGCAACGCATTGATGCTGGCATGCGCGGGCGAATCGGTGCCCGCAGCGCTGGTGCGCCGCCTGCTTGAGCTGGGGGTGGACCCGGATCATGCCGACCAGCACGGCAGGCGGGCCGTCGATCTGGCGGCCGAGGCCGGGCGCTGGGCCATCGTGTCCGCGCTGGATCCCGCCTATGCCTTGCCCTCGGCGGTGGCCGAGAACGAGGAAGACCAGGCGCCGCCAGATCGCGCGCCGCTGGGCCTGGTCCGCGATGCTTTGCAGGCCGACCGGCACGAAGGCCTCGAAGCGCTGGTCAAACTCTGCTCGGCGCAGGAACTGGGCACCCTGCTGCACGATCCGGGCATCGTCGCCTCGCCCGCGCGTGTCGAATGGCTGCTGCGCCACGGCGCCGACGGCGAAGCACGCGACAGCCAGGGCGACGTAGCCGTATTCGCATTGCTGGCGCGCGGACCTGAAGCGTTGCCGTTGCTGCGGTTGCTGCTGCAGCGTGGGCTGTCGCCCGCCGGCGCCGGCGGGCTGTCGCGTTTTCTGACCGCTTGCCTGCAGGGCAATCCTTCGATGCGCGGCGCCGAAGCCTTCGCCCTGGAATTGCTGGAACGCGGCGCCGATCCCTTCGCCGCTTCGCGCAACGGCGACCCGCCGCTATCGCTGGCGGTACGCCTGGGTTGGAGCCGCCTGCTCGACCGCCTGCTGGACTTGGGCCTCAATCGCGAAGCGCGCGATGGCCACGGCATGTCCGCCCTGCACCTGGCCACCGCGCTGGGCCGCGAAGCGGTGCTGAAGCAGTTGATCGCCAAAGGCGCTTCGCCCGAAGCGCGCGCCGCCGATGGTCAGACCCCCCTGGGGGTGGCGCTGGCCAGCGGTCGCCGCGACCTCGCCGATTGGCTGGATTGGCGCGGCTGGCCGCTGCCCAAGCGCGCCTTGCGCCCCGCCGATCTGCCGGCTGCGGCAATGGTCGGCGACGCCGACGCGGTACGCCGCCTGCTGGATCTGGGTTTCGCAGTCGACTCGCCCGATGCGCAGGGCTGCACCGCCCTGCTGCGTGCGGCAGGCGGTGGCCATCGCGCCACGGTCGATCTGCTGATCGGCCATGGCGCCGATCCGCAGCACGCGGCCAACACTGGCGCCACCCCGCTGTCGGCGGCGGTCAGCATGCGCCAGGCCGATATCGTGGGCGACCTGCTCGCCGCCGGCGCGCAGATCGAACACCGACTGCCGGGCGGGGTCACCGTGCTGATGCTGGCCGCTGCACTGGGCCTGCCAGACATTGCCGCGCGCCTGCTCACTGCCGGCGCCAACGTGCATGCCAGCGATGCGCAGGGGCTGACGCCGTTGCATTGCGCCGCGTTGTTCGGCTTCATCGCGCGCGACAAACCGCGTCTGGTCGCTCTGTTCGACACCTTGCTGCTGGCCGGCGCCGAGCCCGAACAGATCGCCGCCGGCGCGGTCACGCCGCTGCTGTTGCTGTTGGGCGCGCGCGCCGAACCGGGCACCGCTTGCGATGAGGAAGTGGTGCTGGCTGCGCTGGAGCGTCTGCTGGACGAAGAAGTCTCGCTGGACGTGCAGGATCCGCGCGGCTTCGGTCCGCTGCATCTGGCGGCGTTGCACGGATTGCTGCGGGTGGTGTCGCGTCTGGTGCGCACCGGCGCCGATCCGGACCTGCGCGACGCACTCAACCGCACGCCGCGAGAGATTGCGGTCATGCGCGGTTTCGTCGACGTGGCCGCCGAGTTCTCGCCGGCGGTGTCCGGTGCGTCGATGGCAAGGTTCCTCCGCGAACCGCGCTGATCTAGGCGTGGGGCGACACTGCACGGCGACCTCGTCGTAGCGCCGAGCAAGCTCGGCTCTACCAAGGCAGGAGATTACGGGGACGGGGGCCGGTTCTCGCCGGTTATTTCTTCGCTGTCGCTGACGTCGGCTTCGAAGAGCTTCTCCAGGTCCAGGCGCGCATCGCGCGCACTCTGGATGACGGCGGCATCGTCGTCGTAGATCAGGTGCTGGGCGCGCAGCAGCTTTTCGTCGTGGGCGCGGAAGCGGCGGGCGTGGTCGGCCGCGGTCTCCGGGGCCAGTCCCAGCGCTACCAGCACCTTCTCGCCCATCTCGATGCTGGAACCGAAGGTTTCGCGGAATGCTTCGGCGCCCAGATCCATCAACCGCCAGGCGTGCTGTCGGTTGCGCGCGCGCGAGAAGATCAGCGCCTTGGGATACATGCGCCGGATCAGGCGGGTGGCTTTGATGTTGGTTTCGGTATCGTCGACCGCGATCACGAACGCCTTCACGTGCTGGGCGCCGGCCGCGCGCAGCAATTCGGGACGGGTAGGGTCCCCGTAGTAGATGCGGTTGCCGAAACGGCGCATGTCTTCCACTTGTTCCGGGCTGTGTTCCAGCGCGACGAACGGAATGCGCTGCGCGGTCAGCAGGCGCGCCACGATCTGGCCGAAACGGCCCATGCCGGCTATCAGCACCTGCGGCTGCTGCGAATCGGCTTCGTCGATCGTGTCGAATTCCGGTTTCACCACCGGCTTCTTCAGTCGCGCCAGCATCTTGGACATGGCGATCAGCAGCAGCGGCGTCATCGCCATCGACACGCCCACCACCGCCACCAGCCGGTCGCGGGTGGGATCGTCCAGCAGGCCCACGCGCACCGCTTCGCTGAACACAACGAAGGCGAACTCGCCGCCCAGCCACATCACTCCGGCCAGCATCAGCGCCGCGCGCGGCGCCAGCTTGCCGGGACGCAGGCCGATCACGTACAGGATCGAGAACTTCACCGCCAGCAGTACCGCCACGCCCGCAGCGATGATCTGCGGCTCGGCCGCCACGCGGTCCAGGTCGATGTCCATGCCCACGGCGATGAAGAACAGGCCCAGCAACAAGCCCTTGAACGGCTCGATCTGCGATTCCAGTTCGTGGCGGAATTCGGAATCGGAAAGAATCACGCCGGCCAGGAACGCGCCCAATCCCGCGCTCAACCCAGCCAGTTGCATGAACCAGGCGGTGCCCAGCACCACCAGCAACGCGCTGGCGGTGAACACTTCCGGCATGCGAGTGCGCGCGACCACGCGGAATATCTGCCGCAGCAGCAAGCGTCCGCCGAACACCACGATGGCGATCGCGCCGACCGCCTGGAACACCATGGTCCAGCTCAGCGTTTCGTTCTTGGCGCCGGCCAGCAGCGGAATCGCGGCCAACAGGGGAATCGCCGCCAGGTCCTGGAACAACAGGATCGCAAAGCCAAGGCGACCGTAATCGGTGGTGAGTTCCTTGCGCTCGGAGAGCAACTGCAAGCTCACGGCCGTGGAAGACAGCGCCAGGCCCAGGCCCACGATGAGCGCGGTCTTCCAGTGCATGTCCATGACCAGGGCCAGTCCGCCCAGCGCCGCCGCACTCAACAGCACCTGCAGTCCGCCGGCGCCGAACACCGGTTTGCGCATCACTTTCAGGCGTTGGGGCGAGAGTTCCAGGCCGATCACGAACAGCATCATCACCACGCCGATCTCGGCGGCATTGAGGATGCGGTCGGCATCGCTGACCAGGCTCAGGCCGTAGGGCCCCAGCACCGCGCCGGTTACCAGGTAGGCCAGCACCGCTCCCAGGCCGAATTTCTTGAATAGCGGCACCGCCAGCGTTGCCGCCAGCAGGAAGACCAGGGTGAGTTCCAGACCGCTACCGTGCATGCGCGCACCTCCGTGACCTCATTATGGGTCACGCCGATGCCGCCGGCCGGATTCGGCCGGACCGGGCGCATTGAATGGGTTCAGGACCTGCGTTAGCCTGCGGGCCTTGGGGACAAAGGGGTGGACCATGAAACGCATATTGCTCGGCGCGATTTTTCTGTTCCTTTCTTCGCCCGCAATGACTGCAGAACGGGTGGACCTTCGCAAGAACGTCGAAGCCAGCATGCTGGTGACGGGCAACCTGCTGGTCGGGCCGCAAGGGCAGGTCGAAGAGTTCGCCATCGATCAACCCAAGAAGATCGAGCGCGGCGTGTTGAACCTTGTCGAGGCCAACATAAAGCTGTGGAAGTTCGAGCCACCGCTGCGCGATGGCGCGCCGGTAGCGATCCGCAACAAGATGAGCTTGCTCGTCGTCGGCAGCAAGCTGGAGAACGGCGACTTCGCTTTTCGCGTGGGCGGTGTGAGTTTCTCGCCATTCGAGCAAGCGGAGGGTACTGCGGTTTCATCGACCAGGATGAACCCTCCGCGTTATCCGATAGGCGCGGCTCGTGCGGGCGCGGGCGCGACGGTGTACCTGGCGATCAAAGTCGGCAAGGACGGCAAAGTGCAGGACGTGGCGGCCGAGCAAGTGAACCTGCGATATGTCGCTCCGGAAAACATCATGCAGCAGCTTCGCAAAATGTTCGGGGACGCCGCAATCGCGGCGGCAAGGCAGTGGAAGTTCGCGACGCCGGTCAAAGGCGAAGACGCGAACGAACCCCATTGGACGGTTCGCGTGCCTTGCGATTTCGTGGTGAACGGCCCCAGTCCCCGCTATGGCCGATGGGAAGCCTACGTCCCCGGTCCGCGGCACCCCATCCCCTGGGAAGGCTTGCGCGACATGCCCAGCTTCTCGCCCGACACCATGGTGGCCGACGGCAGTGTGTACCAGGCAGGGAAGGGCTTGCGCTTGCTGACTCCGCTGCAGGGCGGCTGATTCGGAACACGTACCACCCGCGCGTTTGCGCTTGGCAAGTCCTGAGTTAGCCTCTACGCTGCCCGTTCGACAACTTCGCAGGGAATCGCGTGATGAATCGGATCATGTTGTTGTTGCTGGCATTGCTGCTCCCCTTCGCCAGCCATGCCGGCGGGCCCGGCGCGGTGCGCAAACAGATCGAATCCAGCATGCTGGTCACCGGATGGGTATCGATCGCCGCCGATGGCAGCCTTACCAAGCTGGAAATGGATGAGCGGGAAAAACTGCCCCAGGGCGTTGTGGGTCTGGTGGAGCAAAACAGCGCGCACTGGCGTTTCGAGCCAGTGCTGGTCAATGGCGTGGCGCGCAAAGCCAAGGCGCGGATGAGTTTGCGCGTGGTGGCCAAGAAAGTGGACGCGGAGCTCTATCAATTGAGCATCCGCAGCGGATATTTCGGCGAAGAGGCGCAGACGCCCGAGGAATACGTGGCGCGGCCGGATGCGATCAAGCCGTTGGCGATGAAGCCGCCCATGTACCCCGAGAACGCGGCGCGCATGGGTGCGCGCGGCACCGTGTACGTGGTGTTGAAGATCGCTCGCGACGGTTCGGTGCAGGAGTCGTTCGCCGAACAGGTGAACCTGCAGGTCATCGGCAGCGAAAACCAGATGGCCAGCATGCGCACGATGTTCTCCAAGGCCGCCTTGAGCGCTGCGAAGAAGTGGACTTTCCAGCCGCCCGCGCCAGGCGGAAGCGCGGCGGAGACCGGTTGGGTGGTGCGGGTGCCGGTGGATTTCCAGTTCTTCGGTTATGAGCGCCCCACCTACGGCCAATGGGATTCCTACGTGCCGGGCCCCACGCAACGCGCGCCTTGGGACACCGATGCCACCGGCGAACATGCACCGGACGCCATGATCGCGGGCATGCTGTACGACGCGCGAAACAGTTTGCGGTTGCTGACGCCGCTGCAGCCGGGATGATGTTCGGCCATTGCAGGAAAGCCAATCGTCGTGGGGTTTTGTCGTTGGTTTGACCGATCGGTTGCTTTCACCGATCGGTTGCTTTCAATGGTCGCATGAACGGGTTTCTACTGGGTGCAAAAAGGACGCGAGATGAAGTTCATATGGATGTTGACCATGATCCTATGTGCTGGCACTGCGGGTGCGCAGCCCTCACAAATGCTCAAGCAACTCGAATCGAGCATGGTGGTGACGGGAGCCATCGAGACACACGCAGACGGTCGCGTCAGTTCGGTCATTGTCGATGATCCGAAAAAGTTTCCGCCGGACTTCGTCGCCTTGGTCGAAGGGCAGGTAAGCAAGTGGAGATTCGAGCCCGTATTGATCGACGGCGTAGCTCGCCCTGTGCGCTTCCCCATGAGCGCGCGCTTGGTGGCAAAGCCCCTCAACGACAACGAATATGCAGTCGAGATACGCAGCGCCAGCTTCGAAGACGCGGCATCCAAGCAAGACGAAACCCTGACAGCCGTCGAAATGGCGCCGCCTTCCTATCCGGATGCCGCGCTGAATAGCGGCGCTTCCGGCGTGGTCTATCTGGTGCTGAAAGTAGGCAAGGACGGCCGTGTGAGCGATGCTTTGGTGGAGCAGGTGAACCTCAAGACAATCGGCCACCAGAGCGAAATGCAGGCGTGGCGCAAAGGCATGTCCGCGTCAGCGTTGCGTGCGACGCGTAAATGGACCTTCGCCCCTCCGACCAAAGGCGAGCAAGCCGACGAAGAGTTCTGGCTTGCGCGCGTGCCCATCTCCTTCTATATGAACAAGCGCCTGGAACCGGCGTACGGCAAGTGGGAAACCTATATTCCGGGCGTTCGCCAACGCATCCCCTGGCTGGAAGAGGATGGTCCAGGTTTCTCTCCGGACGGATTGGCCGATGGCGGCATTTACATGCTGGGCAAGAAGGGCGGGCCGAAGCTGCTGACGCCCCCGGCAGGTGGCTGATCGAAAAACTCGGCAATGCCGGGGTGGGTTTCTGGCTATCTTCTGAACTCGGCGCAAAACAGCAACAGCGAAGCAAGGCCACCCTCCGCCCCTCGTCCCCGCGAAGGCGGGGACCCAGCGACTTTGCTTTAGATAAAAGCACATGCTCACTTGCCAGCCGCAAAGGAATGCGCAAAAAAGAAACCCCGCATGCGCGGGGTTTCCTTCGACGGTTCGGCAAGCCGGAACCTATCGCTTCATCGAACTGAAGAACTCGTCGTTGGACTTGGTGTTCTTCATCTTGTCCAGCAGGAACTCCATCGCTGTGATCTCGTCCATGGGGTGCAGCAGCTTGCGCAGGATCCAGATCTTCTGCAGCAGTTCCGGTTCGATCAACAGGTCTTCGCGACGGGTGCCGGAGCGGTTGATGTCGATGGCCGGGTACACGCGCTTCTCGGCGATGCGGCGGTTCAGGTGCACTTCGCTGTTGCCCGTGCCCTTGAATTCTTCGTAGATCACCTCGTCCATCTTGCTGCCGGTCTCAACGAGAGCCGTAGCGATGATGGTCAGCGAGCCGCCTTCTTCCACATTGCGCGCCGCGCCGAAGAAACGCTTCGGACGGTGCAGCGCGTTGGCGTCGACGCCGCCGCTGAGCACCTTGCCGGAGCTGGGCACCACGTTGTTGTAGGCGCGGGCCAGGCGGGTGATGGAGTCGAGCAGGATTACTACGTCCTTCTTGTGCTCGACCAGGCGCTTGGCCCGTTCGATCACCATTTCGGCGACCTGCACGTGGCGCGCGGCCGGTTCGTCGAAGGTGGAGCTGATGACTTCACCGCGCACGGTGCGCTGCATTTCGGTGACTTCTTCCGGACGCTCATCGATCAGCAGCACGATCATGTGCACGTCGGGATGGTTGGTGGTGATCGCGGTGGCGATCTGCTGCATCAGGATGGTCTTGCCGGCCTTGGGCGGCGAGACGATCAGCGCGCGCTGGCCTTTGCCCTGCGGCGCCATCAGATCCATGATGCGGCCGGAGATGTCTTCGCTGGAACCATTGCCGCGTTCCAGGGTGAAGCGGCGGCGCGGGAACAGCGCGGTCAGGTTCTCGAACAGCACCTTGCCCTTGCTGGCCTCGATCGGCTCGCCGTTGATGGTGTCCACCACCGACAGCGCGAAGTAGCGTTCGCCGTCCTTCGGGAACCGGATGCGGCCGCTCAGATGGTCGCCGGTACGCAGGTTGAAGCGGCGGATCTGGCTGGGAGAGATATAGGTGTCGTCCGGGCCGGCCAGGTAGCTGGCCTCGGCCGCGCGCAGGAAACCGAAGCCGTCGGGCAGGATTTCCAGCACGCCGTCGGCGGCGACGCCTTCGCCGTGGCGGGTCAGCACTTTGAGCAGGGCGAATATCACGTCCTGCTTGCGCGCGCGGGCCACGCCTTCATGGATGCTCAGCTGTTCGGCGATATCCAGCAGCTTCTGCGCCGGCATGCGCTTGAGGTCGCTCAGCGAGTACTGCGGGAAGCCCTCGGGCACGCCCGGGGCCGGGCCGCGCGGCACGAACGGCTCGTTGGCGCCGTTGTCGCTGGGCAGGCCATCGTTGCGCGGACGTTGGTCGCGGTCGCGGCGGTTGCGAAAACGGTCGCGGCGGTTGTTGCCGCCACCGCCACCGCCGTTGTTCTGGAAGCGGTTCTGGTTCTGGTCGCGCGGCTCGCCATCCTGCTGCTGGCCACCCTGGCCCTGGCCTTGCGGATTCTGCGAAGACTGGCCGCCGCCTTCCTGGCCGCCGCCCTGGGCGTTGCCGCCCTGGGATTGTGGTTGCGAAAGCGCGGGCTGCGCCTGCACGGCGGCAGGCTGCGCGGAAGCTTCGGGTCGCGGCGCCGGCGGCGCGGCGGGAGCCGGAGGAGGGGTGCTGGGAGCAGGCGCCGGGGCGGCGGGTGCTTCGGAGGCGGGAAGGGCCTTGGCGACACGCGGCTTGCGCGCGCGCTTCTCGGCAGGAGCGCCGGCGTCGCCGGCTTCAGGGGTGTTATCGGACAAAGTTGCGATTCCTCGCTACGGTTGCGAGCGCCAGCGGAATGCGGGCGGGACGGTGAAAGGGTGGGCTCTCGTGATGAGTGCGGTCAGATGGGTGCGGCGCAGACCCCGCGCCGGATAGGTTGAAACTAGCACCGGGAAGCGGCGGCGGCAAGCGCCGCGCCAGCAAACCCGTTCAGCTTGCCGATCGTAGGAGCGCCCCATGGGCGCGAGCCTTTGCCCGAATGTCCAAGAAGCTCGCGCCCATGGGGCGCTCCTACGGGGGTTGGGGATCAGGCCGCCGAAGCGGTCGAACCGATGCCCTTGTCGATCATCTGGGTCAGCTGGCCCTTGCCCACGGCGCCGACCTGGGTGGCCTGGACCTGGCCGTCCTTGAACAGCAGCAGCAGCGGGATGTTGCGCACGTGGTACTTGATGGCGGTGGCGCGGTTCTCGTCCACGTTGAGCTTGACCACCTTCAGCTTGCCCTCGTAGGTCTGGGCCAGTTCGTCCAGGACCGGGGCGATCATCTTGCAGGGACCGCACCATTCGGCCCAGAAGTCCACCAGCACCGGTTCTTCGGACTGCAGCACGGCGGTCTCGAAATCGGCATCGCCGACGTGTGTCACCTTATCGCTCACTTTTGGGTCTCCTGCGGGTCCGCGGAGGGCGGGCCCGGTTGTGGGCCGGAATGCCGGCCTTCGCATTGCTGTAAACTGGGGCGTTCCGCGATTCCGTTCAAGGGTTCGACCCTGGATTCGCGTACACCGGCATGGAACGCAGTGTGCGACGCCGGTGACGACGATGCAAGCGCATCGACCCGCGCAATGCGCGTGAAATTCTCAAGAAGAAAGCATGAGCGACAAGCCGTTAACCGATATCACCTTTTCCTCGTTCGACCTGCATCCGGCCTTGCTCGCCGGGCTGGAAGCGGCGGGCTTCTCACGCACCACGCCGATCCAGGCGATGACCCTGCCGGTGGCCTTGCCCGGCGGCGACGTCGCCGGGCAGGCGCAGACCGGCACCGGCAAGACCCTGGCGTTCCTGGTGGCGGTGATGAACCGGCTGCTGACCCGTCCGGCGCTGGCCGACCGCAAGCCCGAGGATCCGCGCGCGCTGATCCTGGCGCCGACCCGCGAACTGGCCATCCAGATCCACAAGGACGCGGTGAAGTTCGGTTCCGATCTGGGCCTGCGTTTCGCCCTGATCTACGGCGGCGTCGATTACGACAAGCAGCGCGAACTGCTGACCCAGGGCGTGGACGTGATCATCGCCACCCCGGGCCGGCTGATCGACTATGTGAAACAAAGCAAAGTCGTTTCGCTGCACGCCTGCGAGATCTGCGTGCTGGACGAAGCCGACCGCATGTTCGACCTGGGTTTCATCAAGGACATCCGCTTCCTGCTGCGCAAGATGCCCGAGCGCACCACCCGCCAGACGCTGCTGTTCTCGGCCACGCTCAGCCACCGCGTGCTGGAGCTGGCCTACGAGCACATGAACGAACCGCAGAAGCTGGTGGTGGAAACCGAGTTCATCACCGCCGCCAAGGTCCGCCAGAAAGTCTATTTCCCGGCCAACGAAGAAAAGATCCCGTTGCTGATCGGCCTGCTGTCGCGCAGCGAAGGCGCGCGCACCATGATCTTCGTCAACACCAAGGTCTGGGTGGAGCGGGTGGCGCGTTCGCTGGAGCGTGCCGGCTACCGCGTCGGCGTGCTCTCGGGCGACGTGCCGCAGAAGAAGCGCGAGTCGCTGCTCAACCGTTTCCAGAAGGGCCAGCTTGAAATCCTGGTGGCCACCGACGTGGCCGCGCGCGGCCTGCACATCGACGGCGTCTCGCACGTCTACAACTACGATTTGCCGTTCGACGCGGAAGACTATGTGCACCGCATCGGCCGCACCGCGCGACTGGGCGCCGAAGGCGATGCGATCAGCTTCGCCTGCGAGATCTACGCGCAGAGCCTGCCGGACATCGAGGCCTATATCGAGCAGAAGCTGCCGGTGGAATCGGTGACCGCCGAACTGCTGACGGCCCTGCCGCGTCCGCCGCGCGCTGCGCCGCAGCCGGGTGACGAAGTGGACGAAGATGCTGGCGAAAGCATCGGCGCCATCTTCAAGGAAGCGCGCGAACAGCGCATCGCCGACGAACAGCGTCGCGGCGGTAGCCGCAGTGGCAGCGGGGGTTCTTCCAGCCGCAGCGGCGGTTCCAGCCGCAGCGGCAGCGGTGCTTCGCGTCCGCGCACGGGTTCGACCGCTGGATCGTCCGACGGCAAGCCGCGTCCGCCGCGTCCGCCGCGCAGCGAGAACATAGCCGCTTCGGCCGTTCCCGTTCCGGCCGTAAATGGAGCTCCGGTCGCGGCGTCCGCGACCGACGCCACCCGCCCGCCGCGCAAGCGCCGCCGTCGGCGTCATGGCGTGCCGGTCGACGGCGCTGCGACAAACTCGGTCCCCTCGCCCTCGCAGACCGCATCGGCGCCCAAGGCCGCCGCGCCCGCCGACGGTTCTTCGTTCTTGACCCGGCTTGGCCGCAAGCTCAAGTCGCTGGTTTCCGGCGCGTAATGCTGTCCCTTCTCCCTCCGGGAGAAGGTGCCCGAACGGCGGATGAGGGAATGGATCGTCCGCCTGTAGCGAAAGTCTGGTGGCAAATCATTGTGATTCCCTCACACCCCAAGGGCGCTCGCTTCGCGGCGTTCGTCGCTGCGCGCCACCGTCTCCCGGAGGGAGAAGGGAACAGGGCATAATCCCCGCATGAGCGTTCTGCGATTCGAAAATGTCAGCAAGCAATATCCCGGCGGGCACGAAGCCCTGTCCGACGTCAGTTTCGAAGTCGCACAGGGCGAAATGCTGTTCGTCACCGGCCATTCCGGCGCAGGCAAGAGCACCCTGCTCAAACTGATCCATCTCAGCGAGCGGCCCAGCCGCGGCGCGGTGGTGTTCGGCGGACGCAATCTGCTGAAAGTTCGCGGTGGTCGTGTTCCTTTGCATCGGCGCGAAGTCGGCGCGGTGCATCAGGACCACCGCCTGCTGGCCGAACGCACCGTGGCCGAGAACGTAGCCCTGCCGCTGATCCTTCGCGGCGACCGCCGCCAGGACATCGGCAAGCGCGTGCGCGAAGTGCTGGCGCGCATGGGTCTGGGCCACCGCGAGAAAGCATTGCCTTCGCAACTTTCGGCCGGCGAACAGCAGCGTGTTGGCATCGCCCGCGCCATCGTCGCCGAACCGCGCCTGCTGGTGGCCGACGAACCCACCGGCAACCTGGACCCGACCCTGGCGGCGGAAATTATGTCGCTGTTCGCGTCCATGCCCGAGCGCGGCACCAGCGTACTGGTGGTCAGCCACGACCTGGCCTTGATCAAGCGCATGAAGAAGCGCGTGCTGATCCTGGACCACGGCAAGCTGATGGACGATATCTCTCCCGCGGACCTGGCCGAATGAGCGGCGCCAGCGACAACGCCAAGGTCGCCGCCGGCCCGCGTTCGGGCGTGGGCATCTGGCTGGACCAGCACCTCTACAGTTTCGTGGCCAGCCTGGGCCGCGTGCTGCGCCGGCCATGGGCCACGCTGCTGACCGTTGGGGTGATGGGGATCGCGCTGGCCTTGCCGCTCGGCCTGGGCCTGGCGCTGGACAATCTGCGCCATTTCGCCGGCAGCGTGGAACAGTCGCGCGAGATCGATCTGTTCCTCAAACCCGAAATCGACACCGCCCGCGCGCAAGCATTGGCCACCGAACTGCGCGGCCGTGGCGACGTGGCCAAGATAGAGGTACGCACCCCTGAACAGGGCTTGGCCGAGTTCCGCGCGCGCAGCGGCCTGGGCGATGCGATCGGTGCGCTGGAAGAGAATCCGCTGCCCACCCTGCTCATCGTCACCCCCGGCCAGGACGACGCCACCCTGGTGGCGGCGCTGGAGCGCCTGCCCGAAACCGGCCTGCTGCAGCACGACGCCGCCTGGCGCCAGCGCCTGCAGGGCTGGTTGGGTTTCGGCGAGCGCGTGGCCTGGGTATTGGCGGCGCTGTTCGGCCTTGGGGCGCTGTTGGTGGTGGGCAACACGGTGCGCCTGGACATCCAGTCGCGGCGCGAGGAAATCGGCGTGCTGCAGCTGCTGGGCGCCACCGACGGCTTCATCCGCCGGCCTTTCATCTACCTGGGCGCCTGGTACGGGCTGGCCGCCGGTGCGCTGGCCTTGGGTCTGCTGGCCGCGGCAGCGTATGCTCTGCGCGCGCCGCTGCATGCGTTGGCGCAAAGCTACGGTAGCGGTTTCGCGCTCAGCGGACTGGAGCCGGTCCCGGCCGCAGGTTTCCTGCTGGCCGCCACGGTGATCGGCTGGCTGGGCGCGTGGCTGGTGACCGGGCATTTCCTGCGTCAAACCCGACCCACCGAGACATAGGCCTCGTATGCATTCGCAGGAACTTCGACATCTGATCAGCGACACCCCGCGGGTGATGGTGGTCGATGGTTCGAAGATGGTGCGCAAGATGATCGCCGACGTGCTGGTCCGCGAGCTGCCAGGGGTCGAGGTCATCGGTTGCGCCAGCGTCGCCGAAGCGCGCAAGGCGCTGGAAGACGGCGCAGTGCACCTGGTCACCACTTCGCTGGCGCTGAAGGACGGCGACGGGCTGGAGATCGCGCGCGCGGTGCGCGAATCGGCCGGCCAGGCCTATGTGCCGGTGATCGTGGTCTCCGGCGATGCCCAGCAGCATCTGGTCGAACGCCGCTTCACCGAATTCGTCACCGATTATTTCGACAAGTCGCTGGGCCACGAAGCGTTGGCCGCCTTCATTCGCGGCTACGTGCAACCGGCGCCGGTCGCAGGCGCCACCGTGCTGTATGTGGAAGACAGCCGTGTGGTCGCCGAAACCACCAAACGCATGCTGGAACGCCACGATCTCAAAGTCGTTCACGTGCTCAAGGCCGAAGACGCCTTCGCCCTGCTCACCGCCGAATCGCTGGGCCATTCCGCACACCGTTTCGACCTGGTGCTGACCGATGTGACCCTGAAGGGCGAACTCAGCGGCCGCGACGTGGTGCAGCGCGTGCGCGTCGATTTCGCCTACGGCAAACGCCGCCTGCCGATCCTGGTGATGACCGGCGACGACAACCGCAACAACCAGTCCGAACTGCTGCAGGCCGGCGCCAACGATCTGGTGCTCAAGCCGATCGAGGAACGCCTGCTGATCACCAAGGTGCTGTTCCAGCTGCGCGTTTCGAGCATGGGCGAGGCGCGTTCGCTGGTTTGAGTTGCTTGGTGGCTCCGTGGCGTCATAAATATTCATGACGTCATCCCGGCGAACGCTGGGATCCATCTTGATCTTCGCCGGATTCGGCGCCGCGCGCAGAATCAAAGTCAAAATGGATCCCAGCTTTCGCTGGGATGACGATTCCAACAGTATCGCGTCCGGAAATCATCTCCCATGCCCGACACCGACACCATCAAACTCGAACCTTCCTGGAAAGCGAAGATCGGCGACTGGCTGCAGCGGCCGGAGATGCGAGAACTCTCGGCATTCCTGCGTAAGCGCAAACAAGCTGGTGCGCGCATTTTCCCGCCCGGTCCGCAGATCTTCGCCGCCTTCGACGCCACGCCGTTCGACGAAGTGAAAGTGGTGATCCTGGGCCAGGACCCGTACCACGGCGCCGGCCAGGCGCACGGGTTGTGCTTCTCGGTGCTGCCCGGCGTGCCGGTGCCGCCGTCGCTGGTCAACATCTTCAAGGAAATCCACGACGACCTGGGCATCGCGCGGCCCGATCACGGTTGCCTGCTGCCGTGGGCGCAGCAGGGCGTGCTGTTGTTGAACGCGGTGCTGACCGTGGAAGAAGGCCGCGCCGGCGCGCATCAGGGCAAGGGCTGGGAAGGATTCACCGACCACGCCATCGAAACCCTGGCCCGCGAACGCGAGGACCTGGTGTTCCTGCTGTGGGGCAGCTACGCGCAGGCCAAGGGCAAGGTGATCGATGCGCGCCGCCACCGCGTGCTGCGCGCGCCGCACCCTTCGCCGCTGTCGGCGCACCGCGGCTTCCTGGGGTGCAAACATTTCTCGGCAACCAATCAGTTCCTGACGCAGAAGCGCAAGCGACCGATCGACTGGCGGCTACCGCCCAAGGCAGATATGGAGCTGTAGGAGCGCCCCATGGGCGCGAGCTTCTGCTTTTCGTTCGCGACGAAAAGCTCGCGCCCATGGGGCGCTCCTACGGTGTTACTTCTTCTTTTTCCGCTTCGCCGGCGGCGTGACTTCCGGCGCAGGCATCTCCTTGGTCGATTCCTTCAGCTCGGTCTGCAGTTCTTCCATCATCGGAATGACCTTTTTCTGGATCGCTCCCATCAGGTTCTGCATCAGCGCCGGGGTTTTGTCCAGCAGGTTCCTGCCGGCCGGGCTCTCGTAGAACTTGGCCATGGCCTTGACGTCTTCGCTGGTGAAAGTCTGCTTGTAGACGTCGATATACAGCGGGCGCATTTCGTCCCAGGCCAGCGCCTTGCGCACGATCTCGTTGGTGCGCGTCTGGATGCGCTGCACTTCGGCCTTCTGGTCGGCGGTCAGGTCCTTGCCGCTGGTGATCTGTTCGAACTGCTGGCGCTGCATCTCTTCCATCTGCGGCAGGATCGCGTTGAGCATGCTTTCGGCACGCGAAGCCTTGAGCAGGCGCTCGATATCGGCATCGGAAGGCGGCGCGGCCAACGCAGTGGCGGCGAACAGGGCAAGGCAGGCGGCAGCCAGCAGGCGCGGGAACAGACGTGGGTTCGGCATGCCGAGGGTTCCGGGAGCGAATGAAGGGAGACGCATAGTGCCCAGCGCAAAGTAAACGACCGGTTAAACCGGATCGGCCACGAAGTCGCGATTCCAGCGGCCCCGCATCATGCCTACAATTGACGCATGGGGAGCGAAGCACTCGAAATCACGCCCACGCTGGCGATACCGGAGACCGAACTGGTCGAACGTTTCGTACGCGCCAGCGGCGCCGGCGGGCAGAACGTCAACAAGGTGTCCACCGCGGTGGAGGTGCGTTTCGACCTGGCCGCTTCGCCCTCGCTGCCCGAACCGGTGCGCGAGCGCCTGCTGGCCAAGCGCGACCGCCGCATCACCGACGAAGGCGTGCTGGTGATCGACGCCCAGCGTTTCCGTACCCAGGACCGCAACCGCCAGGATGCGCGCGAG
>Ga0209257_1000616_pt1 | contig 57900 bp, 62 predicted proteins | sample AraplaCvi_mCL_r2_FD_184277 | JGI IMG/M metagenome (GOLD analysis project Ga0209257, IMG submission 184277) | Arabidopsis root microbial communities from North Carolina, USA - plate scrape MF_Cvi_mCL_r2 (SPAdes) (version 2) | ecosystem: Host-associated > Plants > Roots > Endosphere | place: USA...
GCAGCTATCACAACATCTTCCGCGTCGGCGTGGCCGTGCAGGACCTGGGCTTCTGGATCCTCAACGACATCGTCTGGCGCAAGTCCAACCCGATGCCCAACTTCAAGGGCACCCGCTTCGCCAACGCCCATGAGACCCTGATCTGGGCGTCGAAGAGCCAGAACGCCAAGCGCTACACCTTCAACTACGACGCCCTGAAGATGGCCAATGACGAGGTGCAGATGCGCTCGGACTGGACCATCCCGCTGTGCACCGGCGAGGAACGCATCAAGGGCGCCGACGGCCAGAAGGCCCACCCGACCCAGAAGCCCGAAGCCCTGCTCTACCGCGTGATCCTGTCGACCACCAAGCCGGGCGACGTGATCCTGGACCCGTTCTTCGGCGTCGGCACCACCGGCGCGGCCGCCAAGCGCCTGGGCCGCAAGTTCATCGGCATCGAGCGCGAGGCCGAATATCTGGAACACGCCAAGGCCCGCATCGCCAAGGTCACGCCGATTGCGCCGGAAGATCTGGACGTCATGGGCAGCAAGCGCGCCGAGCCGCGCGTGCCGTTCGGCACGATCGTCGAGGCCGGCCTGCTGTCGCCGGGCGACACCCTCTACTGCGCCAAGGGCACGCACCTGGCCAAGGTGCGTCCGGACGGCTCGATCACGGTCGGCGACCTGTCGGGTTCGATCCACAAGATCGGCGCCCTGGTGCAGTCCGCCCCGGCCTGCAACGGCTGGACCTACTGGCACTTCAAGACCGACGCGGGCCTGGCGCCGATCGACGTGCTGCGGGCCCAGGTCCGGGCGGGGATGAACTAGGCGCGTCTAACGCCAGAAACCGGGAGCGGCCCTGGCGGGTTAAACCGCCATGGAACAGCGCTGGCCCGACCGTCTCTGGATCGTCCGCCACGGCCAGAGCGCCGGTAATGTCGCTCGCGACGCCGCCGACGCCGCGGGCGTGGGCCGCATCGACATCGCCGACCGCGACATGGACGTAGCGCTCAGTCCGCTCGGCGAGGAACAGGCCGCGGCGCTGGGCCGCTGGCTGGCCGCCCAGCCCGAGGACGAGCGGCCGCGCACGATCATGGCCTCGCCCTATCGCCGCGCGGTGCAGACCAGCCAGATCATCCGCGACCAGGGCGGCCTGGTCTCGCGGAACCAGAAGTTCTGCATCGACGAGCGCCTGCGCGAGAAGGAGTTCGGGGTGCTCGACCGCCTGACCCGCGTCGGCATCGAGGAGCAGTTTCCCGAGCAGGCCGAGTTCCGCCGCCTGCTGGGCAAGTTCTATCATCGACCGCCGGGCGGCGAGAGCTGGTGCGACGTGATCCTGCGCCTGCGCAGCCTGCTCGACACCATGAGCCTGCACTATGCCGGCGACCGGGTGATGATCGTCGCCCACCAGGTCGTGGTCCTGTGCCTGCGCTACCTTCTGGAAAGCCTCAGCGAGGACCAGATCCTGGCCATCGACCGCGCCGCCGACATCGCCAACTGCGGGGTCACCGAATACCGCTACGATGCGGCGGTCGAGCCGGACGGCGGCCTGGTGCTGGCGCGCTACAACTTCACCGCCCCTCTGGAACAGCAGGCCGCCCCGGTCACGGTCGCGCCCGACGCCAACGTGGCCGCCCGATGAGCGCGGTCGAGGCGCTGGACTCCGCGCTGCTGCGGTCCATGCCCCTGCCCCGCCCCGGCGGCGGGGGCAAGGACGAGCGCGGGCGGGTGCTGATCGCCGGCGGCGGCCCGCAGCTGCCCGGCGCGGTGCGCCTGGCGGGCGAGGCGGCGGTGCGGGCCGGGGCCGGCAAGCTGCAGCTGGCTGTCGCCGCCTCGGCCGCGCCCGCCCTGGGGGTGGCCGTTCCGGAAGCGCGGGTGATCGCCCTGCCCGAACGCGGCGGGTCCCTGGCCGACAACGCGCACCAGGCGCTGGCGAGCCATCTCTCCAGCTGCGACGCCCTGCTGCTGGGTCCGGGCCTGATCGCCGACGGCGAGCCCCTGGCGCGGGCGGTGCTGGCGCAGATCAAGGACCACGCGGTCGTGCTGGACGCCGGGGCCTTGGGCGGCCTCGAACCGAGAGCGGGGCCCGCGCCTCGCATCCTCACCCCGCACGCTGGCGAGATGGCGCGGCTTCTGGACCTGTCGCGGGAGGCCGTCGAGGCCGATCCGCTGGCCGCCGCGCGACGGGCCGCCGACCGCTTCGGCGCGGTCGTCGCCATGAAGGGCGCCAGCACCCATGTCGTCGCGCCGCACGGGCGGGCGGCGCTCTACGCCGGCGGCGGGGCGGGCCTCGGCGTCTCCGGCTCGGGAGACGTGCTGGCGGGCGCGATCGTCGGCCTGCTGGCGCGTGGGGTCGAGCCCTTCGCGGCGACCGCCTGGGGCGTGTGGCTGCATGGCGAGGCGGGCCGCCGCCTGGCCGAGCGTATCGGCCCGCTGGGCTTCCTGGCCCGCGAACTGCCGCGCGAGATCCCGACGCTGCTGGGCGCCTTCGCCTAGATCAAGCGATCGGCCGCCCGCGCCGCCTTCAGGAACACGCTGGGCAGGGCCGAGAGGCCTTCGCGCGGGGTCCAGATGAAGTCGGGGCGGTCCTCGTCGGCGCGCGCCACGAACACGCGCAGGCTCAGGGCGAAGTGGGTGAAGACATGCTCGACCGAGCCGTAGTCGCGCCAGGGCGCCGGGACCGGGGCGGCGACCACCGCCTCCGCGTCCGAGAACGGCTCGGCCCGCCAGTCGCTGGTCGGCAGGCCCAGCATGCCGCCTAGCAGGCCCTTGGGCGGCCGGCGGACCAGGGCGACGGCGTCGCTGCGCATCAGGACGTAGGCGACGCCATGGCGGCGCGGGCGGTCGGCCTTCTTGGTCTTGCGCGGATAGGTCTCGGGCGCGCCCGTCTGGAAAGCCTCACACCAGGCCGAGATCGGGCAGCGGTCGCACAGCGGGGCCTTAGGCTTGCAGATCGTCGCGCCCAGATCCATCAGCGCCTGGGCCCAGTCGCCGGGCCGGTCGCCGGTGACCAGCTCGCCGGCCAGGGCCTTCAGCTCCGGCTTGGCGTCGGGCAGCGGCGTCTCGACCGCGAACAGCCGCGCCATCACCCGCTCGACATTGCCGTCGACGACGTTGGCCGCGCGGTCGAAGGCGATCGCGGCCACGGCGGCGGCGGTGTAGGCCCCAACGCCGGGCAGCGCCCGCAGGCCCTCCTCGGTATCCGGGAACGCCCCGCCGTGCTGGTCGGCCACGGCCCGGGCGCAGGCCAGCAGGTTGCGCGCCCGGGCGTAGTAGCCCAGCCCCGCCCAGGCGGCCATCAGCTCGCCATCCTCGACGGCGGCCAGGTCCGAGACCGTTGGCCAGCGCTGGGTGAAACCCAGGAAATATGGCGTGGCGTGCGGCACGGTGGTCTGCTGCAGCATCACCTCCGAGAGCCAGACGCGATAGGGATCGCTGCGCACGCCGGCGCGGCGGTCGCCCGGCCCCACGCGCCAGGCCAGATCGCGGGCCTGGGCGTCGTACCAGGCCAGCAGGGCCGCGCGGAGCGTGTCACGATCGAGAGGGGCTTTCATCGTCTCCTCGCCTACCGCGAAGGCGGGCCGCCGTGCTAGCCTGGAAAACATGGTCCGCCGCCCCCTGCCCACGCCGGAAGAAGCCCTCGCGATCCTGCGGGCCAAGCGCACGCGGCCGCAGATCCGCCCGCCGCCGCCCGCCGGCAAGAACCTGGCGCCGCTGCTGCGGGACCTCGAGACCCGTTTCGGCCAGGGCCCCGCCGCCCTGCGGACCCGCTGGCGCGAGATCGTCGGCGACACCCTGGCCCGCCGCACCGAGCCGGTCCGGATCATCAAGGGCCGCAACGGCGAAGGCGGCGCGCTGGAGCTGCGCGTCGACGGTCCCGTGGCCTCGCTGATCCAGCATCAGGCGCCGCAGATCACCGCCCGTCTGGACATGCTGCTGGGCAAGGGCGTCGTCACCCGCCTGCGGATTGTCCAGGGCCCGGTCAAGGCCGCCGCCGCTCCGGCCCACCCCCGCTCGCGCCGCAAGCCACCGCTGGACGCCGCCCAGGAAAAGCAGCTCGCCGACAGCCTGGCCGAGCAGCCGGACGGCGCGCTGAAACAGGCTCTGCTGAAGCTGGGGCGCGGGGTGCTGCAATCCCAGCGCTCAGCCGGTTGACAAGCGCGACCCGCTCACGCTCATGCGCTAGTCACGGTTGCGCCTCTTTCACGCTCTAGCGAGAATCGGGCTTAACTTCTCAATCGACCGCCGAAGGGCCACTCCATGCGTTCGCTGATCACCCGCGTCACCCTCGTCGCCGCCCTCGCGGCCAGCCTCGCCGCCTGCGGCCCCAAGGGCGCCAAGGTCACGGCCGAGGACATGACCCTGGGCAATCCGAACGCCAAGGTGACGGTGATCGAATACGCCTCGGTCGCCTGCCCGCACTGCGCCAAGTGGAACGACGAAGTCTTCCCGGCCTTCAAGGCCAAGTACATCGACACGGGCAAGATCAACTATGTCGCCCGCGAGGCCCTGACCGGGGAGCCGACCCTGGCCAACGCCGGCGCCATGCTGGCCCGCTGCGCCGGCAAGGATAAGTACTTCCAGGTAACGGACGCCCTGTATCACGCCCAGAAGACCATCTTCCAGACCGGCGACATCCGCGGCGAACTGCTGACCATCGCCCAGGCCGCCGGCATGAGCGAGGCCCAGTTCAACACCTGCCTCAGCGACGAGAACGCCGCCAAGTCGGCTGAACGCATCGAAAAGCAGATGAAGGCCGACAAGATCCAGGGCACGCCCACCTTCATCGTCAACGGCAAGAAGGTCGGCGGCGAAGAGGGCGGCGAAGCCACCCTGGCCCAGCTGGACGCCGCGATCGCGGAAGCCTCGAAGTAATGACCCTGGACCGGCGCGCGCTGATTGTTTCGGGCCTGGCTGCCTCGGGTCTCGTGCTTGGGGCCAGCGCCACGGCCGCGCGCGCCGCGCCGCTGCCGCCCGTCCCCGGCGAAATGGTGATGGGCTCGCCCAAGGCGCGGGTGCAGCTGGTGGTCTACGCCTCGGCCAGCTGCCCGCACTGCGCCCACTGGTGGACGACCGAGCTGCCGCAGGTCCGCAAGAGCTTCATCGACACCGGCAAGGTGCGCCTGGTGTTCCGCGAGTTCCTGACCCCGCCCGAGGCCTTCGCCGCCGCCGGCTTCATGCTGGCGCGCCGCGTGCCCGGCAAGTACTTCGAGGTGCTGACCACGGTCTTCCAGAAGCAGGCCGACATCTATCGCAGCGAACAGCTGTACGAGGGCCTGGCGGCGATCGGCAAGCAGTACGGCCTGACCGCCGAGCAGTTCAAGGCGGCCATGGACGACGCGGCCGCCCTGAAGGCGGTCAATGACCGCAACGCCAAGGCCATCGACGATGGCGTCGAGAGCACGCCGACTTTCTACGTCAACGGCGCGCCGATCGTCGGCGACATCGGCTTCGCGGCCCTGTCCAAGGCCTTCGCCACCGCGGCGAAGAGCTAGAGCGCGAGGGGGACCGCCTCCGTGCAGTTCCAGCGCCTGCGCCTGTCGGGCTTCAAGTCCTTCGTCGAGCCGACCGAGTTCCGGATCGAGCCGGGGCTGACGGGCGTCGTCGGGCCGAACGGCTGCGGCAAGTCCAACCTGCTGGAAGCCCTGCGCTGGGTGATGGGCGCCAATTCGGCCAAGGCCATGCGGGCCGGCGGCATGGACGACGTGATCTTCGCCGGCAGCGGCGCGCGGCCGCCGCGCAACCACGCCGACGTGGCCCTGACTATCGACAACGCCGACCGCACGGCTCCGGCCCAGTTCAACGACGACCCGGTGCTGGAGGTCGTGCGCCGCATCGATCGGGGGGCTGGCTCGACCTACAGGATCAACGGGCGCGAGGTGCGGGCCCGCGACGTCCAGCTACTGTTCGCCGACGCCTCGACCGGGGCCAACTCGCCCGCCCTGGTGCGCCAGGGCCAGATCAGCGAGCTGATCGGCGCCAAGCCGCAGAACCGCCGCCGGATCCTGGAGGAGGCGGCCGGGGTCTCGGGGCTCCACACCCGTCGCCACGAGGCCGAGCTGCGGCTGCGCGCCGCGGAGGCCAATCTCTCGCGGCTGGAGGATGTGGCGCGCGAGCTGGAGACCGCCCTGAACCGCCTGCGCCGCGAAGCTCGCCAGGCCGAGAAGTACAAGCGCCTGTCGTCCGAGATCCGCGCCGTGCAGGGGGCGGTGCTCTACGCCCGCTGGACCGAGGCGCGGGACGCGCTGGAGCGCACCCAGCGCGAGGCCACCGAGGCCGCCCGCCTGGTCGAGGACACCGCCCGCGCCAGCGCCGCGGGTCAGGTCGCCATCACCGAGGCCGAGGCCGCCATGCCGCCCCTGCGCGAGGAGGCGACGATCGCCCAGGCCATCCTGGGTCAGCTGGCCATCCAGAAGGACCGCGCCGAGCGCGAGGCCGAGGCCGCCGCCGCCGAGTTCGAGCGCCTGAAGACCGACCTGGCCCGCATCGACGCCGACCGCGCCCGCGAGGAGCAGGCCAAGGGCGACGCCGCGACGGCCTTGGCTCGCATCGACGCCGAGCTGGCGGAAGTGCGCGCCCTGGTCGCCGCCGCGCCGGAGCGGGGTCCTGAGCTGGAGGCCGCCGCCAAGGCCGCCGAGACCGCCCGTGCGGCCGCCGAGACCCGGGTCGAGCAACTGGCCGCCCGCGTGGCCGCCGAGGAGGCCCAGAGCCGCGCCGCCGCCGCCCGCCTGTCCGAGGCCGAGGCCCGCGCCAGCCGCACCAACCGCGCCCTCGACCAGGCCAGGGCCGAGCGCGCCGCCGTCGGTCCCGAGATCGACCCAGCGGCCGCAGACGCCCGCCAGCGCTTCGCCAACGCCGAGGCCGCCCTCGCCGCCGCCCGCGCCGCCCTGGAAGAGGCCGAGACCGAACGCGTCAAGGCCGCCGAGCAGGAGGCCCAGGCTCGCCAGTTGGCCCGCAATGTCGAGGATCAGCTGGGCCGCCTGCGCACCGAGGCCCGCGGCCTGGCCCAGCTGACCGCCCCGCGCTCCAAAAGCGGCCACGCCCCGGCCCTAGACAGCGTCGCGCCCGACAAGGGCTATGGCGCGGCTTTGGCGGCGGCGCTGGGCGATGATCTGGACGCGGCCCTGGACGCCAAGGCCCCCTCATACTGGGGCGGCGCCGAGGCTCCCGCCCCGGCCTGGCCCGAGGGCGCCCAGCCGCTGGCGCCGCTGGTCAAGGCGCCGCCCGCCCTCGGCGCGCGCCTGTCGCATGTGGCCGTGGTGGCGCGGGCTGACGGCGATCGCCTGCAAGGGGCTCTCAAGCCCGGCGCGCGGCTGGTCTCCAAGGAAGGCGACCTGTGGCGCTGGGACGGCTTCGTCGCCCGCGCCGACGCGCCCAAGCCCGCCGCCGTGCGGCTGGAGCAGCGCACGCGCCTGGCCGAGGTCGAGGCCGAGATCGACGTCATGGCCCCGCGCGCCGAGGCCACCGCTGCCGCCCTGAAGACCGCTGCCGACCGCATGCGGGCCGTCGAGGATCTGCTGCGCGACAGGCGGCGCGGCCCGCCCGACGCCGAGCGGCTGCTGAACCAGGCCCGCGAGCAGGTCGCTAAGTTCGAGCGCGAGCAGGCGCTCCGTGCGGCGCGCGCGCAGTCGCTGGACGACACCATCGCCCGCTTCGAGGCCGAGAAGGTCGAGTCCGACGCGGCCTTGGCGCAGGCCCGCGAGGCTCACGCCGCCGCCCAGACCTCGGGCGACCTGCAACCCCAGCTCGCGCAAGCCCGCCAGGCCTCGGCCCAGGCCCGCGAAGCGGCCAGCGCCGCCCGCACCGCCCTGGACGTCGAGACCCGCGAACGCGCAGGCCGTCAGCGGCGCCTGGAGAGCCTGGAGCGCGACCGCGGCGACTGGGCCAAGCGCGCCGAGACCGCCGGCAAGCGCATGGAGTCGCTGGAAGGCGACCGCGTGAAGGCCGCCGCCGCCCTGGAGGCCGCGCGCGAGGCGCCGGCGGCGCTGCGCGAGAAGCTGGTCGTGCTGCTGGACGAGTTCGCCGCCGCCGAGGCGCGGCGGGCCAAGGCCAGCGACGCCCTGGAAGCCGCCGAGACGGCGCGCCTGACCGCCGACCGCGCCGCCCGCGCCGCCGACCAGGCCGCCGGCGAGGCCCGCGAGAAGCGCGCGGCCTTGGTCGCCCATCTGGACGGGGCCCGCCAGCGCTTCGCCGAGGTGGCCTCGGCCATCCGCGAGCAGGCCCGCATGGAGCCCGAGGAGCTGGGCCGCCACGTCGCCGGCGAGGCCGTGGCCGTGCCGAAGGACGCCGCCGGGGTGGAAGCTCACCTCTTCGCCCTGGAACGCGAACGAGACGCCATCGGCCCGGTGAACCTGCGCGCCGAGGAAGAGGCCCAGGAGTATGCCGGGCGCTTGGAGACCATGCGCACCGAGCGCGCGGACCTGTCGGGCGCGGTGACCAAGCTGCGGGCGGGCATCGAGGAGCTGAACGCCGAGGGCCGCGAGCGCCTGCTGGCCGCCTTCGACGTGATCAACACCAACTTCCAGACCTTGTTCCAGGCCCTGTTCGGCGGTGGCCAGGCCGAGCTGAAGCTGATCGAGAGCGAGGACCCGCTGGAAGCCGGCCTGGAAATCTTCGCCTGCCCGCCCGGCAAGCGGATGGCCAGCATGAGCCTGATGAGCGGCGGCGAGCAGGCCCTGACCGCCAGCGCCCTGATCTTCGGCGTCTTCCTGGCCAATCCGGCCCCGATCTGCGTGCTGGACGAAGTCGACGCGCCCTTGGACGACGCCAATGTCGATCGCTACTGCAACATGCTGGACGAGATGCGCCGGCGCACCCAGACGCGCTTCATCGCCATCACCCACAATCCGGTGACCATGAGCCGCATGGACCGCCTGTTCGGGGTGACCATGGCCGAGCGCGGCGTCAGCCAGCTGGTCAGCGTGGATCTGTCGACCGCCGAGCAGTTGGTGGCCTAGCTAGAACCCTATCGCCATCCGCAGCGGGTTGGCCGGATCGGCCAGCAGCTTGATGGCCATGGCGCACGAGATCGTCACCAGCAGCGGCCGGATCAGCTTTGGCCCGAAGCGCATGGCCAGGCGCGAGCCGATCTGGGCCCCGATGAAGGCGCCCAGCGCCATGGCCAGGCCGATCGGCCAGACGACCGCGCCCTTGAGGATGAATAGGACCAGGCTGCCCAGGTTGCTGGCGGCGTTGGCCAGCTTGGTATGGGCCGTCGCCTTGAGCACGCCGTAGCCCAGCAGGGTGACGATCGCGACCATGTAGAAGGCCCCCGCGCCGGGTCCGAAAATGCCGTCGTAGAAGCCGATCAGCGGCGCGACGAAACAGGCGAACGGGATCAGCGCCAGGCGCGGGGCGACGTCCTCGGTCTTCAAGGCGCGCGAGACGCCGAAATAGAGGGCGATGGCGATCAGCAGCAACGGCACGATCGCCCGCAGCAACTGCGGCGACAACAGACTGGCGCACAGCGCGCCGCACAGGCCCGCGATCGCTGCGCCGACAGCGACCGGCAGTCCGGTCTTCCAGTCGATCATACCGCGACGGGCGAAGGCGATGGTCGAGGACAGCGAGCCGAACGAACTCTGCAGCTTGCTGGTGCCCAGGGCCTGGATCGGCGGCAGGCCGGCCAGCAGCAGGGCGGGCAAGGTGATCAGCCCGCCACCGCCGGCGATGGCGTCGAGCGCGCCGGCGAGCGTGGCGACCGCGAAGAGGGCGGCCAGAAGTTCGAAATGGACCGAGTCCACGACGTCCCCCTCCGCGGCGTCAGAGCCGAAACGAAAACGGGGACCCGAAGGTCCCCGCCCAATCCCTAAAGGATCAGCTGCCCCAGAGGCTGGCCCACTGGTGGGCGCGGTCAGCCTTGCTGTTGGTCGTCTTGCCCAGGGCGCGCAGTTCCTCGCGGGCCTGAGCCTTCTCTTCCTTGCGCACGCGCTGCTCGGCGGCCTCGAGGGCCTTGCGTTCCTTGCGTTCGGCGCGCTTGGCGGCCATCAGCTCTTCCTGGCGGGCCAGGGCTTCGAGACGGGCCTTTTCCTTGGCTTCGGCGCGGGCGGCGCGGACGGCTTCGAGTTCGGCGGCGCGAAGCTCTTCACGCTTGTCGAAATCGGGGTCCTGGACGGTCGGCTTGGCCTTGAACTTGGCCAGCATGGCCTTCTTGGCCTCTTGCTGAGCGGAAATACGATCGGCGAATCCGGTGTTCTTCAGGTGCGACATGAATCTTCGTGTTATTTGGAGGCGGCGGCTCTTAAGCCTAGATTGGCGCAAAAATCAATGCGTCATCGGGCTCGCCTCCCCTTGCCTAGTGGGGGTGACGCCGAAAGAGCACGCTTCAGATAGGAAGGTTCCCCTGTTTCGGTAGGGGCGATCTCGTCGATTAATCCGTCCGGAATGGGGACGGTTTTGCCCCGCCGCGAAGCCGATGGCTAAATCCTTAAGTATTCCGGCTACTTGGCGCGCGATGCGGTCACCTTGACGCACCGCAGCGAGGTCTATAGGTTCCGCGCCGATCAAGCCGGCCGGAAAAGCGCCTTGTTTTGGCGTGTCCGCGGCGTTTTCGGACCTGCCGCTTCCCATGCCCAAGGCCGACGAACCGAACGACAAGGCTCTCTCAAGCCTCGACGCTCGGCTCGGCGCCTTTGAGGCGCGGAAGGCGGCGGAGAAGCCCGCGAAAGCGGAGACCGAAAAGGCTTCGCAGGATGGCTACCGCCTCCTGGCGGATCTGATCGGGGGCGTACTGGTGGGTCTCGGCTTCGGCTGGCTGCTCGACCGCTACGTCCATACGGCCCCCTGGGGTACGATCGGCGGCCTGCTGATCGGTCTGGGGGTCGCGATATTCTCCGTCGTCCGCAAGGCGACGACCATGAGCGCGCAGGCGTCCTTGGCTTCCCTGGAAGCCAAGGACGAAGACACGGGAGACGGGCCTACCGTCCCCAAGCAGAAGAGAGACTAGGGCCGATGGCCGATCCGATGCACCAGTTCCAGATCCAGAAGATCGTGGAACTGCCGACCGTGACCGTCTTCGGCATGCCGATCGATCTGTCGATCACCAATTCCGTGGCCGCCATGCTGCTGGCCGCGACCCTGCTGAGCGTCTTCTACGTGTTCGCCTCGGCCAAGCGCGCCGTGGTTCCGGGCCGCATGCAGGCGGTAGGCGAACTGCTCTACAATCTGGTCGACGGCCTCGGGGACTCGATCATGGGGCACGCCGGCAAGAAGTTCCTGCCGTTCGTCTTCACGCTGTTCGCGTTCGTGCTGTTCATGAACCTGCAGGGCATGTTCCTGATCTTCACCGCCACCTCGCAGCTGGCCGTGACGCTGACCCTGGGCATGCTGGTCATCCTGACGGTGGTCGTGGTCGGCTTCGCCAAGAACGGCTTGAAGTTCTTCAAGCTGTTCGCGCCGTCGGGCGTGCCGTGGCCGCTGTACTTCCTGCTGGTGCCGATCGAAATCCTGTCGTTCCTGATCCGTCCGGTCACCCTGGCCCTCCGTCTGTTCGGCAACATGCTGGGCGGCCACGTCGTGCTGAAGATCTTCGCCGGCTTCGTGATCGCCCTGGGCGGCATGGGCCTGATCGGTTTCCCCGGCGCCCTGCTGGCGATGGGTTCGGTCGTCGCCCTGACGGCCTTGGAGTTCATGGTGGCCTTCCTTCAGGCCTTCGTGTTCGCGGTGCTGACCTGCGTCTATCTCAACGACGTGCTGCACCTCGACAGCCACTGATCAACCTCTAGTCTTTCAACCTACATACCCTTCCTAAGGAGTCTCAATCATGGACGCTTCCGCCGCTAAGTTCATCGGCGCCGGCCTGGCTATGCTCGGCATGATCGGCGCGGGCATTGGCCTGGGCGTGATGTTCGGCAACTACTTCCAAGGCGCCCTGCGCAACCCGACGGCCGCCGCTCAAGAGCGCCCGATGCTCTTCCTGGGCATGGCCCTGACGGAAGCCCTGGGCATCTTCGCCCTGGTCGTCGCCATCCTGATCCTCAACGGCAAGTAAGAAGGGCTCTTCGCCCATGACGACGGCTCACCAAGGCACGGTCGAGACGACCGGCGCGCCTCATGGCGAGGACAGCAGCGGCGGCCTTCCGCAGCTGCAGTTCCAGCACTGGGGCGGCCAGATCGTTTGGCTGCTGCTCATCTTCGCCGTGCTCTACACGGTGCTGGCCAAGGGGCTTCTGCCCCGCGTCAGCGGCGCGATCGACGAGCGCGGCGCCAAGATTGCCGGCGATATCGCCGACGCCCGTCGTATGAAGGACGAGGCCGAGGTCCAGGCTCGCGCGGCCGCCGCCGAAGTGGCCGAGGCTCGCGCCAAGGCCCAGAAGACCGCGGCGGACGCCAAGGCCAAGGCTTCGGCCGAAGCCGCCGAGCGTCAGGCCAAGGAAGAGGCCGCCCTGGCTGAAAAGCTGTCGGCGGCCGAGGCCAGCATCCAAGCCGCTCGCGACGAGGCCATGGGCCACGTCGCCGCCGTGGCTCAGGAAACGGCCGGCGCGATCGTCGAGAAGCTGACGGGCAAGGCGGCCACGGCCGCTGAACTCAAGTCGGCCCTGGCTTAAGGAGCGCTGAAGATGGAACACGAATCCCTGTTCAGCGTCTCGAACCCGGAACTCTGGGTTCTGGTCGGTCTGGTCCTATTCTTCGGCCTGCTGGTCGTGCTGAAGGTCCTGCCGGGCGCGCTGTTCAGCGCCTTGGACGGCTACGCCGCCAAGATCAAGGCCGAACTCGACGAAGCCAAACAACTGCGTGAAGAGGCCCAGGCCCTGCTCGCGGACGTGAAGGCTCAGCGCGACGAAGCCGAACGCCAGGCCGCGGGCATGCTGGAAGCCGCCAAGGCCGACGCCAAGCGTCTGGCCGAGGAAGCCAAGGAAAAGCTCGAGGAGCAGATCAAGCGCCGCGCCGAGATGGCCGAACGCAAGATCGCCCAGGCCGAGGCCCAGGCCGCCGCCGACGTGAAGGCCGCCGCGGTCGATCTCGCCGCCCAGGCCGCCGAAGCCGTCCTGGCGGCCCGTCTGGTCGGCGCCAAGAGCGATCCGCTGACGGACGCGGCCATCAGCCAGTTGGGCGCCAAGCTGCAGTAGCGGCCGGGCCAGCGAACGAGATAGAGAGGGCGCGGATCGCAAGGTCCGCGCCTTTTTCTTTGGCGGGACGACTTAAAAGGAGCCTCGGGAGGAACGAGCCCCCGCGCCCCAGGGGTTGAAGCGCGGGGCGCCCGGATCCGACTGCTCTCGAATCCGCGCCCGTGGGGATCGGGCCCACGGCTCAGGCGCGGCGGGAGATCGGCTCCCCCAAGCCCGCCACGCGCGGGTGATCCACCGCCGACGGCGGGCGCGCAATCGTTCGACCGGTGATTGAGACAACGCGTCATGAAACTGAGATGGCGCGCGAGCGCGCCGCGCTTGCCGGACTGCTGCACGAGCCGCTGCCCCGGAACCTCAGGCGGTCTTGGCCATCTTGCGCGCCACATAGCGCTTCACGCGCTTGCGCGTGCGCTTCAGCAGCCGCCATCGCGCCTTGCGCAGGACCAGCTTCTCGGTGCGGAGCATCTGCTGCCAGACAACCAGCAGCACCTCGGGCTCGCGGCGCATCAGGCGGCGGATCGGGAAGACCAGCTTGGGGTGGCGCCTCTGCCAGCGGATGAACGTCTTGCGGGCCTGGAACGAGTAGCGCAGTACGATCATCAGACCGATGACCAGCAGCGGCAGGCCCACGTGGCCCGGCAGGGGCGTCAGCACCGCGCCGGCGATGATCACCAGCGTGCCGAAGCCGATGGCGACCCAGCGGAAGGCCCGCGCGGCGGACTCGCGCAGCAGCAGGGCCAGCCGTGCGCGGCGGCGAACCCTGTGCTTGATGTCGTCGAGGGTGGAGGCCGTCGCGTTCACCGGCCGACTTGCTTCGCGGCGGCGCGACGCTTCAGCGCCTTGCGCCAGCGGGTAGCGACCCGCCACTTGCGCGGCACGATCAGGCGTTCGACGCGCAGGGCCTGCTGCCAGGCCACCAGCACGACCTCGGGCTCGCGACGCAGCAGGCGGCGCAGCGGGAAGATCAGCTTGGGATGGGCGTGCTGGAAGCGCACGAACTGCTTGCGGGCCTTGAACGAGTTGCGCAGCACCAGCATCAGGCCGACGACGGTCAGCGGCAGGCCCATGGGTCCGGGCAGCGGCGCGATGACGATGCCGCCGATAACCAGCAGCACGCCGAGGCTGACCAGGATGACACGCAGAAAACGCGCGATGAGCTCGCGGGCGAGGTCATCGGCGGTGCGGCGGGCGCGCGGCATGGCGAGGGCGAAAGCAGTCATGGGAGGACGAAACGGGCTTGCGCTCCGCTTGCTCCCTGGAAAAGCCAGTCAGCTCCGACGCGCTTCCCCGATATGTGGACCGATGAGGGCGCCGTAAAGGCGCCCTCCCGTCGCACCCGCCCTATCTGGGGGTATGGAGAATGCTATTCAGCGGCTAGTGGCGCCTCTGCCACAGGTCGCCACCTCAACCGAGGCTTGCGGGCCGCCTGGGTCTCGTCGAGACGACGGAGCGGGGCGTGGAACGGGGCGCCCTTGAAACGCTCCGTGTCCCCCGCTTTCGCGGCGCCGGCCAAGGCCCGGAGCGCCTGGATGAAGCGATCCAGCTCCTGCTTGCTCTCGGTTTCCGTCGGCTCGATCAGCATCGCGCCATGGACGACCAGCGGGAAGTACATGGTCATCGGATGGAAGCCCTCGTCGATCATCGCCTTGGCGAAGTCCAGCGTGGTCACACCCGTGCCGTCCAGCCAGCTGTCGTCGAACAGGGCCTCGTGCATGCACGGCCCTTCGGGGAAGGCCGGGCTCATCACGTCCTTAAGACGGGCCTTGATGTAGTTGGCGTTCAACACCGCATCCTCGGCTGCCTGGCGCAGGCCGTCGGCCCCATGGCTGAGCATGTAGGCATAGGCGCGGACGTACATGCCCATCTGGCCATGGAAGGCGCTCATGCGGCCGAAGGCGGTCTTGGCGCCCTCTTCGCCGGCGTGCTCGACCATCGAGAAGCCGTCGTGGCCGTGGGTCAGCCAGGGCGTCGGGGCGAAGGCCGCCAGGGCTTCCGACAACACCACCGGACCCGCGCCCGGACCACCGCCGCCGTGGGGCGTCGAGAAGGTCTTGTGCAGGTTGATGTGCATGGCGTCGACGCCCAGGTCGCCCGGACGCACCCGGCCGACGATGGCGTTGAAGTTGGCGCCATCGCAGTAGAAGTACGCCCCGGCCGCGTGGGTCAGGCGGGCGATTTCGACGACGTCGCGCTCGAACAGGCCGCAGGTGTTGGGGTTGGTGACCATGATCGCGGCCACGTGGTCGCCCAGCTTGGACTCCAGGTCGGCGAGGTCGACGCGGCCGTCCTCCGTCTGGGCGATCTCGACGACGGTGTAGCCGACGAAGGCCGCCGTGGCCGGGTTGGTGCCGTGGGCGCTGGTGGGCGCCAGAACGGTCTTGCGGTGACCGTTGCCGGCCGCCTCATGGGCGGCGCGGATAGCCAGCAGGCCGCACAGCTCGCCATGGGCACCAGCCTTAGGCGACAGGGCGACGGCGGGCATGCCGGTCAGGGTCTTCAGCCAGTGGGCCAGGCGGTCCATCAGCTGCAGGGCGCCCTGTACGGTCGACTGCGGCTGCAGCGGGTGAATGTCCGAGAAGCCCGGCAGGCGCGCCATCTTCTCGTTCAGACGCGGGTTGTGCTTCATCGTGCACGAGCCCAGCGGATATAGCGCCAGGTCGATGGCGTGGTTCTTCTGAGACAGGCGCACATAGTGGCGGACGGCTTCCGGCTCCGACAGGCCCGGCAGGCCGATCGGCTCGGACCGCAGCAGGCCGGCCAGGTCGCTCGAGGGCGCAGCGGCGGCCGGCAGGTCGACGCCGGTCTTGTTCCAGCCGTCCAGTTCGAAGATCAGGGCCTCGTCCTGCAGCAGACCGCGACCGCCGGTCAGGGTCTCGTGGCCGCCGACATCGTTGGCGGCGGCTTCGGAGCGCGTGGGACGGCCGACGTTGTTCATGCTCATTGGCCCACCGCCTTGGTCAGGATCTTGGCGAAGAAGTTGATGTCGACGTCCAGTGTGGTCTCGGTGGCCGCAACCAGCAGCACGTCGTCGAGGCCCGCGCCCGCGTCGAGACGCGAGAACGGCACGCCGGCGATGATGCCGTGGCCGGCCAGGAATTCGACCACGTCGGCGGCGTTGCGCGGCAGGCGGACGGCGAACTCGTTGAAGAAGCGCGGGGTCAGGACCTCGACGCCCGGCACGGCCTTGAGGGCGTCGCGCAAAGCCAGCGCCTTCTGGTGGTTGAGGGCGGCCAGCTGGCGCAGCCCCCTCTCGCCCAGCAGGCTCATGTGGATCGAGAAGGCCAGGGCGCAGAGGCCGCTGTTGGTGCAGATGTTCGAGGTCGCCTTGTCGCGGCGGATGTGCTGCTCGCGGGTCGACAGGGTCAGGACGAAGCCGCGCTTGCCGTCGGCGTCTACCGTCTCGCCGCACAGGCGGCCCGGCATCTGGCGGACGAACTTTTCCTTGCAGGCGAACAGGCCGACATAGGGGCCGCCGAAGTTCAGGCCGTTGCCGATCGACTGGCCCTCGGCCACGGCGATGTCGGCGCCCATCTCGCCGGGCGACTTCAAGAGACCATAAGAGACGGCCTCTGTGGTCACCACGATCAGCAGCGCGCCGGCGGCGTGGGCGGCCTCGGCGATCTTGGTGACGTCGGTGACCGTGCCGAACACGTTCGGGGTCTGGACGACGACGCAGGCGGTGTCGGCGTCGATGGCGGCGATCACCGCCTCCTCGGCGTCGATGGCCGGGGCCAGGGCCCGGGTCGCGACGCCGGCCGCGTGGGCCAGGGTCTCGATGGTTTCGACATAGTGCGGGTGGACGCCGCCCGACATCACCGCCTTGTTCCGGCGGGTGACGCGCTGGGCCATCATCACGGCCTCGGCCGCGCCGGTGGAGCCGTCATAGAGCGAGGCGTTGGCCACCTCCATGCCGGTCAGGGCCGCGACCTGGGTCTGGAACTCGAACAGGACCTGCAGCGTGCCCTGAGCGATTTCCGGCTGGTAGGGCGTGTAGCTGGTCAGGAACTCCGACCGCTGGATGATGTGGTCGACCGTGGCCGGCACATGGTGACGATAGGCGCCGGCGCCGCAGAAGAACGCGCCCTCCCCCGCCGAGCGGTTGCGACGGGCCAGGGCCGTCATCTCGCGCTCGACTTCGATCTCGCCGGCATGCCGCGGCAGATCGACGGTTCCGTCACGGCGGGCCGAGGCCGGCACGTCGATAAAGAGGTCGTCGATCGACGTCACGCCGATCGCGCCGAGCATTTCGACGCGGTCTTCGGGGGTCAGGGGGAGGTAACGCATGGTCTGCTTTCGCAAGAGCGGAATTAGAGGGTGGCGAGGAACGCTTCGTACGCGTCGCGATCCATCAGGGCGTCGACCTCGGCCGGGTTCGACAGCTTGATCTTGGCGAACCAGCCGCCGCTTTCCGGCAGGGCGTTGACGGTCTCGGGCGCGTCGCCCAGCTCGGCGTTGCCTTCGACCACCTCGCCCGACACCGGGGCGTAGACGTCCGAGGCGGCCTTGACGCTCTCGACGACGGCCAGTTGCTCGCCCTGCTTGACGACCTTGCCGGCGTCCGGCGTCTCGACGAACACCACGTCGCCCAGCTGCTCGGCGGCGTAGGCGGTGATGCCGACGGTGGCTACGTCGCCCTGGACGATGACCCATTCATGATCTTTGGTGAAACGCATCTCTTGTCGGCCCTTCCTTCTATGTTTAGCGCGCGACGGCCACCAAAACCGGCGGCCACTTTTGGCTGTCGCGCTTTAGAGTTTGCGGACGTAACGATTGGCGACGAACGGGGTAGCCACGACCTCGGCGGCCGCCTGCTTGCCTCGCACGATGACTTTCAACTTCGTCCCGACCGCGGCGAAAGCCGGCGGGGCGAAGCCGATGGCGATGGGGAAGCCCAGGCTGGGGGCGAAGCCGCCGCTGGTGACCTTGCCGATGACATTGCCGGTCTCGTCGGCGATCTCGGCGCCTTCGCGGGCGGGGGCGCCTTCCAGCACCTTCAGGTTCACGCGGACGCGGGCCAGGTCGCCGGCCAGCTCCTTGGCGATCCGGGCCGCGCCCAGATAGTCGCCGGCCTCGCGGCGCGACTTGCCGACAGCGAAGTTCAGGCCGGCCTCGATCGGCGAGACCGTCTCGTCCAGGTCGTGGCCGTACAGCGGCAGGCCCGCCTCGAGGCGCAGGCTGTCGCGGGCGCCCAAGCCGATCGGCTTGACGCGCTCGTCAGCCAGCAGGGTGTTCCACACCCGCTCGGCGGCGTCGGCGGGCACCGAGATTTCGTAGCCATCCTCGCCGGTATAGCCCGAGCGCGAGACGATCGCGTCGACCCCGAAGGCCGTCAGCGCGCGGGCGTCCATGAACACCATCTCGGCGGCTTCCGGCACGTGGGCGGCCAGCACGACGGCGGCTTCCGGACCTTGCAGCGCCAGCAGCGCGCGGTCTTCCAGGCGGGTCACCGTGGCCTCGCCGGCCAGGGCCTGCGCGATGATCTCGTAGTCGTTGTCCTTGCAGGCGCCGTTGACCACCACGAACAGGCCGTCGTCATCCGGACGCGCGGTCATCAGGTCGTCGATGATGCCGCCCTCAGCGTTCAGCAGCACGCCGTAGCGCTGTTTGCCGGGCTTCAGGCCCTGATAGTCGGCCGAGACGACCTTCTCGAAGCTCTTGGCCGGGCTTTCACCGCGCAAGCGAGCCTGGCCCATGTGCGAGACGTCGAACAGACCGGCGTGCTCGCGCGTCCAGAGATGCTCCTTCAGCACCCCGTCCTTGTACTGCACCGGCATGGAATAGCCCGCGAACGGGACCATGCGGGCGCCCAACGCCACGTGGGCGTCGTACAGGGGGGTCTTCTTGAGGTCTTGTTCGGACACGGAACGGCTCCAAGCGGGGTCGGCGACGGGACCGGCGTCCGCCGGCAAGTCGCCCCCGCTGTCCCTTTGACCTGAGAGATTCCGGCCTTCCCCCTCTGCTGTTTGGGGTCAGCCTTGCTCCTTCGGCGAGCCGCCCTTTCGGATGGCTACTTTCCAGCGTTCCTAAACCCGCGCGGTCCTTTTGCCTGAGCGTTTCCGGGGCGGTTGCGCCTTCGGCCTCGGGAGCGAATCCCGATGTCTCCCGCGAGGGTCGTCGGCTCAATGCGGGAGGGGCGGGGTGGAGTCAAGCTGGGCCTTTCTCCCTACCCCCATTTCCCGGACGGCGCCGTAAGCTCCTACATCCGCTCGGGCGCTTCGATGCCCAGCAGGTCGAGCGTCAGCTCCAGTTGCCGCAGCGTCGTCTCGGCCAGGGACAGGCGCGAGGCCCGCAGGTCCTCGGTGGCGGCGCCCATGATCGGGCAGGCGGCGTAGAACTTCGAGAAGGTCTGGGCCAGCTTGTAGGCGTGCTCGGCCACGAAGTTGGGGGCCTTCTTGTCATAGGCCTCCTGCAGGGCGCCCTCGAAGGCGTCCAGCAGCATGGCCAGGTCCCGCTCGGCCGGTTCGTGGATCACGATGCGGCCAGCGGTCGCGCCGGCCTCGGCGGCCTTACGCAGCACGCTCTTGATGCGCACCGACTGGTACAGCAGGTACGGACCGGTCTTGCCCTCGAAACTGGTGAAGCGGTCGAGGTCGAAGACATACGAGGTGCCGCGGAAATTCTGCAGGTCGGCGAACTTCAGGGCGGCGACGCCGACCTTGTGGGCGGTGTCCTCGAACTGCTCCGGCGACAGCTCCGCGCCCAGACCGGCCTCGTGCAGGCGCTCGCGGGCCTTTTCGCGGGCCATTTCGATCAGGTCGTGCAGCTTCAGGACGCCGCCGGCGCGGGTCTTGAAGGGCTTGCCGTCCGCGCCGTTCATGGTGCCGAAGCCGATGTGCTCCAGAGAACCTTCGGTCGCGTAGCCGGCCAGATAGGCGGCGCGGAACACGGTCTCGAAGTGCAGGGCCTGGCGCTGGTCCACGCAGTAGAGGATCAGGTGCGGGTCGAACGACTTGCGGCGGTCCAGGATGGTGGCCAGGTCGGTCGTGCCGTACATGGCCGAGCCTTCCGACGACACCACCAGCAGCGGCGGCACGTCCTGCTTGTCGCCCTCGCGGGCCACGCGGACGATGCGGGCGCCCTGGTCCTCGACCAGCAGGCCCTTGTCCTCCAGCTGGCGGACCATCGGCTCGATCAGGTCGTTGACGTCGCTCTCGCCCTTCCACAGGTCGAAGTCGACGCCCAGGGCGTGGAACTCGCGCTCCAGGGCCACGCGGCTGACATTGACGAAGTGACGCCACAGCAGGCGGTAGCCGAAGCGGCCGTTCTGCAGCTCGGCGGTGGCCTTGCGGGCGCGCTCCTTGAAGGCCGGATCTTCCTTCTGGCGCACCGAGGCGGCCGGATAGATGCGGTCGAGGTCGGCCAGGGTGATGCGGCTCTCGAGCTCGGCCATCACCTTGGCCTCGTCGGCGGCGCCGAAGCCGCGTGGGGCCTCGGGAAGCTTCTCCATCAGGGCGTTGATGAAGGCGTCCTCGTCCATGATGGCGCTGATCAGCAGGCCCATCTGGAAGCCCCAGTCGCCGAAGTGGGCGTCGCCCACGACGTCGTCGCCGCGGAAGCGGTACAGGCGCTTGATCGACTCGCCGATGATCGAGGCGCGCAGGTGGCCCACGTGCATCGGCTTGGCCACGTTCGGGCCGGCATAGTCGATCAGGACGCGGCGCGGCGCTTCCAGCAGCTGGGCGCCGACACGGTCATCCGCGGCGATCTCGCGGACGCGGGCCGCCAGGGCCTCGTCGCTGACGCGCATGTTGATAAAGCCGACCCCCGCGATCTCCACCGACGCCAGGCGCGGGTCACCCTTGAGGATATCGACGACCTGCACGGCGATCTCGCGCGGATTGCGCTTGGCGCTCTTGGCCGCGGCGAGGGCGCCGTTGCACTGGAAATCGGCCAGGTCGGGTCGGTCGGAGGCGGTGACGCGTCCGAACTCGGGAGGAAGTCCGGCGGCCTGGAAAGCGGCCGCGGCCGCCTCGCTCAAGGACCGCTTCAAATCGTTCATTGCTTGGTGGAAGTCCCTGCTTGCGCGGTCTGGCCGGCGTTTACCCGGAAGCGTTTGCCCTCACGATTGAAGGCCGCCATCTCCGGCGTCACGTCGAAGCCGACCAGCACCTCGAAATTGCCGCCGCTGACCTTGGCGTCGGCGCGCGGAATGGTGATCTGCTCGAGGGTCTCGCGCGCATAGGCGCGGTCCTGGCCGGGCGCGAAGGTCACCGGCAGGTCGAAATATTCCTTGGCGATCACGGACTGGTTCCGCTCGGTCACCGCCACCCAGTAGCGATAGACGTGCTTGTCGCCCTGAGCCTGCGGACCGCGGCCCAGCTGGAACAGGACCTCGGCGCGAATGCGGATCGGCTCGTCGCTCTTGTAGGCGCAGCCGGAGCTCAGGCTCTGGATCTCGCCGGTGAAACCGGCCTGCGAGGCCGATTCCTTGGCGTCCTTGAACTCGACATAGCGGCTGGCGTCGTACAGCACCTTCACATAGGGGCACGGGCCGGCGTTGCGCAGCTGCGGCAGCGGGGCCTTGGGCTGGTTCCACTCCTCGTCGCGCTTCTTCTTCTTGGCGGCCTGGTCGCCGTCATCCTGACCGCCGCCGCCCGGGCCTTGCGCGTGAGCGATCGTCGCCGTCGTGGCGGCGAGCGAGACGGCCATCAGGGCGCTGAGGGCGAGCGAGAAGGTGCGGCGCATGAAACGTCGGTTCCGGACAAGAAGAGCCAAGCGGGGCTATGGAGCCCCTTCGGCGTCATGCAGCCTGATAAAGGCATATGCGTGACGTCGCAACGACGCAGACTCCTGGCGCCGGGCCCTTCGAGAGACTAGGTTCCGCGCCATGAACGCCCAGACCCCGATCCGACGCCCGATCTCGCTCGTGCTGGCCAGCCCGCGCGGCTTCTGCGCCGGCGTGGATCGCGCCATCCAGATCGTCGAGCGCGCCGTCGAGAAGTTCGGCGCGCCGGTCTATGTGCGTCACGAGATCGTGCACAATCGCCACGTCGTCGATCGCCTGAAGGCCCTGGGCGCGGTGTTCATCGAGGAGCTGTCAGAGGCCCCCGACGACCGACCGGTGGTGTTCTCGGCCCATGGCGTCCCCAAGTCGGTGCCGGCCGAGGCTCAATCCCGCCAGATGATCTATCTGGACGCCACCTGCCCGCTGGTCTCCAAGGTCCATGTCGAGGCGCAGAAGCACTATGACGCCGGCCGCGAGATCGTGCTGATCGGCCACGCCGGCCACCCCGAGGTGATCGGCACCATGGGCCAGTTGCCCGAGGGCGCGGTGACCCTGATCGAGGACATCAACGACGCCGCCGCCTGGACGCCCAAGGACGTCGGCAACGTCGCCTTCCTGACCCAGACCACCCTGTCGGTCGACGACACCGCCGACATGATCGCTCTGTTGCGCGAGCGCTTCCCCGACATCGCCGCCCCGCACAAGGAAGACATTTGCTACGCCACCACCAACCGCCAGGACGCGGTCAAGCATCTGGCCGAGCAGGCCGAGATGGTCCTGGTGGTCGGGTCGAAGAACTCGTCCAACTCGGTGCGGCTGAAGGAGGTCGGCCTCAAGGCCGGCGCTCGCGAGGCTCATCTGATCGACGACGCCCACGGCATCGACTGGACCTGGTTCGAAGGCGTGCAGCGCGTGGGCCTGACCGCCGGCGCCTCGGCCCCGGAGGACCTGGTGCAAGGCGTCATCGACGCCATCTCGGCCCGCTTCGACACGACCGTGGAAGAGCTGGTCGAGGCCCGGGAGACCATCACGTTCAAGCTGCCGCGGCTGCTGACGGCATAACGGCGGCTTGACCGGGCGGCTCCGGTCGCGCATCCCCGCGCCATGGCCGTCTATACCGACATCACCGACGATGAACTCGCCACCTTCCTGGAAGGCTACGACCTGGGCGCTCCGGTGGCGTTCAAGGGCATCGCTGAGGGCGTGGAAAACTCCAACTTCCTGCTCGAGACGGAGAAGGGCCGCTACATCCTGACCGTCTACGAGCGGCGTGTCAGGGCCGAGGACCTGCCCTATTTCCTGAACATGCTGACCTGGCTGGCCGACAAGGGCTATCCCAGCGCGCGGCCCATCCCGAACCGCAAGGGCGCCACCCTGTCGACCCTGCGCGGCAAGGCCGCCGCGATCGTCGAGTTTCTGCCCGGCCTGTCGGCGCGCAAGCCGACCGTCGCCCACTGCCGCGAGGCCGGCGAAGGTTTGGCCTGGCTGCACCTGGCCGGCGAAGGCTATCCCGGCCGCCGCGCCAACGACCTGGGCCAGACGGCCTGGGCGCCGCTGTTCGCCAAGCACCGCAAGGCCGCCGAGGGCCTCAAGCCCGGCCTGGCCGCCACCATCGACCAGGATTTGGCCCAGCTGTCCCTGATGTGGCCCCGAAACCTGCCGTCGGGCGTGATCCATGCAGACTATTTCCCCGACAACGTCTTCTTCCAGCCGAACGGCAAGTTCGCTGCGGCGATCGACTTCTACTTCGCCTGCGACGACGCCTACGCCTACGACGTGGCCATCACCCTGAACGCCTGGTGCTTCGAGGCGGACGGCAGCTTCAACATCACCGCCGCCAAGGCGCTGCTGAACGGCTACGAGCGCCGCCGGCCGCTGAGCCCGGCCGAGAAGGAAGCCCTGCCGATCCTGGCGCGCGGCGCGGCGATGCGCTTCTTCCTGACCCGCCTGGCCGACTGGGGCGCGACGCCCGCTGGCGCCCTGGTCAAGCCCAAGGACCCGCTGGAGTACGAGCGCAAGCTGGCCGTCCACCGCGAAGGTCTCGTGCTCTTCTGATGACGCCCAAGGTCACGATCTATACCGACGGCGCCTGCAAGGGGAATCCGGGCCCGGGCGGCTGGGGCGCCATCCTGTTCTACGGCGACAAGAAGAAGGAAATCTGCGGCGGCGAGGCCGGGACGACCAACAATCGCATGGAGCTGATGGCCGCCATCCAGGCGCTGGAGCTGCTGAACCGCCCCTGCAAGGTCGAGCTGCACACCGACAGCCAGTACGTGATGAAGGGCATCCAGGAGTGGATCCGGGGCTGGAAGGCTCGGGGCTGGAAGACCGCCGACAAGAGCCCGGTCAAGAACGACGACCTCTGGAAGCGGCTCGACGCCGCGCGCGAGCGGCACGACGTCGACTGGCGCTGGGTCAAGGGTCACGCCGGCCATCCGCTGAACGAACGCGCCGACGCCCTGGCCAACGAAGGTCTGCGCAAGGCCAATCCTCGGTTCGTCTAGAGCGAGCCCGGCTCGACGCCCTCGGCGAACGGCAGGCCCTCGTCGGCCCAGCCCGTGATCCCGCCGATCATCAGCTTCACCGGCCGACCCAGCCTGGCCAACTTGAGGGCCGCGCGGTCTGCGCCATTGCAGTGCGGGCCCGCGCAATAGACGACGAACAAAGTGTCGGCGGGCCAGGCCGCCATTCGTTCCGCCGACATGTCGGCATGGCGCAGGTGGATCGCGCCGGGCACGTGGCGACGGGCATAGGCCTCGGGCGAACCGACAACGTGCAGCAGGACAAAGTCGATCTGGCCCGCCCTGATGGCGGCGGCGACGTCGGCGCAGTCGGTCTCCAGCGACAGGCGCGCGGCGAAGTGGGCGGCGGCGAGGTCGGATGACGCGGCGGGGATTTCGGATACGTAGGACATGGAGCCTCCAGCGGTTGACGCCTGGAGACTTGCCGCATCGCGCCCGGTCGCGTTAGCTGGCGAGATCGACACCGAGCGTAAAGATCATGCCAAACCGCGCGTTCTCCTCTGCGCCGCTCGTCGTCGCCCTCGCCTATGACGGCCTCTGCACCTTCGAGTACGGCGTGGCGGTCGAGCTGTTCGCCCTGCCCCGGCCAGAGATGGGCCCGAATTGGTACCGCTTCACCACCGCCGCCGTGGAGCCCGGAGACCTGAGAGGCCTCGGCGGCGTGCGGATCGTCGGCGACGGCGGGCTGGAATTGCTGGACGAGGCGAGCGTCATCGTGGCGCCGGGCTGGCGGGGCGTGGAGGCGCCCGTTCCCGAACCGCTGATCGAGGCCTTGCGCAGAGCCCACGGCCGGGGCGCGCGGCTGATGTCGATCTGCTCGGGCGTCTTCGTGCTGGCGGCCACCGGTCTGCTGGACGGCCGGCGAGCCACCACCCACTGGCGCTACGCCGAGGCCCTGGGCGCGCGCTATCCAGACATCCGGGTCCAGCCGGACATGCTCTATGTCGACGAGGGCGACCTCCTGACCTCGGCCGGCAGCGCGGCGGGCATCGACCTTGGCTTGCACCTGATCCGCCGCGACTTCGGCCCCGAGGCCGCCAACGCCGTCGCCCGCCGCCTGGTCGTGCCGCCGCATCGCGATGGCGGCCAGGCCCAGTTCGTCGAGCGTCCCGTACCCGTCGCCCACGAAGCCTCGCGCCTGGGACCGATCCTTGACCGCATGCGCGCCGACCTCAGCCAACCCCACACAATCAAGGCCCTGGCCGGGGCGGCGGGAATGAGCGAGCGGACCTTCCTGCGGCGGTTCGAGGCCGCCACGGGCGACACCCCGGCCCGCTGGCTGCTGGCCGAGCGGATGAAAAGGGCGCGCGACCTGCTGGAAACCTCGCCCGCCGGCATCGAGCAGATCGCGCAAGCCGTGGGCCTCGGCGCCCCCGCTCTCCGTCACCACTTCCGCCGGCAGTTCGCGACGACGCCTGGCGCCTATCGCGCCCGGTTCTCTCGCGCGTAAGCAGGCTTCTGTGGACGCCCGCGAAATCTCCTCGCCAGCATGCGCCGGGTCTGCGAGTCAGCCCGGATGAAACTCGTCGGCTACTATCGCGTGCCGCCCGTGCGCGGGATCTTCTTCAGCCCCGCCCAGGAGGAGCGCCTGCTGCTTTTGGGCTGCGAGGAGGTGTTCAGCGATCGGTGCCTGGCCTCGGGCGTCGTGCGGCCGGGCCTGGCGCGGGCCCTGGATGTGCTGGAGGACGGCGGAGCCCTGGCCGTGCCGACCTTCCACGCGTTGGGTGGCGACATGGCCGGCCTGGTCGACGCGGTGCTGAAACTCCAGGCGCGCGGCCTGCACCTGGTCGTCCAGCAGCCCTGGATCGACACCCGCGCCGAGCCCGGCTTCTTCGGCGCCTGTCAGGCCCTCGCGAGCTTCAGCCGCGAGCGGCCGATGGTCCGCGCCGCCGAGGCCGCCCTGGTCGCCAAGGGCGCCAAGGCGGGCGGCATGAAAGGCCTGAAGGCGGCGCCCCCAACTGAGACTGAGGACGCGCCAGAGGCCGAAGGGGACTAGACCTTCAGCCGGTAGCCGGTCTTGAAGATCCACCAGACCGCTGTCAGGCACAGGACCAGGAACACGCCGGTCATGCCCAGGCTGACGCCGACGCCCACGTCCGACTGGCCGTAGAAGCTCCAGCGGAAACCGCTGATCAAATAGACCACCGGGTTGAACAGGGTGATCTTCTGCCAGATCGGCGGCAGCATCTTGATCGAGTAGAAGCTGCCGCCCAGGAAGGTCAGCGGCGTCACGATCAGGGCCGGGACGATCTGCAGCTTCTGGAAGTTGTCGGCCCAGACGCCGATGATGAAGCCGAACAGACTGAAGGTCACCGAGGTCAGGACCAGGAACAGCACCATCACGGCCGGGTGGGCGATCTCGAACGGCACGAAGATCCGGGCCGTGGCCAGGATCAGCAGGCCAAGACAGATCGACTTCGTCGCCGCCGCCCCGACATAGCCGGTCACCGCCTCGAACCAGGCTACGGGCGCGCTAAGCAGCTCGTAGATCGTGCCCGCCCACTTGGGCATGTAGATACCGAACGAGGCGTTGGAGATGCTCTCGCTGAGTAGCGACAGCATGATCAGGCCCGGGATGATGAAGGCGCCGTAGCTGACGCCGTCGATGGCCTGCATGCGCGAGCCGATCGCTGAGCCGAACACCACGAAATACAGCGAGGTCGAAATGACCGGCGCCAGGATGCTCTGCAGCAGGGTGCGGAACCACCGCGCCATCTCGAAGCGATAGATGGCCTTGATTGCAAAGAGGTTCATTGCGGGGCCCTCACCAGGCTGACGAAGATGTCTTCCAGCGAGCTCTGGTCGGTCTTCAGGTCCTTGAACTCGACGCCCTGCTCGGACAGGCGCCCAAGCAGCTCGGCGATGCCGGTGTCCTCGGCCTGGGCGTCGAAGGTGTAGACGAGGTCGGCGCCGTCGTTGGCCAGGGACAGGTGCGGGTCGGACAGGGCGGCCGGCAAGGCGGTCAACGGCTCCTTCAGATGCACGGTGAGCTGCTTCTTGCCCAGCTTGCGCATCAGGACCGACTTCTCCTCGACCAGGATGATCTCGCCCTTGTTGATCACCCCGATCCGGTCGGCCATCTCCTCGGCCTCCTCGATGTAGTGGGTGGTCAGGATGATGGTGACGCCGCTCTGGCGCAGCTGGCGGACCATCTCCCACATGTCGCGGCGCAGCTCGACGTCGACGCCGGCGGTGGGCTCGTCCAGGAACAGGATGGTCGGCTCGTGGCTCAAGGCCTTGGCGATCATCACCCGGCGCTTCATGCCGCCCGACAGCGCCATGATCTTGCTGTCCTTCTTGTCCCAGAGGGACAGGTCGCGCAGGATCTTTTCGATCAGGGCGTCGTTGCGCGGCTTGCCGAACAGGCCGCGCGAGAAGCTGACCGTGGCCCAGACCGTCTCGAAGGCGTCGGTGTTCAGCTCCTGCGGCACCAGGCCGATCTTGCTGCGCGCGGCGCGGTACTCGCGCACCACGTCGTGACCGTCGGCCAGGACCACGCCCTGGCTGGGATTGACGATCCCGCAGATGATGCTGATCAGCGTGGTCTTGCCCGCGCCGTTCGGTCCCAGAAGGGCGAAGATCTCGCCCTTCCGGATGTCCAGGTCGATCGTCTTCAGGGCCTGATGCCCCGACGCATAGGTCTTGGTCAGACCCTTTACGGATATGATTGAAGTCACGCCGTCTCCCCTAAACGCGACGATGCAGCGTCGCGCCTGCCCTGCAGGTGGCCGATGCGGGCCTAAATGGTGTCGCTCGCGGCGGATAACAGGGGGCGTCGCCGCCTTCTGTCAGCAGGCTCGTTTCCGGTCCTCGGTCAGGTCGGGATCTTGCGGACCTTCAAGACGCCGCCGTCGACGCCGGTGACCACCACCTCCTGGCTGATCGCCGGGATCGGCTCATCGGTCTCGGCGGCCCAGTCCTTGCCGTCGACGAAGACCCGGCCCCGGCCCCGTTCGAAGGTCGACAGCACCTGGCCGCGCTGGCCCACCAGACGCTGCAGCGGGTCGTTGAGGTCGGGGTTCTTCGGCTCCAGCACCGGCCGCAGATAACGCTTGGCCGCCAGGGTCGAGGCGATGGTCAGCGCGGCGAACAGGCCCAGTTCGGCCAGCAGGCCCGGATCCAGCAGCTGGCCGACCACCCCCACCACGAAGGCGCTAGCGGCCGGCCACAGCAGCCAGCCCGTGCCGGTCGCTACCTCCACGGCCAGCAGGAGGGCGGCGACCGCCAGCCAGGTCCAGAACGGATGCAGCGCGTGGAACCCGGTCACGGCGTCCATGGCGTCAGGCTCCCCGCTTGCCGCCGGTCGGCGCGGCCGTCGGCCCGGCGGATGCCGACCGGGCGGGCGGCGGCGATCGCGGCGCGTCGGCGCCCAGGCTCTTGATCAGCTCGCCCACGCCCGCGACTGTACCCGTGAGGCCGGCGAAGTCGGCCGGCACGATGACGGTCTTCTGCTGCGGGCTCCTGGCCAGCTCGGCGAAGGCCTCGACGTACTTCTGGGCCACGAAATAGTTGATGGCGTTGACGTCGCCCTTGGCGATCGCCTCCGACACGAAGGCCGTCGCTTTCGCTTCAGCCTCAGCTTCCCGTTCGCGCGCCTCGGCGTCGCGGAAGGCGGCCTCGCGGCGGCCCTCGGCCTGCAGGATGGCCGATTGTTTCTGGCCCTCGGCGCGGGCGATCTGGGCCTGCTTCTCGCCCTCGGCCTCGGTGATCACCGCGCGGCGCTCACGCTCGGCCTTCATCTGGCGGGCCATGGCGTTGGTGATGTCGTTGGGCGGGCTGAGGTCCTTGATCTCGATGCGCGCCACCTTGACGCCCCAGGGGCCGGTGGCGTGGTCGATGGTCGAGAGCAGCCGCGTGTTGATCTGGTCGCGCTGGCTCAGCACCTCGTCCAGCTCCAGCGAGCCGACGACCGTGCGCAGGTTGGTCTGGGCCAGCTGGGTGATGGCGTAGATCAGGTTGTCGACGCGATAGGCGGCCGCCGCGGCGTCCATCACCTGGATGAAGACGATGGCGTCGACCTTCACCGACACGTTGTCCTTGGTGATGACCTCCTGCTGGGGCACCTCTAGGACCTGTTCCATCATGTTGACCTTGCGGCCGATGGTTTCGAAGAACGGGGTCAGGAACGAGATGCCCGGCTTGAGGGTGCGCGTATAGCGACCGAAGCGCTCGACGGTGAACTCTCGCCCCTGCGGCACGATCTTGATCGCGCTGAACAGCAGCACGAACGCGAAGCCGAGGAAGATCAGTACGACGATGCCGCCCAAGACAGTGCTCCCCAAATAACCTGGGGTGGAGCTTAGCGCGGCCCTACGTCGTCCGCCATGGAATCCGGCGCGGGGCGCGCCTGACGTATCGACTGCGAGAGCTTCTGGGCCAGGGCCTGGCCGCGGCGGGCCGATTGCAGCTCGGCCTTGCGGCTGGCGTCGTCGCAGGTCGGATATTCACTGCGCCGGGCGGCGAAGCCGGTGTTGAACCGCTCGCGCAGCTGGATGTCGAAGGCCTGGTCGGCCTGCTCGACCTCGGTCAGGCGCACCATGCGGGCGCGCCAGTACTGGTCGCCTTCGCCTTCGCAGGCCTGGCGCAAGGCGTGACTCTCGCCCAGCGCATAGGCCAGGTCCAGCAGGCGCTGGCGTTCGCGCGCGTCCCGCTCCTGAGCCCAAGCTTCAGAGACGAACGCGGGCGCGGCGACGAGGGCGGCCAGGATGACGCCGAGAAGAAACGGACGCGACATGGCGCCAGTTATCCTCAAAGCCCCCGCCCCTGTCACCAGCCCGCGCCCAAAAGGCGAGCGCGGGCCGCATCGAAGATTGCGCCAAGCTTGGGGATAAGATGTCTCACGGTGTCAAAAAGCTTTTCCAATAAAGGCCTTGCGATCGCCACAGATCGGGTCTTTCCTGTGGATACTGCAAGGAGGTCTAGCCATGACTGAGGTGCATTATGGCGTTGTGCGCGTCGGTGATCGCTGGTCGATCATTGGAGACAATCTGCGTTTCGGCGCCTATCAGACGCGCGGCGAAGCGCGTGAGGCGGCTGAGCGCCTGGCCGAGCATCCGGCCGGCTTGGGCTTGCCGGTGATGCTGCACGTGCAGGACGAGGACTGGGTGCTGCCCCGTCCCACCCCGCTCAGCTAGCGGCTTCCTCGAACTCGGCCTCATCCTCGTCGCCGTACAGGAGCGGCTTGATCACCCGCCAGACCTGCAGGGCCGAGGCTGCCGCGCCGACGACCGAGGCGACCACCTGGAAGGCCTGCCAGACGAAGCTGATCAGCGGATCCTCGCCCAGCATCGCCACCAGCGGATAGATCAGGTGGGCTGACCGTGATGCGGAACTGAGCGTAGGCGGTCGAGTACTCCACCGACGCGCCGGCGATGGCGGCCGTGATCGCCACGGCCAGCACCGGGGCCCACAGCAGAGGCAGGATCAGCAGCAAGGCCAGGACGGTGATCAGCGACTTGGTGGTCAGGCCCACGTCCTTGACCACGGTGACGCCGACGCCCGCGATCACCGCCAGTCCCAGCAGGGCGAGGGCGATGGGAAGGGTCAGATCGGCCGTCTCGGCCACCGGCATGCCGACGGCGAAGACCATGATTGACATCACTAGCAGGGTGACGACGAAACCGCCCAGCCACAGGGCGCCATACTGACTGAGCCGTCGCCGCAGATGCCGCCTGGCGATCATCGCCGAACTCCCCCAAGCCCCAACCGCTCGGAGCGGTGCTTCGGAAGAGTCTCGCCGTCCACGGGAAACTAAGCCGTTCGCCGCGCGCTTAAGCAGACGAGCTTTGCCGGGAGATCCGCATGACCGCCTTCGCCCGTATCGTCCGCAGCGCCGTGGAAGGCGACGCGCCCCCGCCCTATCTGTCCAACCGCCTGCTGGCGGCGCTGCGGCCCGACGCCCTGGCCGAGCTGTCCCGACATCTGGTGCTGGTCGACCTGCCGCTGGACGCGGTGCTGTTCGACGCCGGCGACGACGTCGCCCACACCTACCTGCCCTGTGGACCGACCCAGGTCTCGCTGCTGGTGGTCACCTCGGACGGCCAGGAGATCGAGGCCGCCAGCATCGGCTTCGAGGGGGCGATCGGCGGCGTGGTCAGCGCCGGCTTCAAGCCCGCCTATGGCCGCGCCGTGGTGCGGGTGCCGGGCCGCGCCTTCTGCATCCCGACCAGCCGGCTGGAGGACATCAAGACCCAGCATCCGGCGGTGGCCGACCTGTTCGATCGCGCCGCCGACGTCTTCATCGCCCAGATGATGCAGGTGGCCGCGTGCAACGCCCTGCACCCGATCGAGCAGCGCACGTGCCGCTGGCTGCTGTTCGCCCACGACCGCTCGGGCGATGAGCCCATCCGTCTGACCCAGGAGACCCTGGCCCAGATGCTGGGCGTGCAGCGCACGACGATCAGCGCCGTGGCCCGCGTACTGCAAGACGACGGCGTCATCGACATCGGCCGGGGCCGGGTGACGGTGCTCGACCGCCCGGCGCTCGAGAAGCACGCCTGCGAATGCCACGACGCGGTCGAGGCGCACTTCCGACGCGTGCTGCCGAAGATCGAGCGCTAGGTTCTGAAGGCGTTGGCCCGCGCCAGCGCTTCCTCGGCCTCTCGGACCAGTCGCGCAACGATTTCGCCGGCCGGCAGCACCTCGCGCACGCCGCCGGCGCTCTGGCCCATGGCGAAGCAGGACTTGGCTGGATCCAGGCCCTCGACCTGGCCGCCGATGCCGCCCATCGCCCCGTTCCGTATCGAGATGAGCGCCTGCTGCGGGAACGGTTGGATGTCGGCCGGACGGCTCTCCCAGTCGTCGACATAGGGGTTTTTCTTCACCCGCATCGGCTTGCCCGAGTAGCAGCGGGTGCGGACAGTGTCGTCGTCGGCGGCCTCCACCACCGCCCGGCGATAGAGTTCGCCGGCATGGGCTTCCGTCGAGGCGATAAAACGCGTGCCCATCCAGACGCCCTGGGCGCCCAAGGTGAGCGCAGCCGCGAGCCCCCGCCCGTCATACAGGCCGCCCGCCGCGACGACCGGGATTCTCACCGCCTCCACGGCCTGCGCCACCAGCGGCAGCGTGCCGACCAAGCCCGTATGACCGCCGCCTTCGCCGCCTTGGCAGATCACGGCGTCGCAGCCGGCCTGCTCGGCCTTCACGGCGTGCTTCACCGCGCCGCAGACGACCATGACCTTCAGCCCGGCGGTCTTGAGCCGCTCGATGATCGGCAGGGGCACGCCCAGGCCCGCGACGAAGGCGCTGGCGCCCTCTTCGATGATGACCTCGACGCTGGCGGTCAGGGCGTCGGGAGTCGCGGCCAGCAGGTCGACGCCGAACGGCTTGTCGGTCAGCTCGCGGACTTGCTGCATCTGCGCCCGGATGAAATCCGGCGAGGTTCCGGCCATGCCCAGCACGCCGTAGCCGCCGGCGTTCGACACGGCCGCCGCCAGCGGCGCGTACGAAACCCCGCCCATGCCGGCCAGCAGGACCGGATGCTCGATGTCCAGAAGATCGCAGAGCGGCGTGCGCAGGCCCATGGCCCATCCTCCCCATGCTTTTCCGGGAGGATTTCGTCCTGCGCCCACGCCCGCAAGCGTGCCGCGAGGTCAGCGACGGCGGGCCAGTCGCCTAGAAGATCGAATATCCCCCGTCGATGACGATCGTGGTCCCCGAGTGATAGCTGGACGCGTCCGAGGCCAGATAGACGGCCATGCCGCCGAAGTCCTCGGGCTCGCCCCAGCGGCGGGCCGGCACACGCGGAATGACCTTCTCGGCGAAGGCGGCGTTCTCCTGGGCGCCGGCCGTCATGTCGGTGGCGATCCAGCCCGGCAGGATGGCGTTTGCCCGAACGCCGTAGCGGGCGTGCTCAACGGCCACCGACTTGATCATCGAGATCACCGCGCCCTTGGTGGCGGCATAGGCCTGGTTGCGGGCCGCGCCCTCGATGGCGGCCAGCGAGGCGACGCCGACCAAGGAGCCGCCCGGATCGCCTGCCTTGGCCCGCTCGACCATGTGGCGGCAGGCCTCGCGCAGGGTGAAGAAGACGCCGTCCAGATTGACCGACAACACCTTGCGATAGGTCTCGGTCTTCATGTCGACGAACGAGGGCGAGCCGTAGCCGATCCCGGCGTTGGCGAAGACGCTGTCGACCCGCCCCATGGCGGCCACGGCCTCTTCCATGCCCTCGCGGACCTGGGTTTCGTCGGAGACATCGACGGTCTGGGCCTTCACCCGCACGCCCAGGGCGGTCAGCTGCTGTTCGGCCTCGAGATTGCGCTCGGGGTTCGAGCCCCAGATGACGATGTCCGCGCCGGCCTGGGCCATCGCCTTGGCCATGCCTAGGCCGATGCCGCGATTGCCGCCGGTGACCAGGGCCACCTTGCCCGACAGGTTGAACGGCGCGTAGGTCATGGCGAACCTCCCTCGATCTTCTTGAAACGCTTGTTTGAAGAAGAGGCGGTTACGCCACCGCGGTCAACCCGCTCCGTGCGCCGCGAAGGCTTCCTGGATCACACGCCGCGTTTCGTCCCACTCGACCAGGGCCAGGGCCTCGTCCAGCGAGACGAACCGGGCGTCGGCCGCATCGTCGCCGGCCACGGGCTCGCCGGCGGTCCAGCGGGCGGCGTAGTCGATCATCACGTAGTGGCGGGTGATCTCCCCACTCCCCTTTCCATCAGCAGAGGGCCGCGCCGGAAAGACACCATCGACCACATCCAGCAGCCCCAGCAGCTCGGCGTCGACGCCGGTTTCTTCCTTCAGCTCACGCAGGGCGGCGGCCTGCAGCGTCTCGCCCCATTCCAGGCGGCCGCCGGGCAGGCTCCACTGGTTGAGCCGCGGCGGCTGGCCGCGCCGGATCAGCAGCACCTCGTCGCCCTTGAGGCAGACGACGCCGACGGTGGGCACGGGATTGTTCACGGCCAGATCACTCAAGGGAAGCCGACCTTCAGATCGACGCTGGAGCGCACACCGATACAGCTTCCGCACTCGGTCAGCCAAGCCTCCGCCGCCGTCCGGCCGCGCTCCTTAAGATCGCTCAGGAAGCTCCACTCGGTGTTGAACTTGGTGGAGAGCGACAGGTCCGCCAGCGGCTTGTCGGCGGTGATGGCGTGGACCAGCATCCGGCGGTAGCGGCCGCGGGCGTTGTCCTTCAGCAGCCCCTCGTCCAGCAGCTTCTGCACGAAGCCGATGGCCCTCAGCTCCGAGGCCAGCGAGGCGTTGAAGGTGATCTCGTTCAGCCGGTCCATGATCTCGCCCGGCGTCTTGGGCGTCTCCTCGCGCACGAACGGATTGAGGCTGATGATCAGGATGTCGTCGGGGGTGTCATCATAGAACAGCGGCCACAGCGCCGGGTTGGCCAGAAAGCCGCCGTCCCAGTAGGGCTCGCCGTCGATCTCCACCGCCTGGAACAGCTGCGGCAGGCAGGCGCTAGCCATGATGTGGCGGGAGGTCAGCTCGGTCTCGCGGAAGATCCTGGCCTTGCTGGTGCGGATCGCCGTGGCCGAAATATAGAGCTTCAGCGGGCTCTTTTCGCGGATCTGGCTGAAGGTGACCTCGGCTTCCAGCGTGTCGTGCAGCGGGTTCAGGTTGAACGGGTTGAACTCATAGGGGCTGAGCGACAGGGCGAAGGTCTCGGCCATCCGCCAGCCGGGCGTGTTCTTCAGCCAGTCCGCGCCGCTGCCGAAGGCGCCCCCGAAAGCATTGGTCCAGATCGAGGTGTCGCCGAAGACGTTGCGGCCGCCCTGGCGGTTGACCTGCTTCCAGAACGAGTCGAGCCGTTTGCGGGCCCCGGACTTGCCGTCGTCGATCAGGCCTTGGGTCAGGCAGACCGCGTTCATGGCCCCGGCCGAGGCGGCGGTGACCGCCCGGATCTCGAGGTCTTCCTCCTCGAGCAGCCGATCGAGAACGCCCCACTCGAACGCCCCGTGAGCGCCGCCGCCTTGCAGGGCTAGGCTCAGCGTCTTGGGGCCGGACGGCTTCTTCTTGAACGGTGGAATCGGCATGCGAACTCCCGAAGGACGCCCCCTCGAACGGTAACGCCTCCCCCGGCTTTCCTGTGGCCTATTGCGCGACCCAGCCGCCATCGACCTGGAAGGCCGCGCCGTTGGCCGAGGCTCCCGCGTCGGAGACCAGGTAGAGCAGCAGGCCCGACAGCTGTTCGAAGGTGACGAACTGCTTGGTCGGCTGGGCGGCCAGGATCACGTCCTTCATCACCGCCTCTTCGCTGATGCCGCGGGCCTTGGCCTGGTCTGCTATCTGGGCCTCGACCAGCGGGGTCTTCACGAAGCCGGGGCAGATGGCGTTGCAGGTGATCCCGGCCTGGGCGACCTCGAGGGCCACCGTCTTGGTCAGGCCCAGGATGCCGTGCTTGGCGGCGACATAGGCCGACTTGAACGGCGAGGCGACGAGGCCGTGGGCCGAGGCGATGTTGACGATCCGCCCGCGCCCCTGCTCCTTCATGATCGGCACGGCCGCCTTGGTGGCGTGAAAGGCCGACGACAGGTTGATGGCGATGATCAGGTCCCACTTGTCGTCGGGAAAGTCCTCGATCGGGGCCACGTGCTGGACGCCGGCGTTGTTGACCAGGATGTCCAGCTCGCCGAACTCGGCCTTGGCGGCGCGAACCATGTCGGCGATCTCGATCGGCTTGGTCATGTCGGCGCCGTGATACAGCACCTCGACGCCGTGCTTTTCGGCCATCTCGGCCCGCGCCCGCTCGATGGCGTTCATCTCGCCCAGGCCGTTCATGACGATGTTGACGCCTTGGGCGGCCAGGCCGTCGGCCAGCGCATGACCGATGCCGCTGGTCGAACCGGTGACGATGGCGACCTGCCCCTGCAACCCGAAATCGACGGCCATGCGAACGCTCCTGGATGACGCCCCAATGATGTTGCGATGCAACATATAGCTCGCCACTGCGAGGGGCGAGCGCTTATTAAATTCACCAGTAGATGAATTCAGGGCTGCGGGCGAGCGAAAACCCAGTCGGCCTGCGTCGAGAGCGACGGCTGATAGCGATAGCCGTCCAGGTCGAACCCCTTCAGCCCCTCGGCGCGATCGATACGATTGTCGATGATGTAGCGAGCCATGCGGCCGCGCGCCTTCTTGGCGAAGAACCCCAGGACGCGCAGCTCGCCGTGCTTCTCCTCCTTGAAGTGGCAGGTCACCACCGGCAGTTTCAGCGCCTTGGCGTCGACGGCGCCGAAATATTCCTGGCTGGCCAGGTTCACCAGGGTCGAGTCCGCGTGACCCTCGGCCGCCTCGTTCAGGGTCCTGGAGATCGTCTCGCCCCAGAAGTCGTAGAGGTTGCTGCCGCGTTTGGTCTTCAGGCGCGTGCCCATTTCCAGGCGATAGGGTTGCAAGGCGTCGAACGGGCGCAGCACGCCGTACAGGCCCGACAGGATGCGCAGGTGATCCTGCGCCCATTCCAGGGCGGGCCGGTCCAGCTCGCGGGCGGCGAGGCCCGCATAGACGTCGCCGTTGAAGGCGATGACGGCCTGCAGGCCGTCTTCAAGCTCAGCGTCGAAGGCCTGGAACCGCTCGCGGTTCAGCTTGGCCAGGGCGTCGGAGATGTGCATCAGGCGCTTGAGGTCGGCGGCCGTCAGCTTGCGCGTGACCTTGGCCAGCTCGGCGATCTGGGCCTTGAGCGCCGGCGTGGTGAGCGGCAGCACCGCCTTGGGGGCAGTGAAGTCCAGCGACTTGGCGGGCGAGATGACCATCAGCATGGCCGGGGAGATAGAGGCTTAAGCGTCGGGACGCCAGCCAAGGATGGGACACATCGTAGTGTCCCTTATCCTCATTCATCCGCCCCCGCCGCCCCCATGAGGAGGAACGCCGTCATCGATCAGGCGCCGTTGTGGCGGCCCGGTCACAGCTGATCGAGCGTCCGTCAGCGGCAGTCGTCGACACTATCGCGGCCCCGATTCGATCGGACGATCAGCGTCAAGCCCACCCCGGGCTGGACGCGCCCGCGAAACATGACGAACGGGCGACGCGCGTGCGTCTGGGTTTCGTGAATAGCCTTTGAAACTTTGATGAAAATGTGAATTTCGCTGCACACGGCGCTCGTAGGTCTCGCCCCCTCTCAAGGGGATAAAAGATGAAGACCTCTCAGAAAACGCGCGCCCGTCTGCTGGCCGGCGCGGCCCTGTTGGCGACACCCTTCGCGGCCCTGGCCGAGACGGTTCCCGCCGAAACGCCCGCCGCGGCCTCCAACGACGAAGGCAGCACCGCGCTCAGCGACGTGCTGGTGACCGCCACCCGGCGCGAGACCAAGCTGCAGGAAACCCCGATCGCCATCTCGCTGATGGACAACAAGGCGCTGGAGGCCCGCCGGGTGCAGAGCCTGATGGATCTGAACGACGGCGCCATCCCCGGCCTGCGCGTGGCGACCTTCGAGGCCCGCCAGTCGGCCCTGACCATCGGCATCCGCGGCATCGTGCCGCTGGACGCCAACCAGCCCGCTCGCGAGCAGGGCGTCGGCGTCTATATCGACGGCGTCTATCTGGGCCGCCAGCACGGCCTGGGCGCGGCCTTGCTGGACATCGAGCGCGTCGAAGTGCTGAAGGGCCCGCAAGGCACGCTGTTCGGGCGCAACACCGAGGGCGGGGCTCTGAACATGGTCACGCGCCAGGCGACCGGCGCGTTCAACCTGCGCCTGAAGGCGGGCGTCGGCAACTACGGCGCGCACAATGCCGAGATGCACCTGAACCTGCCGGCGGTCGGCGATTTCGCGTTCAAGATCGACGCGGCCCTGCAGCGCCAGGACGCCACCACCAAGAACCCGCTGCCCGGCGCGATCGGCTGGAACACCTATGACCGTCGCGGCCTGCGGGGCCAGATCCGCTGGCGCCCCACTCAGAACTTCACCGCCGACCTTATCGGCGACATCGGCAAGGACAAGAACACGCCGTTCTACAGCCAACTCTTGGGCTACAACCCGCTGGGCCTGCCGATCGGCCCGGCCACGGGGACGCTGCCGTCGGGCCAGATCCGGCCGCTGCCCTCGATCGTCGTGGCCAGCGACAAGCGGATGAAGGTCGCCGACATCGGCGTGCCGCAGCAGTGGAGCGTGGACGACACCAGCGGCGTCGCGCTGAACCTGAAGTACGTGGTGAACGACGACCTGGAACTGCGCTCGATCAGCGCCTATCGCGAGGTCGAGGTCGACCAGTGGGACAACGCCGGCGGCGCCCACCGCATCCCGGCCTATTCGCCCAACGCCAACTTCAGCCGCTACAGCCTGGCGGGCCTGTGGCAGCACCAGTTCAGCCAGGAGCTCCAGGCCGTCGGCAGCCTGGACCGCCTCGACTACGTGGCCGGCCTCTACTATTTCACCGAAGACGCCAGCGACGACGCCTCGACGCCCAGCACCAACCGCTGGAACGCCGACGGCACGGGCTATACGATCAACGACCCAACCCCCACCATCCGCGGCAAGCGATCGATCGATCGCGCCTCGCGGGCAAAGGCCGAAAGCTGGGCGGTCTACGGCCAGGCGACCTACACCCCGGCCATGCTGAACGACTCCCTGCACCTGACCGTGGGCGGACGCTTCACCTGGGACGACAAGAGCGGCCAGCTCTCCATCGTCAACAACGCCCCGACGAACCTGACCTTCGCCCAGAAGAACGAGCGGTTCGACCCGATGGTGACCCTGGCCTATGACGCGGCCGAGAACGTCCATCTCTACGCCAAGTACTCGACCGGCTACCGGGCCGGCGGCGCCAGCTCGCGCTCGCTGACCTATCGCGCCTTCGGTCCCGAGGAGGTCAAGGCCTACGAGATCGGCGCCAAGACCGACCTGTTCGACCGCCGCCTGCGCCTGAACCTGGCCGCCTACGCCATGGACCGCCAGGGCAGCCAGATCGACTTCAGCCTAGTGACGGTGACGGGCTCGTCGACCCGCAACACCCTGGAGACCATCAATGCGCCCGGCACGACCAAGATTCGCGGACTGGAGGTCGAGAGCACGCTGCGCGTCACCGAGGGCCTGACCCTGTCGGCGGCCTACGCCTACACCGACACGGAAGTCCCGCCGACCCGCAACCCGTTCAACGGCCAGGTCCAGCCGGTGTTCATCGTCTTCACGCCCAAGAACGCCGCCAGCGTCTCGGCCGACTACGAGGCCCCGTTGTGGGGCGCGACCTTCCAGGCCCACCTGGACGCCAACTACTCGGACGCGACCCAGACCTTCGACCAGACCGACGTGAAGGCCGACAAGTCCTTCATCATGAACGCTCGCGTCGGGCTGGCCGACCTGCGCCTGAAGGAGGACGGGCCGCTGATGACCCTGTCGGCCTGGTCGCGAAACCTGCTGAACGCCGACTTCGTCTATCGCCGCGACCCGGCCAACCGGACGGCGCTGGGCGACTACGGCAATCTCAACGCCCCGCGCACCTACGGCCTGGAGCTGTCGATCCGCTATTGATCGGCGGCCCGCGATGCGGATGAAAAGGCGCTTCCGCCGGGAGCGCCTTTTCTGTTTCTCCGGGGACGGCTATCCACGCCCCATGACCCAGATGCTCGGCCTCGCCGCCGCCCTCGCCTGGCCGATCCCGATGATCGTGGCCCTGTTCCTCGTCGCGCGTGACCGGACACTGAGGTATCGAATTCTCTGGGCCGTAGTCTGTTTCGTCGGGATCGGGGCGTTCTGGATGGAGCAGGCGACCGGCCGCTGGGGCTTCGTCCCCGTGGCCATCAACCTGCTCGGTCCGGGCTCGCAACCGGGCTTCTACAAGGCCACCCTTCCGGCTGGCGCCATCGCCGTGCTGATCCTGCTGCGGCTGCGCGCCCGCAAGCGCGCCAGCCTCTAGAACAGGATCCGGGGGTTCATGATCCGCTTGGGGTCCAGGGCCCCTCGGATCGCCCGCAGGGCCGCGATCTCAATGGGGTCCTTGTAGGTCAGGGCCTCGGCCGTCTTCATCGCCCCCAGGCCGTGCTCGGCGCTGATCGAGCCTGCGAAGGCGGCGGTGATGTCGTGGATGATCTTGGCCCCCGCCTCGCGCCGGGCCTCGTGAGCGTCGCCGTCGCCGCCGACCGGCTGCAGCACGTCGTAGTGGACATTGCCGTCGCCGACATGGCCGAAGGCGACGATCCGCGTTCCGGGGAAGGCCTGTTCGATCGCCGCGTTGGCCTGGCCGATGAAGTCCGGGATCTTGGAGACCGGCACCGATACGTCGTGCTTCCAGACCGCGCCCTCGGGCTTCTGGCCCGCCGAGTGGCCTTCGCGGATGTGCCAGAAGGCCTTCATCTGGGTTTCAGTCTGGGCGACGGCCGCGTCGGCGATCAGGCCGCTTTCCAGGGCGCCCGCCAGCAGCCGCTCCAGCGCCGCTTCGGCCGCGCCAGGCTCGCCGCTGGCGATCTCGATCAGCACGTACCAGGGATGTTCGGTCGGCAGCGGATCGCGCAGCCCTGGCACATTGCGAACGGTCAGCGCGAAGCCCAGCCGGCCCATCAGTTCGAACGCCTCGACCGCGCCGCCCGTCTCGTCCTTCGCGCGGGCGAGGAGCTGGATGGCGTCGGCCGGAGAGCCCAGACCCACGATGGCCACCGCCCGCGAGGCCAGGGGCGCGTGCAGCTTCAGCGAGGCGGCGGTGACGACGCCCAGAGTGCCCTCGGCCCCGATCAGCAGCTGCTTGAGGTCGTAGCCGGTGTTGTCCTTGCGCAGGCGCTTCAGGCCGTTCCAGATCTCGCCGTTGGGCAGCACCGCCTCGATGCCTAGCACCTGCTCGCGCATCATGCCGTAGCGCAGCACGGCCGTGCCGCCGGCGTTGGTCGAGATCAGGCCGCCGATCGTGCACGAGCCTTCCGAGGCCACGCCCACCGTGAAGCGCCGGCCGACCCTGGCGGCCTGCTGATGGGCCTCGTACAGGGTGACGCCGGCCTCCAGCACCATGGCGTCGTCGATCGGATCGACGTCGCGGACGGCCTTCAGCTTTCCGGTCGAGAGCAGGATCTCGCCGCGCGGGATCTGGCCGGCGACCAGGCCGGTGTTGCCGCCCTGGGGCGTGATCGCCACGCCCTCGGCCGCGCAGATGCCCACCACGGCCGCGACCTCGGCGGTCGAGCGCGGCGTGACCAGCAGCGGCGTCTCGCCCTGCCAGCGGCCGCGCCACTCGACCAGCAGCGGAGCGATCACGTCGGGATCCTGACTCCAGCCGCCCTCGCCGAGCACGGCCTTGAGGCGGGAGACGACATCGGCTGGGACGGGCTTGGTCATGGGATATCCTTACGCTCGAAAGGTCAGCCGATGAAGCCGGCCGCGCGGCGCAGGCGGTCGTTGATCGCCTCGCCCAGGCCGCCTTCCGGGATTGGCGCGACGGCGATGGCCGAGGGTTTGGTGCGATCGGCGGCGCGGAGGAAGGAAAACAGGTTCGCGGCCGCCTCGGCCAGGTCGCCCGACGGACTGAGATTGAGCACCCCTTCCCCGCTGACCCCGCCGCCGAACGCCAGATAGGCCTCGCCGGCCCGGGGCGCCTTGACGTTGATCCGTACGGGGGCGTCGGGAGCGTAGTGCAAGGCGAGGCGCCCCGGTGAGCGCTTGGCGTCGTCGTCCGCCTCGGCCAGCGGACCGACGATCTGCTGCAGTTGCACGCGGGTGACGGCGCCGGGCCGCAGGAGGCGCGGCTGGCCGTCCAGCACCGAGACGACAGTGGACTCCAGACCGACCGCGCAGGGCCCGCCATCCAGAGCGGCGGCGACCTTGCCGCCGGTCTCGGCGACGGCGTCGGCGAAGGTTGTCGGGCTGGGCCGGCCCGAACGATTGGCCGAGGGCGCCACCACCGCGCCGCCGAACGCCTCCAGCACCGCGTGCGAGATCGGATGGCCCGGCACCCGGATGGCCACGGTGTCCAGCCCCGCCCGCGCCAGGTCGCAGACGGCGGCCGTGTCCCTGATCGGAGCGACGATGGTCAGGGGGCCGGGCCAGAATTCGCGCGCCAGCGCCCAGGCGCGGTCGTCGAATTCGGCGATCCGCGCGGCGGTCGCCAGGTCGGCGACGTGGGCGATCAGCGGGTTGAAGCGCGGCCGGCCCTTGGCTTCGAAGATCGCCGCCACGGCCGCCGGGTTCGCGGCGTCGGCCCCGATCCCATAAACCGTTTCGGTCGGCAGCAGGACGAGACCGCCCGCCCGCAGGGCGCGGACGGCCGCCGCTATTTCTTTCTGGCGGTCAGCTGAAAGCTGACCTTCACGCTCGCCGCGATCTGATCCGTCGACGCCCATTCGCCCTGTCCTACGCCGAACGTCGTCCGGTCGAGGGTGGTTACACCGTGCGCGGTCGCCGTGTCGCCGTCGATCTTCAGGGTGAAGGGCAGGCTGAGCGGCTTTTTCACGCCGCGCAGGTCCAGGGTCCCGTCGGCGACGTACTTGTCCTCGCCCGTCTTGCGGAACTTCGTGGCGGTGAAGGTCGCCTTGGGATGCTCGGCGGTGTCGAAGAAGTCGCCGCTGGGCAGGCTCTCGTCGCGCTGGGCGTCACCGGTGCCGGCCGAGGCCATGTCGATGGCGACCGTGACCTTCGAACGGTCCAGAGCCTGGGGCGAGAACAGGATGTCGGCGGACCAGGTCTTGAACTGGCCCTGGATGGCCTCGCCCGACCAGGTGGCGGTGAAACTCAGGCTGGAGCCCTTCTGCACCGCCCAAGCCACGGGGTCCTTGAGCTCGGCTTCGGGCGCGGCCGGAGCAGCGGTTTCGGCGGTCGCCGCCCCGGCGGCCGGCGCCGTCACTGTCTGGTCCGGCGCGGCGGCGGCGGGCGCGGGATTGTCGAGCTTGGCGACCTCGACCGGCGGCGCGGCCGGCTTGGCCTTGATGGCGGGGGTGTAGAGATAGCCGGCCGCGACGACGGCGATCAGGCCGGCGGCGGCCAGCCACAGGCGCGGCTCCCTGATCCCCGCCTTGGCGCCGGGGGCCATGTGGCCGAACACGGCGTCTCGGTCCAGGATCTGGTGCTTGGCCACCGCGCCCAGGTGCAGGACCAGCAGCAGATAGGTCAGCTTGACCAGAACACCGTGGCCGATCTCGCCGGCCTCGCGCCAGGCGTGCTTGGCGCCTTCGGCCAACTCGGGCAACAGCGGCAGATGCGGCCACGGCACGGTCCCGAAGAGCAGGGTCGGGATCGGCACGCGGCTGGCCGAAACGATGATCCAGCCGGTCAGTGGCAGGCTGATCATGATCACGTAGAAGCCGACATGGACCAGCTTGGCGGCGACCTGCTCCCAGCGCGCCTGGTCGACGGGCGGCGGCGGGGCCGGGTTGAACAGCTTCCAGGCCAGCCGCAGCAGGCTGAGCAGCAGTATGGTGACGCCGATCGACTTGTGCAGCTGGAACAGGGCGTAGGTGGCCGGGCCTTTCGGCCCATCCCCCATCCGCCAGCCCAGGATGATCTGGAAGATGATGGCCGCGGCGATCAGCCAGTGAATGACGATCGCCACCGTCGTGTAGCGCGTACGGCTCTCGGTCATGCGGTTCTCCCAGATCCCTGACGACCTACTTCTTGTCGAACTCGACTTCGATGTTCAGCTGAACCTCGTCGCCGACCAGCGGCACATACTTGCTCACGCCGAAGTCCGAGCGTTTGATCGTCGTCACGGCCGAGAAGCCCGTCTTGACGCTTCCGGGGACAAAGCCCGAGCCGACGCCGTTGAAGGTGACGTCCAGCACGATCGGCTTGGTGACGCCGTGCAGGGTGAAGTCGCCATAGACCTTGCCGGTCTGGCCCGCGCCCGGCTCGACCTTGGTCGAGACGAAGGTGGCGGTCGGGAACTTGTTGGCCTCCAGCCAGCCGTCGCCGGCCAGCTCCTTGTTGAACTTCAGGCCGAACGCGTCAGCGCCCGTCGCGGTGTCGATCGAGGCGGGATCGACGGTGACGCTGATCTTCGACGCTTCGGGGGCCTTGGGATCATAGTCGAAGCTGGCGTCGACCTTGGTGAAGCGGAACTGGTAGTTCGAGAAGCCCATGTGCTTGATCTTGGCCACCACCGAGGCGTGGGTCTTGTCCAGCACATAGTGGCCGGCGGGCAGGTCGGCCGGCTTGGTCGAGGAAACGCCCGGCGCGGCCAGCGCCGCGGGGGCCGTGAGCAAGGCCACGGCAAGCGCGCCGTAGGCGAACTTCGAAGTGACGGAATGGATCATGGGGCTGAGCTCCAGGGAAAACTAAAACAGTTGCGGTTACGGTTTCCCCGACTTAGGAACTAAGCCATGCCATGGAAGGGCGCGCAGATCACGAGACCGTGATCTCGTCCATAAAGATGTGCGCGGCTTGGTGACGCCACGTCACCCCGCCTAAAGAGTGGCCGAGATTTTGGAGTTTCCCGGCATGACCTACCGCGCCCCCGTCCGTGACCTGGCTTTCTCGCTGCGCCACGCGGCGGATTTCGGGCGACTGGCCGACGCCTTCCCCGAGGCCGACGCCGATACGGTGGCGGCGGTGCTGGAAGCGGCCGGCGCCTTCGCCGCCGACGTGCTGGCCCCGCTGAACCGTCAGGGCGACCTGGTCGGCGCCAGGCTGGAGAACGGCGTGGTCCGCTGCGCGCCCGGTTTCGCCGACGCCTACAAGCAGTTCGCGCAGGGCGGCTGGGCCAGCCTGGCCGCGCCGGTCGAGCACGGCGGCCAGGGCCTGCCCAAGACGCTGGAAGTGGCCGTTCTGGAGATGGTCCAGGCCGCCAACATGGCCTTCGGCCTGTGCCCAATGCTGAGCCTGGGCGCGATCGAGGCGCTGGAGCACCATGGCTCGGAAAGCCAGAAGGCGACCTACCTGCCGCGGCTGGTCTCGGGCGAATGGACCGGGACCATGAACCTTACCGAGCCCCAGGCCGGCTCGGACCTGGCGGCCCTGACGACCGTCGCGACGCCAGACGGCGATGGCGGCTGGCGGATCACCGGCCAGAAGATCTTCATCACCTGGGGCGACCACGACGCCGCCGACAACATCGTCCACCTCGTTCTGGCCCGCACGCCCGACGCCCCGCCAGGCGTGAAGGGCATTTCGCTGTTCCTGGCGCCCAAGGTGCTGGTCGAGGCCGACGGTAAGCTGGGCGAAGCTAACGCCGTCCGCGTCGGCGGGCTGGAGCACAAGCTGGGGATCCACGGCTCGCCCACCTGCGTAATGCTGTTCGAGGGCGCCAAGGCCGAGCTGGTCGGCGGTCTGGGCCAGGGCCTGCCCAACATGTTCACGATGATGAACGCCGCCCGCCTGCAGGTCGGGACGCAAGGAACCGCGATCGCCGAGCGCGCCTATCAGCAGGCGCTGGCCTTCAGCCAGGAACGCGTCCAGGGACGCTCGGCCTGGACCGGGGCCTATCCCGCGCGGCTGTTCGACCATCCGGACGTGCGCCGCACGCTCGTCCTGATGAAGGCTCATATCGAGGCTGCCCGCGGCATCTGCCTGTCGACCGCCGTCGCCGCCGACCTGTCGCGCGCCGCTCCGGACGAGGCGACCCGGACGGCCGCCAAGCTGCGCGAGGAGCTGCTGACCCCGATCGCCAAGGCCTGGTCGACAGACGTCGGCGTCCAGGTCGCCTCGCAAGGCGTGCAGATCCACGGCGGCATGGGCTTCATCGAGGAGACCGGCGCGGCCCAGCACTATCGCGACGCCCGCATCGCGCCGATCTACGAAGGGACCAACGGCGTCCAGGCCATCGATCTGGTTGGCCGCAAGCTGATGCTCGGCGAAGGCCAAGCCATGGCGGACCTGATGGACGACATCCGCGACACCATCGAGGTTCTGAACGCCGGCGATCTCAAGGCCGTCGGCCTGCGCCTGGAAGCGGCGCTGGACGCCGCCGCCGGCGCCACCGCCTGGCTCATCGAGCGCCGCGCCAAGGCCATGCCGGACGCCCTGTCGGGGGCCACGGCCTATCAGAAGCTGCTGGGCGACGTCGTGGGCGGCTGGATGCTGGCCAAGGGGGCCCTGGCCGCCGCGAGCGAGGCCGATAAGGCCTGGGCCGAGAGCAAGCGGGCCTTGGCGCGCGTGTTCGCCGAAGCCGTGCTGGCCCAGGTTCCGGGCGCGGCGGCGGGGGTGATGCTCGGCGGCGCGGATCTGGAAGCGATGACGCCCGAGGTGCTGGGGGCCTAAAGCCCCCAGCAGGTTCAGAGCCTAAGCCTTGAAGAACGCCAGGAGGTCGGCGTTGATGACGTCCGGATGGGTGGACGCCATGCCGTGCGGCAGGCCTGGATAGGTCTTCAGCGTCCCCTGCCTGACCAGCTTGATGGCCAGGTGGGCGCTGTCGGCGATCGGCACGATCTGGTCGTCCTCGCCGTGCATGATCAGGACCGGGACGTCGACCTTCTGCAGATCCGGCGTGAAGTCGGTTTCCGAGAACGCCTTGATACAGTCGTAGTGGGCCTTGGCGCCGCCGGCCATGCCCTGGCGCCACCAGTTGTCGATCAAGCCCTGACTGACTTTGGCGCCCGGGCGGTTGAAGCCGAAAAACGGTCCCTCGGGGATGTCGCGGAAGAACTGAGCGCGGTTGGCGATCAGCGAGGCGCGGAAGCCGTCGAAGACCTCGATCGGCAGGCCGCCCGGGTTCTTGGCGGACTTGACCATGACGGGCGGCACGGCGCCGATCAGCACGACCTTGGCCACGCGGCCCGGCTTGGCGCGGGCGGCGTAGTGGATCGCTTCGCCGCCGCCGGTCGAGTGACCCACGTGGAAGGCGTTCTTCAGGTCCAGATGGTCGGCCAGGGCGATGACGTCGGCGGCGTAGGTGTCCATCTCGTTGCCGGTGTCGGTCTGGGTCGAGCGGCCGTGGCCGCGGCGGTCATGGGCGATGACGCGGTAGCCCTTCAGCAGGAAGAACATCATTTGGGCGTCCCAGTCGTCGGCCGACAGCGGCCAGCCGTGATGGAACACGATCGGCTGGGCGTCCTTGGGTCCCCAGTCCTTGTAGAAGATCTGGACGCCGTCCTGGGTGGTGACGAAGCCGCTTTCGGCGCGCCCAGAAGACGACGAGCCAGCCTGGGGCTTGGCGGCGGTCTTCGGGGTCGCCGCCTGGACGGTTTGGCCCAGCGAAGCGGCCGCCACGGCGGCGAGACCGAAACCGGCGGTCATCACACCTCGGCGGGAAGCTTGGTTCGAGTGGCTCATGATCATCCTCATTCTCAATTTACGATAATTATTATCGCGATATCTAATAAATGCATAGACCCGCGACGGACCGGTGTCCACAGCTTTCTTTATTGCGATATCTTTTTCCGAAAAGTGGGAGGGTGGTGACGATGAAGGAGGCGGAGCGCCCCCGATGGCCCGCTCAGACGTGAACAGCGGGGGCCTGGCGCGCCCAACGGACGGATCCAGGCGCCGTATGCGGTGATCGTCAAGCCATAGGGGGCGGCCGGGCCGCCCCCTCGTGGTCCTACAGCTGCTCCAGCAGGTACTCCGCCGACGAGACCTTGAACTGGCCGGCTTCCTCGATGTTCAGCTGGGTCACGACGCCGTCCTTGGCGATCAGCGAATAGCGCTGCGAACGGGGGCCCATGCCGAACTTCGACCCGTCGAAGTCCAGGCCGACGGCCTTGGTGAAGTCACCGTTGCCATCCGCCAGCAGCAGGACTTCATCGCTGACGCCCTGGTCCTTGCCCCAAGCCTTCATCACGAAGACGTCGTTGACCGAGACGCAGGCGATCGTATCCACGCCCTTGGCCTTGAGCTCCGCGGCCTTCTCCTTGAAGCCCGGCAGGTGCTTGGCCGAGCAGGTCGGGGTGAAGGCGCCCGGCACCGCGAACAGGGCGACGGTCTTGCCCTTGAAGATGTCGTCGCTGGTGATCGGCGCCGGCCCTTCGGCCGTGCTGGTCATGAAAGTCGCCGCGGGCAGCGTGTCGCCAACCTTGATCGCCATGGGCCGTGTTTCCTCTGAAGGGTTGTGTCGCGCCTGGAGATATCCCTCGCGGAGCCGACCGCCAAGGCGCCGTGGAAGAACTCATGGCGACAAACGCGGTTTCGATGTTGATCAGACTTGAAAGCGTCACACCTCGGGCCAATCCTCGGGTCATGGCCAGCTTGATCGACGACGAAGACGGTGAAGGCGAATTCCTGACGGGGCGGCTCCTAGTCGCCATGCCGGGCATCGAGGATCCGCGGTTCGAGCGCACGGTGCTGTATCTGTGCGCCCATGACGAGGAGCAGGCCATGGGCCTGGCCGTGAACCGGCCGGTGGACGGCCTGACGGTGTTCGAGCTCCTGGAACGCCTGGGCGTGAAGTCCGACATCCAGGCGCCGGGCGACCTTGTCCTGCTGGGCGGGCCGATCGAGCGCGAGCGGGGCTTTGTCTTGCACACCGACGACTTCAACTCGCCGGACTCGACCCTGCCGGTGGCCGATGGCGTCGGCCTGACCGCCACCCGGGACGTGCTGGACGCCCTGGCCAGCGCCATGCGCCGCCCGCGCAAGGCGCTGCTGGCCCTGGGCTATGCCGGCTGGGGTCCGGGGCAGCTGGAGCAGGAGCTGCGCGACAACATCTGGCTGATCTGCGACGCCGACGAGGGCATCCTGTTCGACGAGGATCACGAGCACAAATGGACTCGGGCCCTGGCCAAGCTGGGGGTTTCAGCCGACCATCTGTCGGCCCAGGCGGGGCGGGCTTAGATCAACCACGCGCCTTCACCGGCGCAGCGCCATCGACATAGGCTTCGTTCAGATAGACCTCGGCCTCCTGCGGCGACAGGGCGGGCGCATAGCCAAAGCCCTGGCCGTAGTCGCAGCCCAGGGCCTGCAGGGCGCGGGCCATCTCGGCGTTCTCGACGCCCTCGGCGACGACTTCCAGATCCAGGTCCTGGCCCAGCTTGACGACCGAGCGGACGATCTTGGCCGAACCGGCGTTGCCCCCCATGGTGCGAACGAAGTAGCGGTCGATCTTCAGCGTATCGAACGGCAGGCGCGTCAGGTACGACAGCGACGAAAAGCCCGTGCCGAAGTCGTCCAGCGCCAGGCCGGCGCCGGCCTCGCGCAGGGTCTTCAGGATCACGGCGGCCCGCTCCGGATCGCGCATGATGTCACTTTCGGTGACTTCCAGCTTCAGAGCGCCACGCGGCAGGTGGTTGATGCGCAGGGTCTCGGCGACGTCAGCGACCAGGCCCGGACGATCGATCTCGCCGGTCGACAGGTTGACGCTGACTGTCAGAGCGCCCATCGCCGGGTGCGCGTCGCGCCAAGTGGCCAGCTGCTTGGCGGCGGCGTGCATCATGTGCGCGCCCAGCTCGCTCATCAGCCCCATCTCTTCGATCAGCGGCAGGAACTCGTCCGGCGGCAGCATGCCCCGGCGCGGGTGGATCCAGCGGGCCAGGGCCTCGAAACCCGACAGGGCGCCGGTCGACAGACGCACGACGGGTTGGAAGTAGGGTGTGATCTCGCCACGCCCGATGGCGCCGCGCAGATCCGCCTCGAGCGCCAGCCGCGAAAGGCCGTCGGTCTCCATCGAACGGCCATAGGCGGCGGCGCCGCCGCGGCCGGCGGCGGCGGCGGCCTCGACGGCCAGCTCGGCGCGGCGCAGCAGCTCGGCGGCGTCGGGCGCGTCCAGCCCGCCCTCGGCCGAGACGGCGCCGATCGACAGGGTCGGATGGATGTCGAAGCCGGCGACGCGCAGCGGCTGCTCCAAGGCGACGCGCAGCATCTCGGCGGGCTCGTAGCCTTTCGGCTCGCACAGTACGGCGAACTCGTCCTCGCCGATGCGGCCCAGCACCGCGTCGGCCGGGAAGGCCGCGGCCAAGCGCGAGCCCAGGGCCGCCAGGACGAGGTCGGCGCGCTCGTGGCCCAGGGCCTCGTTCAGGCGACGCAGGCGGTCCAGGTCGGCGACAACCAGTTCATGAACCCCGTCACGGCCCAGGCGCTCGCGAGCGCGGGCGATGAAGCTGCGGCGGTCCAGGAGACCCGTGAGGTCGCAGCGCTCGGAGGCGGTGAACTTCGTTTCGGGCGCGACGACGCCGGCGGCGCGGACGCCCTCCTCCAGCCAGACGCCGCGCCACAGGCAGGTCTCGCCGCCGCGCACGCGGAAGCGGGCGACGACCTCGGAGCCGGGAACCCGCGTCTTGAGAACCTCTTCGGCCTGGGCGCGATCCTGCGGCAGAGCCAGGGCCCGAAAAGCGGCGGAGGAGCACTCCGGGGCCAGCGGACCCAAGCCCAGGGCGCGGGCGGCGCCGTTCAGGCGCAGGCGGTCGGCTTCCGGCTCCCAGATCCACAGCGCGACGTCGGCCCCGCCCAACGCCTCAAGCGTGGCGGTGGTGTCCCAGATCCGTCGCTCACCCGTCCGAAAAGACATGCCCGTCCCAAACCCGCCGGCGATGGTCCCCACGCGCTACTCAGGCGCGACCAGGCCGAACAGACGATGATCTCGCCAACCGCCGTTAATTTTCAAATAAGCGGGCGCATATCCTTCTTCGGAAAAGCCGCATTTCAGCAGAAGCCCGGCCGACGCCTGGTTTTCCGGCATGCAGGCGGCCTCAAGTCTGTGGAGGCCAAGACCCGTGAAAGCAAAGCGGATCAAGGTGGTCACCGCATCGCGCATGTGTCCCTGGCGCGTGTGCGGCTGACCGATCCAGTAACCGATCGAGCCGGTCTGGGCGACACCACGTCGCACGTGGAAAAGCCGCACCGCGCCGAGCAGGACGTCATCCGCGCGGCGGAAGATGAAGAAGGGATAGGCTTCGCCCAGCTCCAGCTCGCGGGCGTAGGCCGACAGGCGGGCGCGGAAGGCGGCCCGGGTCAGGTCGTGCTCGGGCCAGGTCGGCTCCCACGGCTCCAGGAACGGGCGGGACCTGGCGCGCAGCATCGCCCAGGCGCGGTAGTCGCCGGGGCGCGGCGGACGAAGATAGACCTCGCGGCCTTCGAGGCGCAGCCTGGGCCGGGGTTTCAGGAACGGCAGCAGGGCGTTCACGGCCGCACCTTCCGACGTCACGCCTGCGAGGACAACGTCTTGGCGAAGGCCTCGCCGGCCTTCAGCGCAGACTTGGCCCCCAGCACGGCGGTGGCGGCCTGGCCGGAGAGCAGGCGCTGGCCCAGGCCAGCGACGTCGGCGGGCGTCACGGCGTCGACCTCGGCGGCCAGTTCGGCCGGCGGATAGAGACGGTCGAACAGCAGGATCTGTCCCGCCCCTTGCTCGGCCCGGGCCAGGGGCTGTTCGCGGGCCATGAACATGTGCGCCTTCAGCTGGGCCTTGGCCCGGGCCAGTTCGGCGTCGTCGATCCGCCGGGCCAGCTTGGCGACCTCGTCGGCGCAGACCTTGGCGGTCTCGACCGCGTCGCCCGCGGCGCAGCCGGCGTATATCCCAAGCGCCCCATGATCCGCATAGGTGTCGGCATAGGCGTCGATATTGTAGGCGAGGCCGCGCTTCTCGCGGGCTTCCTGGAACAGGCGCGAGGACATGCCGCCGCCCAGGGTTTCGGCGAAGATGCGCAGGGCGAAATAGTCGGCGTGGCGGGAACCGCAGGCCGGCAGCATGAACACCAGGTGCGCCTGCTCCAGCTTGCGGACCTCGGCCTGAGGGCCGCCGACGAAGGCCGGCGGCGTCGGGACGGCGGCGCCCGGCATGGCCGGCAGGTCGCCGAAGGCCCGCTCGGCGGCGGCCATCAGCTCGGCTTCGTCGACGGCGCCGGTGGCGCTGATCACCAGGCGGTCGGCGGCGTAGAGCTGGCCGCGCCAGTCGGACAGGGCCTCGACGGTGGCCGCCTCGACCGTCTCGTCGCGACCCAGGATCGGACGCCCCACGGGGTGGTCTCCCCAGCTGGCGCGCTGGATCAGGTCGAAGACGTAGTCGTCGGGCGCGTCGGCGGCCTCGGCGATCTCCTGCTTCACCACCTGCTTTTCGCGGATCAGGTCGGCGGGATCCAGGGTCGGACGGCGAAGGAGGTCTGCGATGACGTCCATGCCCAGGTCCAGCCCGCCCTTCAGGGCGCGGACCTGGAAGCTGGTGCGCTCATAGCCGGTGGCGGCGTTGATCGAGCCGCCCTGGTTCTCGATGACCTCGACGATGTCGCGGGCCGAGCGGCCGCCCGCACCCTTGAACACCATGTGCTCCAGGAGATGCGACCAGCCCGAGCGCGCCGGGTCCTCATAGGACGCTCCCCGCCCCGCCACCACGCTGAGCGCCAGGGTTTCGAGGCCCGGCATCGGGTCGCAGACGACGCGGACGCCGTTGGGCAGGGTGCGGAGGATTGTGGTCATGAAGCGCGGTATCTAGGACGCCGCGCCTCTAAACGCCAGTCCGGCTTCAAGTATTCGCCGCGAAGGTCCGCACGAAGGCCTTCACCGACGCGCCGTCGGCGGGCAGGCGCTCGAACTTCTCCGGCTTCTTGGAGAGGTCGGGCGTGGCGCGCGGCGTGCTCGGCAACAGGCCCGTGGCCGCCTGGACGGCTTCGGGGAACTTGGCGGGATGGGCGGTCGACAGCACCACCACCGGGATCGAGGCTGGCACGTCCGCCCCTTGCGCGGCCGCCAGGCCGACGGCGGTGTGTGGATCGACGACCTCGCCGGTCTCGTTCAGGGTCGAGAGCATGGTTTTGGCGGTGTCGGCCTCGCTGACCGAGGCGCCGCGGAACAGCTCGCGCATCCAGGCGTGGGCGCCGGGCGGGATGTCCAGCAGGCCGGTGTCGGCGAAGGCGCGGAAGGCGCGGCCCGTCTCCGTGCCGTCGCGGCGCACGGCTTCGAAATAGAGGCGCTCGAAGTTCGAGGCGACCTGGATGTCCATGGCCGGGCTCTGGGTCGCGGCCACCGCGCCGCGCGCGTAGCGGCCGGTCTCGATGGCGCGGGCCAGGATGTCGTTGGCGTTGGTGGCGGCGGTCACCGAGTGGATCGGCAGACCCAGCTTCCTGGCCACGAAGGCGGCGTAGGCGTCGCCGAAATTGCCGGTGGGGACCACGAAGGCGACCTCACGCTCGGGCGCGCCCAGGGCGACGGCCGAGGTGAAGTAGTAGACGCTCTGGGCCGCGATCCGCGCCCAGTTGATCGAGTTGACGCCGGAGAGATCGACCGCGTGGCGGAACTGGTCGTCCTGAAAGGCCTGCTTGACGATGTGCTGGCAGTCGTCGAACGAGCCGAGCACCGAGATGCAGGCCACGTTGCCATCGACGGCCGTGGTCATGAACCGGCGCTGCACCTCGCTGATGCGGCCTTCCGGGAAGAGGGCGACGATGCGGGCGTTCTTGCGGCCCCGGAACGCCTCGACGGCCGCGCCGCCGGTGTCGCCCGAGGTGGCGCAGATGATGGTCATCTTCCGCGACTGGCGCTCCAGCACGTAGTCGTACAGGCGCCCGAGCAGCTGCATGGCGACGTCCTTGAAGGCCAGGGTCGGGCCGTGGAACAGTTCCAGCAGGTAGCGGTTGGGCGTCAGCTGCTTGATCGGCGTGACGGCCGTGTGGGCGAAGCTGGCATAGGCCTCCTCGCACATGTGCAGCAGGTCGTCGGCGGGGATGTCGTCGCCGACGAACTTGCCGACCACGGCGGCGGCCACCTGGGCGTATGGCTTGCCCGCGAAGGCCGCGATCTCCTTCGGCGTGAAGCTGGGCCATTCGGCCGGCACATATAGGCCGCCATCGGGGGCCAGGCCGGCCAGCACCGCATCCAGGAAGCCGATGGACGCGGACTGGCCGCGGGTCGAAACATAGCGCATCAGGGTCTCAGTCTCCGCCAGAGCATGGCGGCATAGATAAACAGCAGGGTCACGGCAAGACCGAACCATGTAAGAGCATATTCCAGGTGCCGATTGGAAATTTCTGCCGGCAGCGGCGCGGGAGTAATTCCGGCCGGCGCGGGGGTCTCGCTCTCGGCCATCAGCACCAGCGGCGCGGCCTTCCGGTCCGGGAAGCGCTTCAAGATCTGCGCACGGTCGCCGCCCAGCTGCTCGATCGGGGTCAGCACGCCGACGACCCGGCGCGGGGCGTCGAAGGCCCGCGGCGGCGGCGCGACCTGACCGGTCAGGGCCGGAACGACGCCGCGGTCCACCAGAATCATGGTGTAGGGCCCGGCCAGGACGGCGCAGGGCGCCTGGGCCCGCCAGACCATGTCGCCGTCGCGGACGCCGTAGGCCAGGGGCGGCGGCGGGCCGGCGACGTCGCCGCAGTCGACGCTGACCCGGGTCCAGGCCAGGTCCTCGGGCCGCGCGTCGGCGGTCAGCACCTGGATCAGCGGCAGGGCCGGCGCGGTCTTCAGGGCCTCGATCCTCGCCAGCACCCCCTCCTTCCAGTGCAGGCGCTGGACCTGCCAGGTTCCCAAACCGCAAAGAATGGCGAAGGCGATTCCCGTGGCGACCGTCAGGCCGATCGGGAAGCCGGGTTTCCGAGGCGGCGCGTCAGACATCGCGGCGACCGGCCTCCGAGGCCTTGTGGGCGATCTGGGCGGCGACCATCAGGCCCTTGGCCGGGCGCATCAGCCCGAGGGTGATGACCAGCACGGCCGGCAACCAGACGATCAGCAAAGCCCACACCGGCCAGTTCCAGGCGAACATCGAAAACAGCGCCCCGAACGCGCAGATCGCGCCGGCGATCAGGATCACGAAGGTCGCCGCGCCGTCGCCGGTCTCGAACCGCCCGAGGTCGAAGCCGCAGGCCTCGCAGGTCGGGGCGACCTTGAGGAAGCCGTCGAACAGATGCCCCTCGCCGCAGTGAGGGCACAGGCCGCGCGCGCCGGCGGCGTAGGGATTGGTCCCCAGGGAGGGAGAATGGGTCATCGCTCGAGGCCTTGAAACGAAAAAGGCCCGGAACGCTGGTCGGCGTTCCGGGCCCCATCGGCGTGTCCGATCTAGTGGGCCGAGGCCCCGAAGATCACGTAGATGAACGCGAACAGGAACAGCCAGACCACGTCCACGAAGTGCCAGTACCAGGCGGCCGCCTCGAACCCGAAGTGCTGCTTGGGCGTGAAGGCGCCATTCAGCAGGCGGATCAGGCAGACGATCAGGAACAGGGTGCCGACGAACACGTGGAAGCCGTGGAAGCCGGTGGCCAGGAAGAAGGTCGAGCCATAGAGGCCCGAATTCGCGGCGGCTTCCGAGTAGAACAGGTGCTCGTGGTTGATGTGGCTGTACTCATAGACCTGGATGGTCGTGAACAGCACGCCCAGCAGGATGGTCAGGATCAGGCCCCACTTGGCGCCCTTGCGGTCGCCGACCTGCAGGGCGTGGTGCGCCCAGGTCACGGTCGTGCCCGAGAGCAGCAGGGTCAGGGTGTTGACCAGCGGCAGGTGCCAGGGCGAGACGGTCTCGACGCCGGCGGGCGGCCAGGTGGCCCAGGCGGTGCGGACTTCCTCGATCGACGACAGAGTGCGGTGATGATGGAACAGCGCCATCTCGAAGAACATCCAGAACCACGCCACGAAGAACATCACTTCCGAGGCGATGAACAGGATCATGCCGTAGCGCAGGCCGATCGAGACGACCGGGGTGTGGTCGCCGGCCTTGGCTTCCTTGGCCACGTCCGACCACCAGCCGAACATGGTGTAGAGCACGCCCGCGATGCCGGCGGCGAAGATGGCCCAGTTGCCCTTCTCGATGCCAAGGACGCCGCCCTTGATCCAGCCGATCAGGCCGATCGCCATGACGGTGGCGGCCATCGAACCGACGAACGGCCACGGGCTGGGCGGAAGGATGTGGTAGTCGTGTTTGACGGCGCCGGCCATGTTGCTGCTAACCCTTATATCCCTCTGGATGCGGCGCTGGTCCCCCCGCGCCGCTATCCTTGTGAAACGCTATAGCCCTCTCGACGGCTTGCCGCCAAGAGGTTCCACGATGCGAGGCGTCGCCGCCGCCGCAACTTTACTGTTCTTGTCCCCATCGACGGCCGGGAAGAACGTGTACGAGAGCGTGATCTCGGTCTTGCCCTTGGTCTCGGGATCGTCCGCGAATTGGGGATCCACGAAGTAGACGACCGGGAATTCCACCGTCTGATGGGGCTGGATCGTTTGGCTGGAGAAGCAGAAGCACTCCAGCTTCTGGAAGTACGGCCCCGCCGACTCCGGCACCACATTGTACAGCGCGCGGCCGGTCTGGGGCTTGTCGGTCGGGTTGGTGACCTTGAAGAAGGCCAGGCCCGTGTCGCCGATGCGGACGTCCTGGCTGGCCTGCATCGTCTGGAACTGCCAGGGCAGCTCGCGAATGTTGGCGTCGAAGCGGATGGTGACCTTGCGGTCGAGGATCCTGGTCGGCTTGGCCTCGGCCTTGCGGACGGTGCCGTCGAAGCCGGTCGCCTGGCAGAACAGCTTGTACAGCGGCACGGCGGCATAGGCCGCGCCAACCATGCCGAAGAACGCCGCGGCGCAGATCAGGGCCACCTTGCCGTTGCGGCGGGCGGCCAGTTCCTGCGGGGTGAACTCGCCGATGGCTTTCTTGCCGGGTTTCTTAGTGCGGGTGCGCGACATTGCCGCCGAGCCTCACGAGGGTGACCACGAAAACCAGGACCACGAAGGCGACCAGCCCCAGGGCCAGGGCGATGTTACGCCCGTCGCGCGCCTTCTTGGCGGCGGTGCGGGCGTCGTCCTTGTCCACCGACTTGTTCACTTCAGCAGCTCCAGGGGATGCACGCCCGCGACCGCTTCGCCCAGCAGGGCGGCGAACAGGGCGAAGAGATAGAGAATCGAGAAGGCGAACAGGTTGCGGGCGGCTTTGGAGCCGGCCGCCTTCTCGTCCTCGGTGACGTCGTAGAGAGCCCGATCGGCCACGCGCGGATCGGCGGCGTCGCCGGCCTTGCTGGCGAAGACCCGCCAGGCCAGGACCAGGAACACCGCCCCGCCCAGGGCGGCGACGGCCAGATAGATCGGGCCGCCCAGGCCGGTCAGCACCGGCGACAGACAGATCGGGATCAGGAGCAGGCTGTAGAGCAGGATCTGCTTGCGGGTCTCCTTGGCGCCCTTGACCACCGGCAGCATCGGCACGCCGACCTTGGCGTAGTCGGTGGTGACGTACAGCGACAGGGCCCAGAAGTGGGGCGGGGTCCAGAAGAAGATGATCGCCACCATTAGCCATGCGTTCAGGGGCGCATGGCCTGTCGCCGCGGCCCAGCCGATGGCGGGCGGCAGGGCGCCGGCCAGGCCGCCGATCACGATGTTCTGCGCGGTCCAGCGCTTGAGCCACATCGTATAGACAACGGCGTAGAAGACGATGGTGAAGGCCAGCAGGCCCGCGGCGAACCAGTTGATCGCGAAGCCCAGGAACATCACTGACAGCAGGCTGAGTACGACGCCCAGCGAGGCGGCCTCCTCGCCCTTGACCTTACCGGCCGGGACCGGGCGGCCGCGCGTGCGGCGCATCTGGCGGTCGATGTCGGCGTCGTACCACATGTTGAGCGCGCCGGAGGCGCCGGCTCCGATGGCGATGCACAGCACCGCGATCGCCCCCAGCACCGGATGGATCGGCGCGCGCGCGGCCAGGAGGCCGGTCAGGCCGGTGAACACAACCAGCGACATGACGCGCGGCTTCATCAGCTGGAAATAGTCCTGCCAGCGGGCGGTCTCTGAAGCGTCCGGCTGAACGCTGTCCGGAGTCATGGCGGCGGTCTTCGACATGGTGAGTGGAATATATCGGTCTCTAATGGGCGAAGGGCGCGGCCCAGACCCTTAAGGATCCCGGCCGCGCCCCCGTTTAGTCCAGTGAAGTCAGCCGCTTAGTGGTGGCTGTCTTCCTTGATCACCGGCGGTTCGCTGAACTGGTGGAACGGCG
>Ga0209257_1000618_pt1 | contig 57657 bp, 52 predicted proteins | sample AraplaCvi_mCL_r2_FD_184277 | JGI IMG/M metagenome (GOLD analysis project Ga0209257, IMG submission 184277) | Arabidopsis root microbial communities from North Carolina, USA - plate scrape MF_Cvi_mCL_r2 (SPAdes) (version 2) | ecosystem: Host-associated > Plants > Roots > Endosphere | place: USA...
GGGCTTCGGGGATCCCATCGGTCGCGGCGGCGGCGTCAGCCTCGCCCGCGCGTTCGGCCCAAGTTCGTTCAGCAACCCCATCACGGGTATCGTGTTCGATCCGCAGTTGATCGACCCGTTCCGGGTGAGCTCCACGGACATCGGCGGCGGCGTGCCTGAACCTGCCACGTGGACGATGATGATCATGGGCTTCGGCCTGCTCGGAGCGGCGTTGCGGCGCCGGCGGGTGCTGGCGTACAGCTAAGGTATGACGCCAGACGACGCGGACCCTCTCGACCGGCAGGACGGAGCCTACGCGTACCGGGCGTTCATCAGCTACAGCCACAAGGACAAGGACCTGGCGCAGCGGCTCCACCGCGAGGTGGAGGCCTATCGCATCCCCGACAAGCTGGTGGGCAAGGTCACCGGCGTCGGCAAGACGCCGCGCCGCCTGCGCCCAATCTTCCGCGATCGCGAGGAGCTGCCCGCCTCGGGTGACCTCTCCGCCGAGCTGAGCGCGGCGCTGCGCCAGTCGATGTTCCTGGTGGTGATCTGCTCGCCGGCCGCCGCCCGGTCGCGGTGGGTCAACGAGGAGATCCTGCAGTTCAAGCGGGTCCACGGCGACGCGCGCGTCCTGGCTATCGTCGCCGACGGCGAGCCGAACGCCTCCGACATCCCCGGCATGGACCACCGGGAATGCTTCCCGCGCGCCCTGCGCTACCGGATCGGCGCCGATGGCGAGCTGTCCGGCGTGCCCGCCGAGCCGATCGCCGCCGATGTCCGGCGTGAAGCCGATGGGCCCAGGCTGGCCGTCCAGAAGCTGATCGCCGGCCTCACCGGCCTGAAGCTGGACGAACTGGTCCAGCGCGAGACCCAGCGCCGCATCGCCCAGATGACCGCGATCGCCGCGGGCGCGATGGTCGGGATGGTGATCACCGGCGGCCTGGCCTTCTACGCCAACTCGCTGCGGATCGAGGCCAACGAACAGCGCACCATCGCGCAGCGCGAGGCCGCCGCCGCCCGGGCCGCCTCCGATTACCTGGTCGGCACCTTCGAGCTGTCGAACCCGGCCACCGAGAACCCGCGGACCATCACCGCCCTGACCATCCTGGGCCGCAGCGCCGACCGGGCGCGGCGCGAGCTGGCCGGCCAGCCGGAGATCCAGGCCCGCCTGCTGGCGACCCTGGGCCGGGCCTACAACAACCTCGGCCTCCTGAACGAGGCCCGCTCGGCCTTCGAAGAGGCGATGCCGGTGATCAACAAGTCCGGCCCCGACGGCGCCGAGGCCATGCTGGTGCTGGCCACCACCTACGAGAAGCAGGGGGCGCTGGAGAAGGGCCTGGGGGCCGTACGCCACGCCGAGTCCCTGCTGGGGCCCGACCCGAGGGCCAACGCCAGCCTGCGGGCCCAGGCGGCCCTGACGGAGGGCCGCATCCTCACGTCGGCGTCGAAGGTGAAGGAGGGCGTCGCCGCCTTCGACCGGGCCCTGGCCTACTACCGCGCCGCCGACGATGCGCCCGAAGGCGCCTTGGCGACTGCGCTCAACAACCGCGGCCTCCTGCTGTCGGACGATGGGCAGTTCAAGGCCGCGGAGGCGTCGCTCGAAGAGTCGCTGCGGCTGTTCCAGGAGGAGCTGGGGCAGAACCACCTCTACACGGGCAAGGCTTGGTTCGCCCTGGCCCAGAATTCGTTCAACGCCGGCGACCTGGCCAAGGCCCGCACGCGCATCGCCAACGCCCTGCGCATCGAGCGCGGCGTGCTGGACCGCGACAACCCGATCCTGGCCGACACGCTGTCGATGCAGGGCCAGATCTACCAGGGCCTGGGCCAGTTGGCCGAGGCGGAGCGGTCGTTGCGCGAGGCGGTGGCGATCTACCGCGAGGCGTTCGACGGGCCGCACTACCTGATCGGCATCGCCGAGGTGTACCTGGGTCTGATCGAGTCACAGCGGGGCGCCACCACCGCGGCGCTGGCGACGCTGGACGACGCCAAGCGCAACTACGACGCCAGCTATGGCAAGCTGCACCCCAACCACGGCGACCTGCTGGTCAACCGCGCCAAGGTGCTGGCCCGGGCCGGCCGCATGGCCGAGGCGCGGGGCGATTGCGAGGCGGGGATGACGATCCTGCGCGACACCCTGGGCGCCGACGCCAGCTTCACGAAGCAGATGGCCGCCGAGTGCCGCGCCCTTGCTCCCGCCCGGCAGACGCGGGTCGCGACCGGCGGCTGAGGCTAGTCCGCCGCCGGGTTCCGGGTCAGGCGGTACAGCGGATAGATGCCATAGCCCTTGGGCAGGGCGATCTTGCCGACGTAGTTGCAGTCGAACGGGTGGTCCTTCTGCATCTCCAGGACCGCCGCGAAGGGTTCGGTGACATAAACCGCCCCCGACGGCGTCACCGGCTCGATCCGCGCCGCCCGGGAGACCTCACTGCCGTAGTAGGTGGTCCGCCGGGTGACGGGGTCGTAGCCGGAATAGGTGGGGCCATAGTGCAGGGCGATCCGCATGGCGGTGCCTTCGCGCACCCCCAGCGCCTTGCAGTCGACCTTCTTCAGCTCCTCGCACAGGTCCAGCGCGGCGGCGGCGGCGGCGGGGGCGTCCTGGAAGACGGCGAAGATCGCGTCACCCCAGGTGTTGCCCGAGCGGATGACGTCGCCGTGGCCCTCCAGCATGCGGGCGGCGCGAACCATCACGTCCTCCCAGAACAGCGGCAGGGCCCGCTCGTCCAGCTTCGAGAAGCCCGGGTAGTCGGTGAACATCAGCCCATAGGCCCCGCGCTCGACCGTCGACTTGGGCGGGGGTGGGGGCATGACGGGCCGGGTCAGGGCCGGGGCGATCACCACCTCGGCCCGCCCGCCCGTGGCGCGCCAGGCGGTGATGTCCGAGCCGCTGAGGGTGCGGTCGCCGCGCTCCTCGACGATCACAAGCTGGATCGCCTCGGCGTGCAGCTGCCGGGCGCGCAGCCGGGCCATGCCCATGGTCACCTTGGAGCCGTACGCGAACTGCTCCATCTCGCCCACGTAGCTCATATTGCTGGCGAAGCTGATCGAGGCGGCCCTGGCCGTGATGGCGTGGTAGCGGGTCACCCAGCCCTCGCCCGCCGGGGCCACCGACTGCTCGAGGAAGTCGGGCTCGGCGAAGGGCAGCACGACGTGCACTTCGGCGCCGCGCTCCAGCAGCAGTTCGGCGATCAGGATGTCGCTGCCGGCGGCCAGGGCGCCATAGGCGAAGCCCACGTCCTCCCGCTCGATCACCTCGCGCATGCGGGCGGCAAGGCCCGCTTCCAGCTCGGGATCGCCCACGAAGATATTGCCGCAGAACATGGCCACCTTCGGCGGCTCGATGAGCTCCAGCAGGCTCTGCATCCCGTGGCCGTCGCCCTCGGCGGCGATCAGGCGCTGGAGCTGCAGCACGGTGGTGGAGCGCGCGCCCACATCGGCGTCGGGCGCCTGCATGGCCCGCTCCAGCGCGTCGCGCGCGCCGTCGATGTCGCCCAGCACCGCCAGGGCCTCGGCCAGGGTCGCCAGCGAGAAATAGCCGGAGCGCCGCTCGGGCGCGGTCTCGCCGACCACGCGCCGCGCCAGCAGGCGGGCGAGGCGAGGGCGCCCCGCGATCTTCGCCAGGGTGGCGGCGTTGATCGCCGGATAGCTGGACTTGGTCCGTTGGTAGACCTGGGTGTAGAGCAGGCACGCCTGCAGCAGCCGCTCCCGGTCCGGCATGCCGGCCTCGAACGCCTGGTCCTTCAGCAGCCGCGCCTTCAGCGACAGCGGGTCGACGCCCCCCATCTGCTCCAGCCCGTAGTCGCCATAGAGCTTGAGGCCGCGGTCGGTGTCGCCGAGGCGGGCCAGGGTCAGGACCTCGAGGTAGTTCAGCTCGGGATGGGCAGTGTCGCCGCGGCGCACCACCTCGTCATAGGCGCCCAGCAGGTCGCCCCGCGCCAGGGCGGCGCGGACGGAGGCGGCGCGTCTCTCCGGAGTGGGCGGCGAACTCACGCCGCCTCGCCTGGAAAGGGCGTCGCGGGGGTGCGGGCCAAAGGCCGCCTCTCAAGCGTCAAACCCCGCACGCGTGCGCCGTCCCCTCCGCTCGACGGCGAGGATCGGCCCCCGCCCCAAGTCGTACCTGCAGAGGTAACGCTATCGCGACATGCCGGCCCCGTCCATTCACCGCTGGCGGGAGGGTGGCGCCGACGCGATCCTGGGTTGGACCGGGGCAGTCTCAGCCCGCGCCGGCGGCGACCGGCGCATCGGCGATCTCGCGGCGACCGTCGTAGACCTCCTGGTCCAGGATCCCCTGCTGCTTCGACACCAGGGTCGGCACCAGCGCCTGGCCGGCGACGTTCACCGCGGTGCGGCCCATGTCGAGGATCGGATCGATCGCCAGCAGCAGGCCCACGCCTTCCAGGGGCAGGCCGAGCGTCGACAGCGTCAGGGTCAGCATCACGGTCGCGCCGGTCAGGCCCGCCGTCGCCGCCGAGCCGATCACCGAGACGAACACGATCAGCAGATAGTCCGACAGGTGCAGCGGCACGCCGTAGAACTGGGCCACGAAGATCGCCGAGATCGCCGGATAGATGGCCGCGCAGCCGTCCATCTTGGTGGTCGCGCCAAGGGGCACGGCGAAGGCGGCGTAGGCGCGCGGGACGCCCAGGCCCTCTTCGGTCACCTGCTCGGTCACCGGCAGGGTGCCGATCGACGAGCGCGAGACGAAGCCCAGCTGCATCGCGGGCCACGCGGAACGGAAGAAGCGCAGGGGGTTCAAGCCGTGGGCCGCCAGCAGCGCCGGATAGACCACCAGCAGCACCAGGAAGAGGCCGATGTAGATGGCCAGCGCGAACTGGCCGAGCTGGCCCAGGGCGTCCCAGCCGTACTTCGCCACCGCCGTGCCCAGCAGGCCGATGGTGCCGATCGGCGTCAGCCGGATCACCCACCACAGCACCTTGCGGATGACCACCAGGGCCGAAGCGTTGAAGGCCAGGAACGTCTTGCCCGCCTCGCCGGCCTTCAGAGCCGCGGCGCCGATCACCAGCGAGATCACCAGGATCTGCAGCACGTTGAACGAGACGCTGGTCGTGGCCACGCCGTCCGCCAGCTTGGTCGAGGCGGTCAGGCCCAGGAAGTTCGCCGGGATCAGGCCGGTCAGGAAGTCCAGCCACGTGCCGGTCGTGCTGGGCGCCTTGGCCGCCTCGGCCGCGACGCCCGCGTGCAGGCCGGGCTGCAGCACGACGCCCAGCGCGATGCCGATGGCGACGGCGATCAGGGCGGTGATCGCGAACCACAGCAGGGTGCGCCAGACGAGGCCCGCCGCGTTCTGGAGCTGGGCCAGATTGGCGATGCTGGCCACGATGGCAGTGAACACCAGCGGCGGCACCAGCGCCTTCAGCAGCTGCACGAAGGACGAGCCCACGATCCGCAGCGTCTCGGCCAGGCCATGGCCCTGCTCGTCCGGCTCGACGCCGAGCTGCCGCGCAAGGAAGCCGAGCGCCAGGCCGACGACCATCGCCGCCAACACCTGCACGCCGAAACCGCTGATGAAGCGGGAACTTTTCTGGGTCGTCGCCATGGCGTGTATGTAAGCGCCAGTGGGCCGACGTGCGCCACGAAAAGTCTGCGAGCGGCTTCAGGGAATCTCCTGGCCTCGGATGGGGGCGCCCCTTGCGCGCCTTTGAGTATTCCTGAGGCGACAGCCGCAGTCCGACGGCTTGGGCCTGTCTCGTGGCGGCTTACGCGGCCAGCTTGTAGAAGCGCGCCGCGTTGTCGAAGAAGATGCCCTGCTTCTGCGCCTCGGTGAGGAAGGCGGCGGATTCGACGCCCTGGATCGCCAGGCCGATGCCGTTGGGCCAGAACATCTGGTCCGAGCCGAACATGACGCGGTCGGCGAAGCCCGCATCGACCAGCTTGTGCAGATAGTCATGGAACTGCGGGCGCGGCGCGAGCCAGCTGACGGCCCCGGTGTCGACGTTCACGTTGGGATAGAGCGTCAGCATGGCCAGGGTGTCCTCGAGATACGGCCAGCCGCAATGCATCAGGTTGAGGCGCAGCTTCGGATGCCGATTGAGCGCATCCTCTATGAGGTCCGGTTTGCCGAAGCGCGCCCGGGCGGCCCGGCAGCAGGGATCGAAGGGCGTGCCGGCGGGCATCATGCCGGTGTGGAGCGCGACCGGAATGTCGAACTCCTCGGCCAGCGCGAGGTAGGGGTCGTACAGCGGATCGCTGATCGACAGGCCCGCATATTCCGAGGTCACCTCGCCCAGCACCTTGATCCGGCCGCTCGCGAAAGCCGCCCGCAGCGTCTCCAGCGGCGGCAGGGGCGCTTCGTGCGACCCGCGGACGCCGGCGCCCGCCACGAAGCGGTCGGGATCGCGGTCATGCCAGTCGGTGGCCGCCTTCAGCCGATCGCCATCGCCGCCGCTGACGACGCCCCTGACCACGTTGTGCCGCTTCATCTCGGCGATGCAGGCCGCGAGGTGGTCCGCGCCATTGCGGATGTCGTTCTTCACCCCTGAGATCGGATTGACCGGGCTGTCGATCACGAGGTCCGCCGGATAGGCATGCATGTGCACGTCGATGATCCGCCGGCGCGCCGGAGCGCCGGATGCGGCCTTTGCGCCTGGAAGGGCCACGGCCGCCGCGACGCCCGCGCCGATCTTCAGGAAGTCCCGGCGTCCGATCATTGGAAGTCCCCCGGCGAAGGCGTTGGTCGCCTCGCTCCATGCGCCTCGACTAACCTGAGCCAGGGCGTCGGCAAATGACCTGGGAGGTCATGTCCCGCGCGCCAGGCGGGCGCAGACCTCGGCCGTGTGAGCGTCGGCGGGGAACGCGCACTCGATCCGCAACTCGTCCAGGGTCACATCGCGCGGCGTGGCGAAGGTGGTGATGGTCTCGAAGAATCGCAGTTCGCCGAGGTCGCTGCGGAAGACGAGGTTCAGGACCGGAACAGGCTCGGTCTCGACGTCGCGCAGGCGCCACTGCGCCGGAACGCCCGGATAGGCCAGCACCTCGTCCAGCAGGGCCTGGGCGACCTTGTCCGAGGGCGCCGCCGCGAGGTCGGCGTGCAGGTGGCGCAGGAACTTGTGCGCCACCTCGGGCCAGTTGACGATCACCTGGCGGAAGTCGTCCGGATCGAACACCTGGCGCAGCAGGTTCGCGTGCGCGCTTGGTCGCCCCCGCATCACGAGGTCGTTGATCCGCTGGGCCGCGGCATTGGCCATCAGGACGTCGAAATGGCGGCTGACGACAAACGCCGGGTAGGGCTCCTGATGCGCGAGGATCAGCTCGATCGCCTCCCGCATCCGCTCCAGGGCGGGGGTCGCCAGGGCGTTCTCGGAATATTGCGGCGCATAGCCGGCGGCCAGCAGCAGCGCGTTGCGCTCGCGGAGCGGCATGTCCAGCGCGTCGGCCAGGCGGAACACGATCTCCCGGCTGGCCCGGGCCTTGCCCGTCTCGATGCAACTCAGGTGGCGCGTGGAGACGCCGGCCTCGAGCGACAGGTCCAGCTGGTTCATCCGCCGCGCGGCGCGCCACTCCCGCAACAGCGCGCCGACCGGGGACGGAAGGGTTCGGCGCCGAGCGGCGCCCAAAGAGTTCATCGCCATCGCCTAACCCGTCGCGCCTGCGGCGCCTATGACCTCGGAGGTCAACTCGCCGACCGGGCCGGATCGGCTCAGCCGTCCAGAAACGCCCCGATCAGCGCCCGCGCCGTGGTCGCCAGCGAGCGCACGGGGCCGGATTCCTGCAGCGTGACGCGGGCGACATGGCCGCCTTCCAGTAGCATCATCAGCGCATCGGCCAGGCCGCTGTCCTTCGCCCCGGCCGCGGCGGCCATCTCCTTCAGCCTGCGGTGCATCTCGCGCTTGTGCTCCACGGCCACCATCCGCGCCGGGTGGTCCGGCTCGTGCAGCTCGAGGGCCGCATTGGACAGGGCGCAGCCGTGCGTCTCCTCGCAGGTCTTGTTGGCGAACCCCTCGAAGAGGGCCACCAGCTGCTTGCGCGGGTCGCCGGCGTAAGGGGCGATGACCTCGTCCCACCAGGCCAGGCCGTCGCGCGACTGCTCGCGCAGGCACTCGGCCACCAGTTCGTCCTTGGACGGGAAATTCCGGTACAGCGTCATCTTGGTGGCGCCCGCTTCGGCTGCGATCGTCTCGACGCCCACGGCCCGGATGCCGCGCTCGTAGAACAGCTCCCGGGCGGTGTCGAAGATCCGATCCCGGGCCGATTTCCGCACCAGTCCGGCGTCGAGCGCCGTCCGGCTGCGATCTGCTTCCATCCCCATTTTTATTCGTTGTCCTTCCATTGACGAGGGAGTGACCGGTCAGTATCTATTGCGCAGATGATACCGAACGGTCTCGTCACATTTCCAATGTGCGCCTAGGCAGTCCGGTTTTCAAGCGCCGGTTCCTGCGGCGAAAATTCTCTCTCCCGGAGTAGGTCATGCGTGTGTGGACCCTGGCGCGGACGGGCGCCCTTCTGGCCCTCTCGTTGTTTGTCGCGGGCTGCGGGGCTCAGGCCCAGGACAAATCGGCCGAGCCGCCGCCCGCTGAGGTGACCACCGCCGCGGTGGTGACGCGCCAGCTGCGGCCCTGGGACGAGTTCACCGGCCGCCTCGAGGCGATCGACACCGTCCAGGTCCGCCCCCGCGTCGGCGGCTACATCGACAGCGTCCGCTTCACGGAGGGCGCCGTCGTGCGGCAGGGCCAGGTCCTGTTCCAGATCGATCCCAGGCCCTTCCAGGCTGAAGTCGCTCGCCAGACCGCCGAGGTCTCCGCCAACCGCGCCAAGCTGGAGCTGGCCGCAGCCAATCGCCAGCGCGCCGAGCGCCTGGTGCAGGAAGAGGCGCTGTCCCGCAGCGAGTTCGACCGCCTGGTCTCCGAGGAGAAGGCCCAGCAGGCCGCCCTGGAGGCCGCCCGCGCGGCCCTCGACTCGGCCCGCCTGAACCTGGAGTTCACGCGGATCACCGCGCCGATCAGCGGCCGGGTCTCGCGCGCCATCATCACGCCGGGCAACCTGGTCACCAGCACCGACGTGCTGACGACGGTGGTCTCGGACACCCCGATCTACGCCACCTTCAACACCGACGAGCAGACCTACCTGAAGTACGCCGCCTCGGCGCGCAGCCGACCGGGCCCGGTCTACCTGGGTCTGATGACCGACGAGGGCTATCCGCATGAGGGCCGTCTCGTGTTCGTCGACAACGTCGTCGACGCCCAGAGCGGCACGATCCAGGGCCGCGCCCTGTTCCAAAACGCCGACGGCCGGTTCACGCCGGGCCTGTTCGCCCGGATCAAGCTGGTGGGCGAGACGGCGGAGCCCACGGCTCTGGTGCCTGACCGCGCCATCGCCGCCGACCTGGGCAAGCGCTTCGTGCTCGCCGTGGGCCCGGGCAACGTCGCCCAGTACCGGGCGGTGGAAGTCGGCCCCCGCGTCGGCGACTTGCGCATCGTCCGCAGCGGCCTGAAGGCCGGCGAGGTGATCATCATCGGCGGCGGCCAGCGGGTGAAGCCGGGCCAGAAGGTCAAACCCACCCAGACGACGATCAAGCTGCCCCAAGCCGAGCTGGCGCAGGTGGAGGGCCGTCCGGTGCGGGTGGCCCAGAACGACCCCGGGGCCCCCGGCCTCAAGACTCCGGCGGCGGTCGCGCGCTAGCCCGCGCCCGCCGATCCCTCCCGAACAAACGCCCGGACTCCGTCCATGAATTTCTCGCAGTTCTTCGTGAACCGCCCGCGCTTCGCGGCGGTGCTCTCGATCATCATCTTCGTGGTCGGCCTGCTGGCGCTGCCCCGCCTGCCGATCAGCGAATATCCCGAGGTCGTCCCGCCCACCGTGGTGGTGCGCACCGTCTACCCGGGGGCCAACCCCGCCGTCATCGCCGACACCGTGGCCTCGCCGCTGGAACAGGCCATCAACGGCGTGGAGGGAATGCTCTACCAGTCGTCCCAGACCACCGCCGACGGGGTCATGACGCTGACTGTCACCTTCCGCCTGGGCGTTGACCTGGATAAGGCGCAGGTCCAGGTCCAGAACCGCGTCGCCCAGGTGCTGCCCAAACTGCCCCAGGAGGTGCAGCGCGCCGGCGTGATCACGAACAAGGCCTCGCCCGACCTGACCATGGTCGTGCACCTGATCTCGCCGGATCAGCGCTACGACATGCTCTACCTGTCGAACTACGCTCAGCTGCGGGTCCGCGACCAGCTCGCCCGGCTGGAGGGCGTCGGCGATGTGCAGATGTTCGGCTCGGGTCCCTACGCCATGCGCGTCTGGCTCGATCCAGAGAAGGTGGCCGCCCGCGGACTGACCGCCGGCGACGTGATCCGCGCCATCCGCGAGCAGAACGTCCAGATCGCCGCCGGCCAGCTCGGCGCGCCGCCCGCGCCGGGCGCGGCCGACTTCCAGGTGGCGATCAACGCCCAGGGCCGCCTGAGCGACGAGGAGGACTTCCGCAACATCATCATCCGCACGGGCGCCGCCGGCGAGATCACCCGCCTGGGCGACGTGGCCCGGGTGGAGCTGGGCTCCAACAGCTACGCCCTGCGCTCGCTGCTGAACAACAAGCCGGCGATCGCCCTGCCGATCTTCCAGCGGCCGGGCGCCAATGCACTCGATATCTCCACCGAGGTCCGCAAGACCATGGAGACGCTGAAGAAGGACTTCCCGCAGGGCGTCGACTACCAGATCGCCTACGATCCGACCGTCTTCGTCCGTGGCTCGATCGACGCGGTGACCCACACCCTCGCCGAGGCCATCCTGCTGGTGGTCCTGGTCGTCGTCCTGTTCCTGCAGAGCTGGCGTGCGTCGGTGATCCCGCTGATCGCCGTGCCGGTGTCGCTGGTGGGCGCCTTCGCGATCATGCACCTGATGGGTTTCGGCCTGAACACGCTCACCCTTTTCGGCATGGTGCTGGCCATCGGCGTGGTCGTCGACGACGCCATCGTGGTGGTCGAGAACGTCGAGCGGAACATCGAGCTGGGCCTGAAGCCCGCCGAGGCCGCGCGCAAGGCGATGACAGAGGTCACCGGCCCGATCATCTCCACGGCCCTCGTGCTCTGCGCCGTGTTCATCCCCACCGCCTTCATCAGCGGCCTGACGGGTCAGTTCTACCGCCAGTTCGCGCTGACGATCGCGATCAGCACGCTGATCTCGGCGTTCAACTCCCTGACCCTGTCGCCGGCGCTGTCCGCCGTCCTGCTGAAGCCGCACGGCGCGCCGAAGGACCGGTTCCAGCTGCTGATCGACCGGGTGCTTGGCTGGCTGTTCGTCCCGTTCAACCGCTTCTTCGCCCGAGCCTCCAACAGCTATGTCGGCGGGGTGGGGCGGCTGCTGGGCCGGTCGAAGGCGGCGCTGGCGGTCTATGCCGTGCTGATCGGCTTCACCGCGGTGATGTTCGCCACCACGCCCTCCGGTTTCGTGCCGCCGCAGGACAAGCAGTATCTGGTGGCCGCCGCCCAACTGCCCGACGCGGCTTCGCTGGACCGCACCGAGGCGGTCATCCGCCAGATGAGCGACATCGCCATGAAGACCCCCGGCGTCGAGAGCGCGGTGGCCTTCCCCGGCCTGTCGATCAACGGCTTCACCAACAGCCCCAACGCCGGGATCGTCTTCGTCATCCTGAAACCGTTCGAGGAGCGGAAGGGCAAGACGCTGTCGGGCAACGCGCTGTCCGAACAGCTGAACAGGAAGTTCGGCGCGATCCAGGACGCCAACGTCGCCGTCTTCGCCCCGCCGCCGGTGATGGGCCTGGGCCAGATCGGCGGGTTCAAGATCCAGGTCGAGGACCGCGCCGGCGTCGGCGCCGAGGAGCTCTACAAGCAGACCCAGGCCCTGGTGGAGGCGGCCGGCAAGGAGCCCAGCCTGGCGGGTGTCTTCTCCGGCTTCCAGATCAACGTGCCCCAGGTCACCGCCGACATCGACCGCGAGAAGGCGAGGGCGCAGGGCATGTCGCTCACCGACCTCTTCGAGACCATGCAGGTCTATCTGGGTTCGCTTTACGTCAACGACTTCAACCGCTTCGGGCGGACATATGAAGTCGACGTGCAGGCCGACCAGAAATTCCGGCTCGATCCTGAGGACGTGCTGCGCCTGCAGACGCGCAACGCCACCGGCGAGATGGTCCCGCTGGGCGCCTTCGTGACGCTGCGCCACACCTCCGGGCCCGACCGGGTGCCGCACTACAACGGCTTCCTCTCCGCCGAGATCAACGGCGGGCCGGCCCCGGGCTACAGCTCCGGCCAGGCGGAGGCGGCCATGCAGGCGCTGGCCGAGAAGACGCTGCCCAACGGCATGGGTTACGAGTGGACCGAGCTGACCTACCAGCAGATCCTGGCGGGCAACACGGCGATCTACATCTTCCCGCTCTGCGTGCTCCTGGCCTTCCTGGTGCTGGCCGCACAGTACGAGAGCTGGACTCTGCCGCTGGTGGTGATCCTGATCGTGCCGATGTGCCTGCTCTGCGCCCTGGTGGGCGTGCGGATCACGGGCGGGGACAACAACATCTTCACCCAGATCGGGCTGATCGTGCTGGTGGGCCTGGCCTGTAAGAACGCCATCCTGATCGTTGAATTCGCTCGTGAAAGAGAGGCTCACGGCATCTCCACCTGGGACGCCGTGCTGGAGGCCTGCCGCCTGCGGCTGCGGCCGATCCTGATGACCTCGCTGGCCTTCATCATGGGCGTGGCGCCGCTGGTCTATTCCACCGGGGCGGGCTCGGAGATGCGGCGCGCCATGGGCGTGGCGGTGTTCTCCGGCATGCTGGGCGTCACCCTGTTCGGCCTGATGCTCACCCCCGTCTTCTACCTCCTGATCCGCAAGACGGTCGGGCGGCGCGGGCCCAAGCTCGTGGTCGCCGACCTGCCGCACGCGGCCGAGTAGGACCTGATCTCATGACCACCAAGACCATCGGGCCCCTGGCGGCGGCGCTGCTGCTGTCCGCCTGCGCCGTCGGCCCCCGCTACGAGGCGCCGAAGACCGAACCCGCGACCTTCACCGCCGCGGCGGCCTCGCCCAGCTTCGCCCCCGCGCCGTTCGAGGCGCAGTGGTGGAAGGCGTTCGAAGACCCCACCCTCGACGACCTGGAGCGCCGGGCGCTGGCCGGCAACCTCGACCTGCGGGTCGCGGTGGCCCGGGTGCGGGGGGCCCGCGCGCTGTTCCGCGACGTACGCCTGGACCAGCTGCCGCGGGTCACGGCGTCGGGCGGCTATGCCGACGGCCGCACGCCGCAGCCGTCGGGGCCGCCCATCACCGACAGCACGTGGCAGGCGGGCTTCGACGCCGGCTGGGAGATCGACCTGTTCGGCCGGGTCCGGCGCCAGGTGGAGGCCGCCCGCGCCGACGTGGGCGCCGCCGAGGCCGACCTGCACGACGCCCAGGTGCTGATCGCCGCCGAGGTGGCCCGCACGTACTTCGAATACTTGGGCGCCCGCGACCGCCTGTCGGTGGCGCGCCGCAACCTGGAGACCCAGCGCGACACCGTCCGCCTCACCAGGTCTCGCTTCGACGTGGGCCTGGGCGATGCGGTCGGGGTGGCCAGCGCGCAGGCGGCGCTGGCGGCCACGGAAGCCAGCATCCCGCTCTTCACCATCCAGGCGTCGCAGGCGGCTCACCGGCTGGCGGTGCTGGTCGGCGAGCGTCCCGGCGCGCTCGACGCCCAGCTGGCGCCCGAACGCCCGCGGCGCGTGCTCGCCCGGGCCCTGCCGATCGGCGACGCGGCCAGCCTGCTGCGCCGCCGCCCGGACGTCGCGGCCGCGGAACGCCGCCTGGCCGCGCAGACCGCCCGCGTGGGCGTGGCCACGGCCGACCTGTTCCCGCGCGTGACGGTGACGGGCTTCGTGGGCTTCCTCTCGGGCGACCTGTCCTCCCTGGGCGGCGACGCCGGCCGGATGTGGAGCGTGGCGCCGACGGTGACCTGGCCCGCCCTCGACTTCGGCGGCGCCCGCGCGCGGCTGCGCGTGCAGGAAGCCCGCAACGACGCGGCGCTCGCGGGCTACGAACAGACCGTGCTGCTGGCGCTGGAGGATGTGCAGAACGCCCTGGTGGCCTACGCCCAGACCCAGGCCCGCGTCGCCAGCCTAGCCCAGCGAGCCGCCGCCTCGCGCCGCGCCGCCGAACTGGCGCGCATCCGCTATCGGGAAGGGGCCACCGACTTCCTCACCCTGCTCGACGCCGAACGCACCCTGCTGGAGGCTGAAGATGCCGAGAGCTCGGCCCAGACCGACCTGAACACCCAGGTGGTGGCGCTGTACAAGGCCCTAGGCGGCGGATGGGAAACCCCGCCCACGACCGTCGCCAGCAACTGAGACGTCAAATCCGGACGTAGGTCGTCGGGGGAACATGTTGCGAACCTAGAACAAACGCGGTACGTCTGAGTCCAGCGGGGGGTCCGGTGGTTGGGCCATCCAGTTGGCGGAATCGTGGGATAGAGGGTTCATGACATGGCGCAGTCGGCATTGAAGCTCGTGGGCAAAGAAGACTCCGAAAAGCAGCGCGCCCTCGAGGCGGCGCTCGCGCAGATCGACCGGGCCTTCGGCAAGGGCTCGGTGATGAAGCTGGGCGAGAAGGGCAAGATCGTCGAGATCGAGTCGTTCTCCACCGGCTCGCTGGGCCTGGACCTGGCGCTGGGCATCGGCGGCCTGCCCAAGGGGCGGATCGTCGAGATCTACGGGCCGGAAAGCTCGGGTAAGACGACCCTGGCCCTGCACGTGGTGGCCGAGGTGCAGAAGAGCGGCGGCACCGCCGCCTTCGTCGACGCCGAGCATGCGCTGGACCCGTCCTACGCCCACAAGCTGGGCGTGAACCTGGACGACCTGCTGGTGGCCCAGCCGGACACCGGCGAACAGGCGCTGGAGATCACCGACACCCTGGTGCGCTCGAACGCCGTGGACGTGATCGTGATCGACTCGGTGGCGGCGCTGACGCCGCGGGCCGAGATCGAGGGCGAAATGGGCGACAGCCTGCCCGGCCTGCAGGCCCGCCTGATGAGCCAGGCGCTGCGCAAGCTGACCGCCTCGATCTCCAAGGCCAAGACCCTGGTGATCTTCATCAACCAGATCCGCATGAAGATCGGCGTGATGTACGGCAGCCCCGAGACGACCACGGGCGGCAACGCGCTGAAGTTCTACGCCTCGGTCCGCCTCGACATCCGCCGCACCGGCTCGGTGAAGATGCGCGACGAGATCGTCGGCAACAACGTCCGGGTGAAGGTGGTCAAGAACAAGGTCGCCCCGCCGTTCCGCGAGGTCGAGTTCGACATCATGTACGGCGAGGGGATCTCCAAGCTGGGCGAGATCATCGACCTGGGCGTGAAGGCCGGGGTGATCGAGAAGTCCGGCTCCTGGTTCTCCTGGAACAGCCAGCGCATCGGCCAGGGCCGCGACAACGTCCGCGAGTTCCTGAAGCAAAACCCCGACATCGCAAATCAGATCGAGAAGCAGGTCCGCGGCGCCAAGGATGTCGTCGAGGAACAGCTTCTGGTCGGTCCCGCCGAGGGCGAAGTCGACGACGAGGACGGCTCCCTCTAGGGGCGCCAAGGCGGCTCACGCCCCGGGGCGGGCCTCTCCGCCAAGCCCGGGCCCGTCCCGACGAGCCACCCGCAGCGGGGGCCGCCGGCGACCCTCAAGAGGCTGGACGCTCGGGGCGCGCACCCCCGGGCGTCCTTTTCTTTGGGCGAAGGGTTCCGTTGGCCGGGGCTTTTCCGTTGGCGGCCCCCTTTTTCTTTGGCGGGCCGGCTCAGGTTTCGTAAAGGGTCGGCGGTCCCCACCTGGGGGGTGGCGACCCTGTCCAACCGCTTGATGAATGTAGCCCAATGCCGAGCCTGAACGAGATCCGGACCCATTTCCTGGACTTCTTCCAGCGGAACGACCACGCCGTCGTCCCGTCGGCTCCGCTGGTGCCGCAGAACGACCCGACGCTGCTGTTCGTCAACGCCGGCATGGTGCCGTTCAAGAACTACTTCACCGGGGCCGAGACCACGCCGTGGCCGCGCGCGGCCAGCTCGCAGAAGTCGGTCCGCGCCGGCGGCAAGCACAACGACCTGGACAACGTCGGCTATACGGCGCGCCACCACACCTTCTTCGAGATGCTGGGAAATTTCTCCTTCGGCGACTACTTCAAGGAACAGGCGATCACGCTCGCCTGGAACCTGCTGACGAAGGAGTTCCAGCTTCCCGCCGAGAAGCTGACGGTCACCGTCTACCACACCGACGACGAGGCCCACGCGCTCTGGAAAAAGGTCGCGGGGCTGGACGACCACAAGATCATCCGCATCCCGACCAGCGACAATTTCTGGTCGATGGGCGACACCGGCCCGTGCGGGCCGTGCTCCGAGATCTTCTTCGACCACGGCGAGCACATTCCCGGCGGCCCGCCCGGCAGCCCGGACGAGGACGGCGACCGGTTCGTGGAGATCTGGAACCTGGTCTTCATGCAGTTCGAGCAGTTCGCGGACGGCACACGCACCGGCCTGCCGAAGCCGTCGATCGACACGGGCATGGGCCTAGAGCGGATCGCGGCCGTGCTGCAGGGCGTGCATGACAACTACGACGTGGACCTGTTCCGCACCCTGATCTCGGCCAGCGAGGCGGCGACCGGCGTGAAGGCCGAAGGCGAGGCCAAGCCCTCGCACCGGGTGATCGCCGACCACCTGCGCTCGTCCAGCTTCCTGATCGCCGACGGCGTGCTGCCGTCGAACGAGGGCCGCGGCTACGTCCTGCGCCGGATCATGCGCCGCGCCATGCGCCACGCCCATCTGCTGGGCGCGGAAGAGCCGCTGATGCACCGCCTGGCGCCGACCCTGGTGCAGGAGATGGGCGAGGCCTATCCCGAGCTGCGCCGCGCCGAGCCCGCCATCGTCGAGACCCTGCGCCAGGAGGAGGAACGCTTCCGCCGGACGCTGGGCCGCGGCATGACCCTGCTGGACGAGGCGACGGCGGGGCTGACCGAAGGCGCGGTGCTGTCCGGCGAGACGGCCTTTAAGCTCTACGACACCTACGGCTTCCCGCTGGATCTGACCCAGGACGCGGTGCGCGCCAAGGGCCTGACGGTGAACCTCGACGAGTTCGACGCGGCCATGAAGCGCCAGCGCGAGATGGCGCGCGAGGCCTGGACCGGCTCCGGCCAGGTGGCGGCGGCGGCCGAGTGGTTCGGCATCCGCGACCGCCTGGGCCCGACGGTCTTCGTCGGCTACGACAACACCGAGGCGACCGCCGAGCTGCTGACCCTGGTCGAGGGCGGCGCCGAGGTGGACGCGGCCGGGACGGGCGCCAAGGTCCAGGCGCTGTTCGACCGCACGCCCTTCTACGCCGAGAGCGGCGGCCAGGCGGGCGACCAGGGCGAGGTGGAATGGGACGGCGGCCGCGCCCGCGTCAGCGACGTCCAGAAGCTGGCCGGCGACCTGCACGTGCACGACCTGGAGGTCCTCGAAGGCTCGCTCGCGCCCGGTGCGCGGGTGCGGCTGGCGGTGGACGCCGAGACGCGCGCGGCCACCCGGTCGAACCACTCGGCGACCCACCTGCTGCACGCGGCCCTGCGCAATGTGCTGGGCCCGCATGTGACCCAGAAGGGCCAGATGGTCGACGGCGAGCGGATCCGCTTCGACTTCAGCCATGGCCAGCCGCTGACCCCCGACGAGATCGACCGGATCGAGGCCGAGGTGAATGCGGTGGTCCGCCAGAACCGGCCCGCCGAGACTGAGCTGATGGCCCCGCAGCAGGCCATCGAGGCCGGCGCCATGGCGCTGTTCGGCGAGAAGTACGGCGATAGCGTGCGCGTCCTGACCCTGGGCCAGGCGCTGGGCGGAGAGGGCGCCTATTCGGTGGAGCTGTGCGGCGGCACCCACGTGGCCCGTACGGGCGACATCGCGCTGTTCAAGGTGGTGTCCGAACAGGGCGTCGCGGCGGGCGTTCGCCGGATCGAGGCCCTGACCGGCGAGGCGGCGCGGCGCTGGCTGCTGGAGCAGGCGTCGGTGGCCAAGGGCCTGGCCGAACAGTTCAAGGTTCCGGTCTCCGAGGTGGCGGCCCGCGTGGACGCCTTGCAGGCCCAGGCCCGCAAGCTCGAGAAGGAGCTGGGCGACGCCAAGCGCCAGCTGGCCATGGGCGGCGGCGGCGGCGGCGCAGCCGCCGGCCCGGAGGAGATCGGCGGCGTCCAGGTCATGGCCCGGATCATGGACGGTGTCGGCGGCAAGGACCTGCGGCCCATCGCCGAGGAGTTCAAGAAGCAACTGCCCGACGGCGTTATCGCCCTGATCGGCACGGCCGACGGCAAGGCGGCTGCGACCGTGGCGGTCACCGGCTCGGCCCAGGGCAAGTTCAGCGCGGTCGACCTCGCCAAGGCGGCGGTCCAGGCGATGGGCGGGCAGGGCGCCGGCGGGCGTCCCGACTTCGCCCAGGGCGGCGCACCGGATGCGGCCAAGGCGGCGGACGGGCTCGCGGCGGTGAAGGCGGCGCTCGCGGGCTAGGACGTGAGGCGCCTCGCCCTTGTCGCCAGCCCGTTCACGGGCCCGGCGGCGTGGCGGGCGACAGCCGCAGCGCTGGCAGACAGCGTGGCGATCGACTACGGCGGCGTCAGTGGTCCCGACTGGTATGGCTCCGCCGCCCGGCGGATCGCAGCGGCGGCCGGAGACGGCCCCAGGATCGCCGTCCTGCACAGCGGCGCGGGCGGCTTCGCCCCGGCGCTGGCCGAGGCGGGGGCCGCGGGTCTGATCTTCGTCGACGCCGTGAGGCCGCACCCGGGCCGAAGCCTTCGCGAGGTGAACGCCGCCTTCGTCGAGCACCTCGCCAGTCGCGCAGCAGACGGCCGCCTACCGCCGTGGAACCGCTGGTTCGACCAGGACCCGCTGCCGCGCCTGCTGCCGGATCCCACCGTCCGCGAGGCCGTCGCCGCCGACCTGCCGCAGACGCTGCTCGCCTTCCTCGACGCGGTTCCACCCGCCTCGGACGCCTGGGAGACCTTGCCGGCCGCCTACCTCCAGCTCAGCCCCCGCTACGCCATGCAGGCCGACTGGGCCGAGGCCCGCGGTTGGCCTGTGCGGCGCCTCGATCTGCATCACCTCGCCATGGCGACCCACCCGGAGCAGGTCGCAGCCGCCATCGGCGAGCTGGCGACGCGCCTAGGAAGCGACGCAATCGGGGGAAATGCACCGGTCGAGCTATGACCTAAGCTTCGGCCTGGCCGGCGCTTGCGCCGTCAGCTGGTGGCGTAGACGCAGTACTTGTTGCCCACCGGGTCGCGGAAGTAGCCGCCATAGAAGCTGGTCCCCTCGGGCGGCCGGAAGCCGGGGGCGCCCTCGTCCGACCCGCCGGCCGCCAGGGCGGCGGCGTGGGCGGTCTGGACCTGGTCTTGGCTGTCGGCCTTGAAGGCGATCATGATCCCGTTGCCCGCGCGGGGCGCCTCGCCGTCGAACGGCCTGCAGATCCCGACGCAGGGCGACCCGCCCTTGGGGCCGTAGAACGCCCAGCCGCCCTCCGGGTCGCCGCGCTCGTAGCCGAACGCCCCGAACACCTTGTCGAAGAACGGCAGCGCCTGCTCCACGTCGTGCGCGCCGATGGTCACGTAGCCGATGCTCATGGGGAGTCCTCCTGAAGCCCCCGCCAGCCTACCGCATCAAACGAACAAAGCAAGAACATGAGTTGACAACGGCGTTCGCGCGTTATCCCCTGGCACAACGCCGTTTCTTCGGAGGTCCGATATGGAAGACCGCAGTCACTTTGGCGAACAGACGGGCGAGATCGTCGCCCACGAGCGCACCTACCACGCCTTCAGTATCCTTATCCGCTGGTCGATGCTGGTCCTCGGCGACCTCATCCTGTGGCTCACCCTCTGGTTCGCCTCGCCTGCGGGCTTCCTGGGCGCGACCGCGGTCGGCGTGGCGGTGTTCATCGCCGGCTACCTGATCCTCGTCCGCCACGAAGAGAAGCAGCCCCTGAACCTCTGGGTTGAAGGCCGCTGAAACGAAGAGCGCCGCGGACGGTCTCCCGTCCGCGGCGCCCGATCTCTGCTGACCCGGTGGGGCGCAGGCCTTAGGCGGCGAGCGCCTTCTCGAGGTTGGCCGCGACCTTGTCGATGAAGCCCTCGGTCGTCAGCCAGCCCTGAGTGTCGCCGACCAGCAGCGCCAGGTCCTTGGTCATCGAGCCGCTCTCGACCGTCGCCACGCAGACCTTTTCCAGGGTCTCGCAGTAGCGGTTCAGCTCGGCGTTGCCGTCCAGCTTGGCGCGGTGCTTGAGGCCCTGGGTCCAGGCGAAGATCGAGGCGATCGAGTTGGTTGAGGTGCTCTCGCCGCGCTGGTGCTGGCGGAAGTGGCGGGTGACGGTGCCGTGGGCGGCCTCGGCCTCCATGATCTTGCCGTCCGGCGTGATCAGCACCGAGGTCATCAGGCCCAGCGAGCCGAAGCCCTGGGCCACCTGGTCGGACTGCACGTCGCCGTCGTAGTTCTTGCAGGCCCAGATGAAGCCGCCGTTCCACTTCAGCGCCGAGGCGACCATGTCGTCGATCAGGCGGTGTTCGTAGACCAGGCCCGCGGCCTTGAACTTGTCGGCCCACTCTTCGTCGTAGATCGCCTGGAAGATGTCCTTGAAGTTGCCGTCGTAGGCCTTCAGGATCGTGTTCTTCGTCGACAGGTACAGCGGGTACTTGCGGTTCAGCGCATAGGCGAACGAGGCCCGGGCGAAGTCGGCGATCGACTCGTCGATGTTGTACATCGCCATCGCCACGCCGGAGTCCTTGTACTCATAGACCTCGTGCTCGATGACCTGGCCGTCTTCGCCTTCGAACTTGATGGTCAGCTTGCCGGGGCCCGGCACCTTGAAGTCGGTGGCGCGGTACTGGTCGCCGAAGGCGTGGCGGCCGATGATGATCGGCTGGGTCCAGCCGGGGATCAGGCGCGGCACGTTCTTGCAGATGATCGGCTCGCGGAAGACGACCCCGCCCAGGATGTTGCGGATCGTGCCGTTCGGCGACTTCCACATCTTCTTCAGGTTGAATTCCTTCACCCGGGCTTCGTCCGGCGTGATGGTCGCGCACTTGATGCCGACGCCGTGGCGCTTGATCGCCTCGGCCGCTTCGATCGTCACCTTGTCGTCGGTGGCGTCGCGGTTCTCCATGCCCAGGTCGTAGTAGTCGATCTGGAGGTCGAGGAACGGGAAGACGAGCTTGTCCTTGATCAGCTTCCAGATGATGCGGGTCATCTCGTCCCCGTCGAGGTCCACGACGGGGTTGGCGACTTTGATCTTGGCCATGAGTGGCGGGCGCTCCGGGCGTAATGCGTTTGGGGCCGTATAGCCGCCACGGACGCCGACGCAAAGGCTCCCGAAGGGTTACCCTACCGCTCTGACCGCCGCGCGCGTCACTTCGGCGATGATCCGGTCGCGGCCTGCGTCGTCGGCGGTCGATCCGGAGAGGAAAACGGCCAGGGCGTACGAGCGTTTGTCGGCCAGGGTGAAGACGCCCACGTCGTTGTGGGCGGTGCTGATTCCCTGGTCGACGCCGGACGTGCCTGGCCGGTGGGCGAGGAAGGCGTCCCTGGGCAGGCCCGCCCTGATCCGACCGTTTCCGCGCCGCGTGCGGCCCATCAGCTCCAGCAGCCGCTTCGTGGAGGCCGGCGAGATCAGCTCCTGGCGATCCAGCAGCTGGAGGAACTCGAGCATGCCGCGCGGGGTGGCCGTGTCGCGCGGATCGATCATGTAGCGGCCCATGGCGACCAGCCGGTCCGCGGCGGGCACAGCGGCGCGCGCCTGGGCGAACTGGGCGTCGTCGCGCCAGGCGGGCCGGAACGAGGGCATGCCGTAGACGTCGGACTGCAGTTCGCGCTCGTAGCGGTCGACCCGCACCTCGGGCACGTGGCGGGCGGTCAGCCAGGCGGTGACCGCGCCCGGCCCGCCGATCCGCTTCATCAGGACGTCGGCGGCCGTGTTGTCGCTGTCGATCACCATGGCCTCGAAGAGCGCCTGGGCGGTGTATTCGCGCAGGGCGGGCCAGGCCTTCGCGATGGGGGAGAAGGCCGGCGAGAGCTGGTCTTCCTGGATGTACGACGGCTCGGTCAGCAGCATCCGGCCGGCGTCGACCTCGGCCAGCACGGCGGCGGCCAGCGGCAGCTTGAAGACGCTCTGCATGGGAAAACGCCGGTCGCCGTTGAACACGAAGGTCTGGCCGCTCTCCAGGTTGGTTAGCCCGGCGCCCAGGACCCCAGGTCGGGCCGTCTCGGCGATGGCGGTGACCGCCTTCATCAGCCCGTCCATGTCGATCTTCGGCGTCGTCGAGACCGTCACCGGCATCTTGGGATCGCACCCCGCCAGCAGGACGGCGGGGGCGGCGGCCAGCAGCGCACGACGGTCAAGGGTTGCCATCCGACGAGCAGGCTCTTCTAAACGCGACATGGCCGAAGCCTCTCCCATCTCGCCTGTCATTATCCTGAACGCGCCGCAGCTCGCCGAGAACATCGGGGCCGTAGCACGGGTCATGGCCAATTTCGGCCTCGCCGATCTCAGGCTCGTGAACCCCCGCGACGGCTGGCCCCAGGAACGCGCCTGGGCCCTGGCGTCCGGCGCCGAATGGCCGCTGAACGCCGCGCGGGTCTACGACACCGTGGCCGAGGCCATCGGCGACCTGAACCTGGTGTTCGCCACCACCGCCCGGCCGCGGGAGCTGCAGCTTCCGGTGTTCACCCCGCGCGCGGGCGCGGCGGAGTTGGCGCAGGCGGCGGCCCGGGGCGAGCGCACCGGCCTGTTGTTCGGAGGCGAGCGCGCCGGACTGGAGACCGCCGACATCGCGCTGTGCCAGGCGGTGGTGACCATCCCCATCGACCCGCGCTTCCGCTCGCTGAACCTGGGCCAGGCGGTGGCGATCAACGCCTATGAATGGCGCACGACGGTGCTCGATGCGCCGCCCGCGGTGTTCCGCGAGCACTCCCCGCCGGCCGACGGCGCGGCGATGCTGGGCCTCTTCGAACATTTCGAGCGGGAGCTGGACGCCGCCGGCTTCTTCCATCCGCCGGACAAGCGGCCGTCGATGGTCCAGAATCTGCGCTCGGCGCTGGGCAAGGCGCGGTTCTCCGAGCAGGAGGTGCGCACCTTCCGGGGCGTGGTGACGGCCCTCTCCAAGGGGCGGGGCCGGGTGCTGGCCAAGCTCGCCAAGCAGAAGGCGGAGCAGGGGGATCTGGAATGAGCTTCGCCGCCCTGCTGGAGAGCCTGCCGATCCCAATCATCCAGGCGCCGATGGTCGGGGCCTCGCTGGACGCGCTGACCGTGGCGGCGAGCGAGGCGGGCGGCATGGGGACCCTGGCCGCGGGCGCCCTGCCGCCGGCCGACATCGGCCCGACGGTGGAGGCGATCCGGGCGCGCACAGCCAAACCCTTCGGGGTGAATCTGTTGATGGCGCCCAAGGCCGACCCCGCGCCTGGCGAGGTGGACGCCGCCCTGGCCCGGCTGGCGCCCTGGTACGCCGAGATCGGCGCGCCGGCGCCCGACACGCCCAACCAGTTCGCCCCCGACTTCGAGGCCCAGTTCGACGCCCTGGTCGCCGCCGCCCCTCCGGCCGCCTCCTTCACCTTTTCGATCCTGACGCCGGCGCAGGTGAAACGCCTGCAGGCGGCCGGGACCCATGTGGTCGGCACGGCGACGACGGTCGCCGAGGCGCGGGCCTGGGCCGAGGCGGGCGCCGACGGGATCTGCGCCCAGGGGTTCGAGGCCGGCGGCCATCGCGGCCACTTTCTGGGCGACATCGAGGAAAGCCTGGTCGGGACCATGGCCCTGGTGGCCACCATCCGCGCGGCCGTGGACCTGCCCGTGATCGCCGCCGGCGGGATCATGGACGGGCACGGCGTGGCGGCGGGCCTGGCCCTGGGCGCCGCCGCGGTCCAGATGGGCACAGCCTTCCTGCTGACCGACGAGGCCACGACGTCGAAGCCCTGGCGCCGCGCGGCGCAAGCGCCCGTCGACGATCCGACCCGGCTGACCCGCGCCTTCACCGGCCGCTACGCCCGCGGAATCGAGAACAGGTTCATGCGTCTGATGCATGGGGTGCAGGACGACGTCCCCGCCTATCCTGTGCAGAACCGGCTGACCCAGCCGCTGCGCGCCGCCGCCGCCCAGGCCGACGATCCGGAGATGCTCTCGCTCTGGGCCGGGCAGGCGGTGCGGCTCGCACGGCCGGGCCGGGCAGGCGACATGATCCGGGCCTGGTGGGCGGAAGCGGCGGAGGTCGCCGACGCCCTCGCCGCCCGGACCCGGCGAGGACAGGAAACCGAGTGACCGACCTGAGGACCGCGGCGAGGGACGCCTACATCTACACCCTGCCGCTGATCGAACTGGCGAGCACCCGCCAGCGGGGCCAGGCGTTGGGCCACAGGATGGGCGTCTTCGCCCACGTGCGGCATCTGGCCAATCACCGACACCGGGCGGTGACCACGCCCAACACCGACACTCTCTATTCCACCGCCCAGATCGACCTGTCGGCCGGGCCGGTGACCATCACCCTGCCGCCGGCCGGCGATCGCTACCTCTCGCTCGCGCTGATGGACGCCTACACCAACAACTTCGCGATCCTCGGCACGCGGACGACCGGCCCGGACGGCGGGACGTTCCGGCTGGTGGGCCCGCGCGAGGCGGCGGAAGGCTGGAACGTGCTGCGCGCGCCGACCGACCACGTCTGGGCGCTGGCGCGGGTCCTGGTGGAGAGCCCCGAGGACCTGGAGGCCGCCCGCGAGGTGCAGGCGGGGATCGCGCTGCAGGGGCCGGCGTCCGCCGCGCCCGGGCCGTACGCGGAGCGCTTGGCGGACTGGGCTGAATACTTCGCCAGCGCTGCGGCGCTGATAGCGGCCAACCCGCCGCCGGTGACCGACCTGGGCCTTCTACGGACGATCGCGCCGCTCGGACTGGCCGACAGTTTCGATCCCGGGCGGTTCTCGCCGGCCGAGGCCGCCGAGATCGAGGCGGGCCTCGCCGAGGGCCGCAAGGCGGTGCGCGGGGGAGGCGGCCTCTCCGGGACAGCCTTCATCCAGGGCTGGTCCTATCCCAGCTCGCGCCTGGGCGACTTCCAGCAGGACTATCTGCTGCGCGGCGCCGTGGCTCTGGGCGGGCTGGCCGCCCTCCCGCCGGCCGAGGCCATGTACCTGCAGGCCGAGGGGCCGCTCCCGCGCAAGCTGTTCGACGGGAGCAGGGCTTGGCGGCTGCACTTCCCGGCCGACGCGCCCCTGCCGGTGAACTCGTTCTGGTCCCTCAGCCTCTACGAGGCGACCGACGACGGGCAGTTCTTCTTCTGGGACAACCCGCTGGACCGCTATGCCATCGGCGACCGGACGCCGGGCCTGAAGGCGAACGCCGACGGTTCGCTGGACATCTGGATCGGCCACGACAGCCCCGGACCAGCGCGCGAGGGCAACTGGCTGCCGGCTCCGGCCGCGCCCTTCGCGCTGTTCATGCGCGCCTACCTGCCCAAGCCGGAGTTGCTCCAAGGCTATTACCGTATGCCTCCGCTTCAGGTTGCCTGAGCCAGGCGGTGCGCTCACGGTCGCGCCGGTTTCAGGGAGGCGTTGCAGGTGAACAGGCGTGAGCTTCTGGCGGCGGTGGCCGCGATCGGCATGATTCCGGCGGCGCGGGCGCACGCGCAGGCCGGCGACCTCAGGTCCGCCGCGCGCGAGGCCTGGCTGTACGGCCTGCCGCTGATCGAGATGGCCGGAGCCCGGGGGCGGATGCTGGCCGGCGGCCGCGGTGCGCAGCCGGCGGCGGTCAACAGCTTCCGCCACACCCGCGAGCTGGCGACCGACAAGTCGCGCGCCATCACCGCGCCCAACAACGACACCCTCTATTCGGCGGCCTGGGTCGACCTGACCAAGGGGCCGGCGACCCTGACGATCCCGGCCACGGGCGCCCGCTACATCTCGGTGGCGGGCATGAACATGTACACCGACAACGACTTCGTCCTGGGCACGCGCACCTGCGGCGGGGCCGGCGGCCGCTATACGATCGTCGGGCCGGGGCAGGCGGGCTCGGGGCCGGACGTGGTGCGGCTGGCCACGCCGCACGGCTGGATCCTGGCCCGCATCCTCGTGGACGGCCCCGGCGACCTGCCCGCCGTGCACAAGGTGCAGGACGCCCTGACGCTGAGCGGCCCCACAGGCGCGGCCCCGCCGGCCTATGCGACGCGCGCGGCCCCGGCCGGCGAGTACTTCGCCGCGGTGGCCCAGCTGCTGAAGGCCGACCCGCCGCCAGCGACCGACGGCGCGCTCTTCGCCCGCGCGGCGCCCTTGGGGCTGACGGCCCGGGGCGGCTTCGATCCCAAGCGGTTCGACGCCGCCGCCATGGCCGAGATCGAGGCGGGCGTGGCCGACGCGCGGAAGGCGCTGCAGGGCATCCGGCCCGGCGCCGTCGTCAACGGCTGGAGCTATCCGCGCGGCACGCTGGGCTTCTTCAGCCAGGACTACCTGTTTCGCGCCGCCGTGGCGCTGGCGGGCCTGGCCGCCCTGCCGCCAGCCGAGGCCATGTACCTGCAGCCGGTGGCCGACCAGGGCCGGATGATCACGGGCGTGGGGCCGTACCGGCTGCACTTCGACGCCGACAAGCTGCCGGCCGTCGACGCCTTCTGGTCGCTGACGATGTACGAGGCGACGCCCGAGGGGCAGTTCTTCCTCGTGCCGAACCCGATCGACCGCTTCTCGATCGGCGACCGGACGCCAGGGCTGAAGAAGAACGCCGACGGTTCGCTCGACATCTGGATCGCCCGCGCCGACCCCGGCGGCGACAGGTCCGCGAACTGGCTGCCCGCCCCGGCCAAGGGCCCGTTCAGCCTGAGCTTCCGGGCCTATCTGCCGAACGAACGCTTCCGGGACGGGACCTACCGCCTGCCGGCGTTGCAGGCGGGCTGACCGCTAGGCGGCCTGGCTGGCCTGGTCGGCCTGGCGCGCCGCCTTCAGGGCATGGCCCCACCAGGTGAGCTGGTCGAAGATGGCGGCGCGCGACTGGACCAGGAACGGGTAGTCGTCCAGCGACTTGCCCTGGGTCAGGATGCCGAGGAACGGCTCCATGCCGATGTTCACCTCGTGCTTGAGCGGCGCCATCTGCAGTTCGACGGCCACGCCGCGCAGGTGTTCGATCGCCCGGGCGCCGCCGACGCCGCCGTAGCCGACGAAGGCGATGGGCTTGCGGTTCCACTCGTAGCTGGCGCTGTCGAAGGCGTTCTTGAGGACCGCCGTCGGGCCGTGGTTGTATTCGGCGGCCGTGGCGATGAAGCCGTCCAGCGCGCCAATCCTGTGGCGCCACGCCTCGGCCTCGGGATGGGTGAAGACGCCGCCGGTGAACAGCGGCGAAGCGGGCTCGTCGAACAGCGGCAGGCCCTGGTCGCGCAGGTCGAGGACCTCGATCTGCAGCTGGCCGTGCGCCCTGGCGCCGTCCAGGATCCATTGCGCGGGGATATCGGCGAAACGGTTCGGACGGGTGCTGCCGACAATGAGGCCGATCTTCAGCATGCGTGAGCTCCAGGGCTGGTTACAAAGCAGAACTCACGCTAAAAAGGGGACCAGCGCGTGAGGCGCAAGGAGGCACATTTCTGATACCGACTGACACCCATGTTACCGAGAGCTGCAAGGCGGTGAGCCAGGTCCTGGCCCGGGTCGGCGACAAATGGAGCGTCCTGGTGGTCATGGCGCTGAAGGACGGCCCGCGGCGCTTTTCCGAGATCCGCCGGTCGATGTCAGGGGTGTCGCAGCGCATGCTGACGCTGACGCTGCGGGGCCTGGAGCGCGACGGCCTGGTGACCCGCACCGTGACCCCGACCATTCCGCCGCGGGTGGACTACGAGCTCACGGCGCTGGGCCGCTCGCTGCAGGCGCCCGTGGTGGCCCTGGGCCAGTGGGCCTTCGACAACATCCCGCAGATCGAGGCGGCCCGCGCCGCCTACGACGCGCGGCCGGAGGACTGAGCGGGCGGCCCGTTCTTGACTCCAACCGGCGCGGACGTCATACACCGCGCCTTCCAGCCGCCAGGGCAAGCCTTGCGTGGCCGGACATCTATGACGGGTGATGCGAAGCCGCCGTTGCAATCGCGTTCCTCTTGAAGGGACGCCGGCCCGCGTCGAACAGAGAGTGACTGATGTCCAAGCGCCATAGCGCCAAGTACAAACTCGACCGCCGGATGGGCGAAAACGTCTGGGGTCGCCCGAAGTCTCCCATCAACACCCGCGCCTACGGCCCCGGCCAGCACGGCCAGCGCCGCAAGTCCAAGGTCTCGGACTTCGGCCTGCAGCTGCGCGCCAAGCAGAAGCTGAAGGGCTACTACGGCAACATCACCGAGAAGCAGTTCGTCCGCATCTACACGGAAGCTGCGCGCCGCAAGGGCAACACCTCGGAGAACCTGATCGCCCTGCTCGAGTCGCGCCTGGATGCGGTCGTCTACCGCTCCAAGTTCGTCCCGACCCCGTTCGCCGCCCGTCAGTTCGTCAACCACGGCCACGTGCTGGTGAACGGCAAGCGCGTGAACATCGCCTCGTACCGCGTGAAGGCCGGCGACGTCGTCTCGGTGCGCGAGCGCTCGCGCAACATGGCCCTGGTCCTGGAAGCCCTGCAGTCGTCGGAGCGTGACACGCCCGACTACATCACGGTCGACGCCAAGGGCATGGCCGCCACCTTCGTCCGCGCGCCGGAACTGGCCGAAGTGCCGTACCCGGTGAAGATGGAACCGAACCTCGTGGTCGAATTCTACGCGTCGTAAGACGCCGCCGACCTCGATACGGAAATGCCGAAGGCCTCGGAGAAATCCGGGGCCTTTTGCTTTGGCCGCGGGTGTGGCGAAGTCGGGCGATGAATCGCCGCCTCTTCGTGCTCGCCGCCCTGGCGCTGTCCGGCTGCGCCACGGCCGCCGCGCCGCCGGTGGTGTCGCCTGCCGCCTCCAGCCTTAGCGAGCTGGAGCCGCTCTACCGGGCCGACGCGGGCCGCGAGGCGCTGACCATCAGCGTCGCGTCCAACGGCTGCACGGCCAAGGCCGACTTCGCCTTCTACGTGGAGCGCCGCGGGGACGCCGTCACCCTGGCGTTTGGGCGCAAGCGGATCGACAGCTGCAAGTCGTTCGCCATGGGCCGCACCGACCTGACCTTCACCTGGGCCGAGCTGGGCGTGGCGCCGCGGACGCCGGTGTTCCTATTGAACCCGCTGCTCGGCTGGACGGGACCGGGGAGCTAGCGGCGTCGGCTCGGCCTCGGGCGGCATGAACTCCACGCCGTTGCGGGGCAGGGACGCCGGGTATTCGCGCTGCAGCCAGCCGAGGAACGCTTCGCGGACCGCGGCCTTCAGCGCCACCGCCTCCGTCGCGTTGCTCGCGCTGATCCGGCAACGGATCTCCACGGTGCGTTCGCGAACGTCGTTGACCTCGACCTTCAGCAGCTTTCCGTCCCAGTCGGGCCAGGCCCTGACCGCGTCCTCCACCGCCGTGCGGATCTCGGCGATCGGCACGCGCTGGTCCGCCAGCAGCATGACCTCGGCGATCAGGGCGGAGGACTCGCGGGTCCAGTTCTGGAACGGCTGATCCAGGAAGAACTTGAGCGGCACGATCAGCCGGCGCTCGTCGCGCAGGCGGATGACCACATAGGTCGACTTGATCTCCTCCACATGCCCGAACTCGTTCTGGATCACGACCGCGTCGTCGATGCGGATCGGCTGGGTGAAGGCGATCTGGATCCCGGCCAGCAGGTTCGAGAGCACCGGCTGCAGCGCCAGGCCGACGATGATACCGGCCGCGCCGCCGGCCGCCAGCAGGCTCACGCCCACCTGCTTCACGCCCGGGATGGTCATCAGCACGAGGGCGGCCGTGACCATCAGCACCAGGGCGTTCAGCAGCCGGCGCAGGATGCGGGTCTGGGTCAGCATCTTGCGGGCGAGCAGGTTGTCGGCGACGTCGGTCCGATGCTTGCGCAGATAGAGCGCCGAGCCGATGTCGGCCGCGGTCATGACGCCCCAGCCGACCAGGATGATGAAGGCGATCAGCAGGAGGTGCAGGAACAGCCGCTCCAGCCGGTCGGGGATCGGGGCGACCTTCAGCGACCAGCTCAGCGCGGCGACCAGGAGCGCCAGGCGGCTCGGCGCACGGGTCCGGATCACCAGCGAGCGGGCGAACTCGCTCCGCTTCTGCAGGCCGCGTTTCAGGGCGCGGACCGCGAGCGTGTGCAGGGCCAAGGCCACGGCTAGCGCGCCGGCGATCAGGGCCAGGCCGATGGTCCAGGCGGGAATCCAGGACAGGAAGGCGGGGGGTTCGAACGCGTACTCTGGCATCCGGTGTCCAACCCGTGAGGCCGCCTTCGGGTTCACGGCCGCTCGACACGCTGGGGTGGCGCCCCTAGGTTGATGCAACGACATCGGAGGTCGGATGGCGTCAGTTCGCGTAACGGGCGCGCCGTATGCGGCGCGCGCCCCGGCTTGGCTCGTGGCGGCGATCGCGTGCCTGGCGGTGCTGGCGCCTGGGGTCGCCCAGGCGGGCTGGTATCGCGCCGAGACCGACCGCTTCGTCGTCTTTGGCGAGGGCCGTGAGCAGAGGGTCCGTGATTACGCGGCCAAGCTGATGACCTTCGACCGGGTCCTGCGGGTCTTCCATCCGAGCACGATGGACAAGATCCCGGCCACCAAGCTGACGGTTTACCTGCTGAACGATCGCAGCGACATGCGGCGGGTCATGCCACAGGCGCCGCTCACGCTCGGCGGCTTCTACACGGCCCTTCCCGAGAAGGTCTTCGCGGTGGCGCTCGACGAGACGGCGACCGGCGGCTCCGACGACGTGATGTTCCACGAATACGCCCACCACTTCATGCGGGAGTACTTTCCGGCGGCCTATCCGGCCTGGTTCGTGGAGGGGTTCGCGGAGTATTTCGCGACCGCCGAGATCAAGTCGGGCAGCGTGGCGGTGGGTGGCTTCAGCCCGCAACGCGTCTACGGGATCCTCGGCCAGACGTGGCTGCCGATGGAAGAGGTGCTGTCGCGAACGACGGCCGAGACCCGGAAGGAGCGCCTGAACGCCTACTACTCGCAGTCCTGGCTCCTGACGCACTACATGCGCAGCAGCCCCGAACGTGAGGTCCAGCTGGACAACGCGACGCGGGCGATCGGTCGAGGGGAGCCGCCGGTGAAGGCGTTCGAGGAGGCCACGGGAATGAGCATGGCCGAACTCACCAAGGCGTTGAGGGGGTACCGGAAGCTCTCTCGGCTGGGGGTCAAGAACCCGTTCCCGACGCCGCCCCCAATGACCGTCACCCAGATGCCGCGCAGCGCCGACGACCTGCTGCTGGACGAGGCGCGCCTGATCATGGCCCAGAAAGGTCGGGTCGACGGGGAGTTCCTGGCGGCCGTGCGGCGCAAGGCGGCGAAATACCCGGGCGACGCCCTGGCCGAGCTGGTCCTGGCGCGGGCGGAGTTCGTGATGGGCGACGTAACGGCCGGACGGGCGATTATGACGCGCCGGCTGGAGGCCCATCCCGAGGACAAGGAGGCCCTGATCCTGGCCGGGACAGGGGAGGTGTTCGCCGGGATCCGCGAGCCGGCGGCCCGCACCGAGCGGTTCCGGGCGGCGCGGCCGCTGTTCGCCAAGGCCTATGCGATCGACAAGCAGGACTTCCGGCCGCTCTATTTCTACGCGATGAGCCGGTCGATCGAGAGCGTCTACCCCACCGACAACGATCTCAAGGCCCTGCTCGAGGCGCGCGCGCTGGCTCCGGCGGTGCAGGAGATCTCGCTGCGGGCGGGGCTGGCGCTCCTGAAGAAGGGCGATCCCAAGCGGGCGGCGATCGTGCTGGGGCCTGTGATAAACAATCCGCACGGCGGGCGCGCGGCCGCCCAGGCGAAGGCTCTGCTGGCGGGCGCCAGGGTCTCGGAGAGCGAGATCGAGTCGGTTGGCGACGAACAGGAGACTCCGCCACCCACGGAACCGCCCGCCGCCCAGCCTGCCAAGCCGGCGGGCGCGACGACGCCTTAAGTGAACATCTCGGTGATCCAGTCGGGCACTCGCCTGGGCCGCCCGGTGGCCTGTTCGATCAGGACCCAGGTGGTGTGGACCTGGGCGCACATCTGGCCGTCGGGGCCGTCGATGCGGATGAAGCGGTCGAAGCGCGGACCCTGCGGCGCCTCGGCGACCCAGGTGTGGGCCTGGGCGGTCTCGCCCGGCAGCAGCGCGCGGCGGTAGTCGATCTCGTGGCGTAGCGCGATCCAGGCCCATGTGGCCTGTTCCTCCGCCGGCGCACGGCTCTGCCAGTGGGCGACACCCATGTCCTGCGCCCAGCGCAGGTAGACCACGTTGTTCACGTGGCCGTTCTCGTCGATGTCGACAGGCGTGGGCTCGAACGTGCGGGAGAAGACCTGCCGGCCCTCCGGCGGTTCGAGCAGTTTCGTCACGCGGTCAGGAGGCCCTGCTCTTCCAGGAGCGTCTTCAGCTCGCCGGACTGGAACATCTCCTTGACGATGTCGCAGCCGCCGACGAACTCGCCCTTCACATAGAGCTGAGGGATGGTCGGCCAGTCGGAGAAGGTCTTGATGCCCTCACGCAGCGGCTCGGACTGCAGGACGTCGACGCCCACGAAATCCACGCCCAGGTGGTCGAGGATCTGCACCGTCACGGCCGAGAAGCCGCAGCGCGGCTGTTCCGGCTCGCCCTTCATGAACAGGACGACCGGATGCTCGGCCACGGACTTGGCGATCCAGTCGTGGACGGGGTTGGCGGTGGCGGCTTCGGACATAGGTCGCCCTTTCGGCGTAAAATCGTCGTCCAAGAGCTAGGGACGCAGGCCCTCAGGGTCAAGCGCGTCAGCTCGGCGCAGAGGTCTCCAGCGCCAGAGCGTGCAGCTCGCCGCCCATCTTGCCCTTCAGGGCGGCATAGACCAGCTGGTGCTGGCGCACGCGCGGCAGGCCGGCGAACGCCGTCGAGACGATGCGGGCCTTGTAGTGGTCGCCGTCGCCGGCCAGGTCCTCGATCTCGATGGTCGCGTCGGGGAAGCCCTCGCGCAGGGCGGCTTCGAGGTCGGGCTGGGACATGGGCATGGCGCGGATTTAGGCTCGTGTCAGCCGGCCGTCCAGAGCAGCGAGAGGCCGAAGGCGCCCATCAGGCCCGCCGCGCCCCGGTCCAGCGGCTTCTGGGCGCGGGCGTAGGCTTGGGCGGCCCGGAGGGCGGAGAACGCCAGGGCGAGGCCGGTCTGCCAGAGCAGGCAGGTGGCGGTGACCACCACGACCGCGGCCCAGTGCACCCACTGCGGCGTCTCCGGCCCGACGTAGGCGGAAAACACCGAGGCGAAGAACAGCACCGACTTCGGGTTGGTCAGGCAGATGGCGAGGCCTTGCCAGAAGGCGGCGCGGGCCGCGCCGGGCGGCGGTTCGAGCTGTTCGGGCTCGGGCTTCGCCCGCCACAGCGCGATGGCGAACCACAGGAGGTAGAGGCCGCCGCCGATGCGGAGGATCTTGTAGAGCCAGGGCGCGGCGGCGAGCAGGGCGGCCAGGCCGACGACCGCGGCGACGCACCAGATCACGCAGCCCAGCGTCGTGCCGAGCGCGGTGGCCAGCGCGGGCCCGCGGCCGCGCCGCATGGCGACGCGCATGGTCAGGAAGTTCGACGGCCCCGGGATCACCGAGGTGCCCAGCGCGAGCAGGAACAGCGCGCCCAGCGAGATGATGTGCTCGGTCATTGTCCCTTTAGGCCGTGCGGGTGAACGCCATGATCCAGTTGGTCTCCCAGGTCTCGCCATCGTCGTACGAGAAGGCCTGGCTCCAGCGCGCGGAGGCCGACGTGATCTCCTCCCAACGATAGACGACCTTCACCGGCCGGTCGCCGTCCACATCGTCGCCGTAGAACAGACCAATGCCGTTCTCGAACCGGCCGAAGACCGGGTCCTGCAGGACGCCGGAGGCGCTGTTCACCCAGTAGATCGCCCACCGGCCGGTCTCGACGTTGAACGCCCGGAACGACAAGCCCTGGAAGCCGCGATCGGGGAAGTCGTTCTCGTCGACGTTGCAGAGGCCGCCCATCAGCCCCTGGCAGAAGGTGCTGCCGTGGAAGACGTCCCAGTCCTGGGCGCCGACGCCCCGGGCCTTCAGCCGGCGATGCTCCACGCTCCAGCGGCCGTAGAGGAAATGGAAGTCTCGTCGTCCGTCGTCGTGGGCGTCGTAGGCCATGGGATGTCCCTCGTTCGTGGGACAGATTTAACGCTCGCCTGCTGACACCGGCGTGTCAGCATGGCGGTCCAAGGTCGGCTTCCCCCGCTTGCGGGGGAAAGCGGCGCGAAGTCCCGCAGGGACGAGTCGCCGATGGGGAGGTAGTCTTCCCCCATCGACCCTCGCGCTGCGCGCGTCGGGCCTTCCCCCTCCGGGCGGGGGAAGACGCTTCAGTCGATGATCGAGCTGTACACGATGCTCTTCAGCTGGCCGCGGAAGTTGAACGTGCCGGATGGCATCAGCTGGGTCATGAAGATGACCGAGAGGTCCTCCTTCGGGTCGACCCAGAAGATCGTCGAGGCGGCGCCGCCCCAGTAGTAGTCCCCGGCGCCCAGGCCGCCCGATTCCACCTCACCCACCGTGGAGGCGAAGCCCAGGCCGAAGCCGACCCCGTCGTAGGCCGTCTCGGAGAAGCCGCCGAGCGCCACGTCGGTGAGCTGCCGGCCGCCCGGCAGGTGGTTCATGTGCATGAGGGCGATGGTGCGCGGCCCCAGCACCCGGTGGCCGTCGAGTTCGCCGCCCCTGCGCAGCATCTCGCAGAAGCGCATGTAGTCGGCGCTGGTCCCGGTCAGGCCGCCGCCCCCCGACTTGAACCCGGGATCGCGGGTGAAGGGACTGTCGGCCGGATCGTCGATCAGTTTCAGCGTCTTGTCCGGGTTACGCTGATAGTTGGCGGCGAACCGGTCCACCTTCTCCGGGGCGACGGAGAACGCGGTGTCCTTCATACCCAGCGGCTGGAAGATCACCTCGTCGAGATATTGGGGGAACGGCTTGCCCGAGATGATCTCGACCAGGGCGCCGCAGACGTCGGTGGCCAGGGAGTACATCCAGGCCGTCCCAGGCTGGTAGCGGAGCGGGACCTGGCTCAGCTTGTCCATGAACTCGACCATGGTGTCGGCGCCGTCGAGCGAGCGGATCTTCAGCGCGCGGTAGATCTTGTCGATCGGGTGCTGGATGCCGACGCCGGGCAGGGCGCCGCCATAGGTCAGGCCGGCGGTGTGGCAGAGCACGTCGCGGAAGGTGACCGGGCGATTGGGCCGCTCGGTCTGCATGTCGTCGCCCTCGCCGGAGACCCAGACGCGGTGGTTCTTCCACGACGGGACGAAGCGCGAGACCGGGTCGTTGAGCTGGAAATAGCCCTGCTCGTACAGCGTCATCAGCGCGACCGAGGTGATCGGCTTGGTCATCGAATAGATGCGGTAGATGGTGTCGTCGCGGGTGGGCTTGTTCCGCTCCAGGTCCATGGAGCCGAACGACTTGAAGTAGGCCAGGTGGCCGTGGCGGGCGACGCTGACCTGGCAGCCGGCGATCTTGCCGGGGCCGATGTAATTGCGCTCCAGGTGCTCGGCGATGCGTTCCAGTCGGCCCGCATCCAGGCCGGTCCACTGCGACTGGGCGTCCATCCAATTCCTCCGGCAGTATGGCTTTCTCTTGAATGACGGCATCATGGGCGCCGAACAGGCGTTTGGCCAAGTGGAAGGATGGGTATGGACGAACTCGAGGCCCTGGCGGCGGAGATCGGCGAGGCGCTGAAGGCGCGCGGCGAGAAGATCGCGGTGGCGGAGAGCTCGTCCGGGGGGCTGATCTCGGCGGCGCTGTTGAGTGTGCCGGGGGCCAGCGCCTATTTCCTCGGGGGGGCGGTGGTCTACACGGCCAAGGCCCGCGTGCTGCTGACCGACATCCCGAAGGAGGCGCTGACCGGCATTCGCTCGGCGAGCGAGCCCTACGCCCTGCTGCTGGCCCGCAACCAGGTGGAACGCTACGGCGCGACCTGGGGACTGTCCGAGACCGGGGCGGCGGGTCCGACGGGCAATCCCTATGGCGACGCCGCCGGGCATACGTGCGTGGCGGTGTCCGGACCGGCGGAGGCGGTGCTGACCATCGAGACGGGTTCGAGCGACCGGAGCGCCAACATGCGCGCGTTCGCGGCCGGGGCGTTGGACCTGCTGAAGCGGGCGCTGGCCTCGGGCTAGAGCGTCGGGTCCTCGCCCACGCGGACCAGCATCTTGCCGAAATTGCCGCCCTTCAGCATCTCCGCGAAGGCGGCGGGGATGGTCTCCAGGCCCTCGCGGATGTCCTCCAGATAGCGGACCTTCCCCTCGGCGACCCAGGGCTCCATGTCGGCGAGGAAGGCGTCGTGGTGGTCCTTCACGTGGTCGCCGACGAAGAGGTTCTGCACCGAGACGCCCCGGGCCCTGGCCCGTTCGGCCTCCTGCTGGCCGACGTTGGCCTCCGTCGCGTCGCCGTAGTGGGCGATGAGGCCGCAGATGGTCATCCGGGCGCCCGGGTTGAACAGCGGCAGAACCGCCTCGAACACCGCGCCGCCGACGTTTTCGAAATAGACGTCCGCGCCGGCCGGGCAGGCGGCCTTCAGATCGTCGGCGAAGGTCGGGCTGAGGTGGGAAACACAGGCGTCGAAGCCCAGCGCCTCCACCACGAAGCGGCATTTCTCCTCGCGGCCGGCGATACCGACGACGCGCGCGCCGCGCAGCTTCGCCAGTTGGCCGGCGATCTGGCCGACGCCGCCTGACGCCGCGGAGACGACGGCGGTCTCGCCGGCCTTGGGGTCGCATTGCAGGATCATGCCGGCGTAGGCCGTCAGGCCCAGCATGCCCAGCACGCCGACCGCGTGCGAGAGGCGGCCGCGCCTCGGGTCGAGCTTGCGCGGGATCATGTAGGCCGGCCGCTGGACGCCCTCGCCCATCAGGCCGTAGGCGGCCCAGCCGTTGGTGTTGAACACGAAATCGCCGGGCGCGAGGCCTTCGATATTGCTCTCGATCACCTGCGCGACGGTTCGCGCGTGGCAGGCCGCGCCCTTGGGCTCGACGCCGCGGCGCTTGTAGCCCCACTGGTACGGATCGAGGGAGACGTAGATCGTCCGCGTCAGCGCCTGGCCGGGGCCGGGCAAAGGGATCGGCGCCTCGACGAGTTCGAAGGTGTCCGGCTGCGGCCAGGCCGGGACGGGCCGGTCGGCGAGGGTCCAGTAGCGGTTCATGGCGGGCAGTCTAGCCCCGCCGCTGTCCGTCGGTCAGCCGAAAGCCGGACCGGTGGATCGAAGCGGCCGCGCCCCACAGATCACGAATGGCTTTGTCAGGGCCGGATGCGCCATTCCGAATGCAACTGGCGCGGGTTTTCCTCGCGCAAGCATTTATGGTCCTGAACCGTCAGTGTTCGTCCTCACGATTTCTAACAATCTTTAATGACGCTTAATGTGCTTACAGCGCAGCTTGCTGGATCACGAGATCGTTTTCTTAGCAAATCTCAATTTGCGCAAGTTCATGCTTGCGCGAAATCTCTACGGGGTCTTCGCTTAAGTCAGGACAAGCGTTGCGACTGGGAGGCGCGAATGTTCGCGCCCCCCCAACCTCTAGGGGTGCAGAGATGACTCTTCGTTCCATTCTCGCCGCAGGCGCGGCGATCACCGCACTGTCGTTTGCCGGGCCCGCGCTCGCGGACATCGACATCATCTTCGGGAATTCCCCCGGCAATCTGGACACCATCCTGTTCGATGCGGCCGACGACGGCAGCGACCATTTCATCCTCGGTAAGAGCAACGACGGCTGGACCGTCCAGCTCGAGGGCGAAGAGAACATCATCGCCACGGGCGGTCCCGCCCAGGCCTGGGTGGTCGGCACAGCCGACGACGGATTGACGTTCCTCCGGGTCACCACCCCCGGCGCGACCTTCACGGACGCTGAGCTCAACATCAACGTTCCGGGCGGCGGCGGCCCGCCTCAGCCCTGGAGCATCACCCTGAGCGGTTTCGACGGGAACGGCGTCGAGTTCACCGAGTCCTTCGACAACATCACCAACGACCAGTTCTTCAACTTCGTCACCAGCAACAACCAGGTGATCAGCGCCATCGAGTTCCGGACGAGCAGCGAAGTGGCCCTCGGGCAGCTGCGCCTGAACGGGATCGCGGGCACGAACGTGGTTCCCGAGCCGGCGACCTGGGCGATGATGATCCTCGGCTTTGGCGGCGTGGGTGCGATGATGCGCCGGCGGCGTCGTCATCTGGCGTTCGCCAGGTAGGGGCGGCGCCTTCAGTCCCCGCACGCGTCCCGTTCACTAGAACATTCGCGTGTCTGCGACACCGGCGCCCCCCCGCCGGTGTCGCCTCTTCTCACGGCGGCGAGGGCTATTGCGACGCCCCGCGCGCCTCCAGTCGCACGATGTCCACCAGCACATCGCCGTGGACGAGATGCATGAGATCGTAGCGGTCCAAGGTGGGGTCGATGTGGCCGGGGGCGAGCGCCAAGCGCTCGCCCCGCACGGCTGACTCGCCGGGCGGCCGCGTGATCATGCCGTGTTCGTCGCCGAAGAACCGATAGGTCGAGGCGGCGAATTTCGGCGTCAGCGGCTGAGGCATCGGCCCTTCGGTAGAGAAGGCCTTCAGGCCCGCGTCGAGGGTCACCCATTTCGGGTGGTTGGCGCTGATCACGGTGGTCACGATCGTGGCGGCCTGTTCGAAGGCGCCATCCGGGTCGGATTTCAGGGCGTCGCGGTATTCCTTGTCCATGAAGGCGTAGGAACCGGGCTGGACCTCGTTCAGCACGCCCTGGGCGGCGTCGGCGGCGAAGGTGCCGGTGCCGCCCCCCGTCACGACGTCCACGGTCCCGCCGGCGGCGCGGATGGCGGCGGCGGCGGCCTGCAGTTTCGTCATGCCCTCCGCGGCCGCGGCGGCGCGGGCGTTGGCGCCCTCGATGTGCTGCCAGCTTCCGCCGTAACCCTGGACGCCCAGGAGGCGGAGGTTGGGCTGCGCCAGGACGGCGCGCGCCACGGCGGCGGCCTGGTCGGCGTCGTGGCAGCCGGTGCGGCCCATGCCCACGTCGATGTCGATGACGACCTGGATCGGACCCTGGGCGGCGGCCCCGAGCTCGGTGGCGGCGTCGGGATGGTCCAGCACGATGCGGAAGTCCGGCAGGTCGGCGGCCAGCCGCGCGGCGCGGGCGGCGTTGGCCGCTCCGGCGATGGGCGAGGTGACCAGGATCTGGCCGATCCCCGCGGCGGCCAGGGCCTCGGCTTCCGCCAGCTTGGCGCAGCAGACGCCGACCGCGCCGGCCTCGATCTGGCGGCGGACCAGGGCCGCGCACTTGTGCGACTTGGCGTGCGGCCGCAGCGCCAGGCCGGCCTGCGCCGCGCGACCGGCCATCTTGGCGACGTTGCGGTCGAAGGCGTCGAGGTCGAGGACCGCCGCGGGCGTCGGGATCAGGTGCGCCGACCCGGGCTCGCCGAGGCGGGCCAGGGCGAAGGCGACGTGGGGCCTGTCCGCGAGGGGCCCGAGGTGGTCGCGGATGGCGTCGATCGAACTCATATCCCAGACAAGCACGTCATGGGTCAGGAAGTCAGGTCCCCATGAACCCCGGCATCCAGCCCTCGTGGGCGGTGCGCAGTTCGCTGAGCGGCAGGTCCAGGGCGCCTTCGACGCGGATCGTCTCGCCGCCGGCCTCGCCCAGGACGCCCGCCGGGACACCCGCCTCGCGGCAGGCGGCCAGGACCGGCGTCGGGTCGTTCAGCGCCACCAGGTAGCGGGCCTGGTCCTCGGCGAAGAGCGTGACCCACGGAACGCCCTCCAGGCGCAGGTCGCAGCCGATGCCGGACGCCAGGCACATCTCGCAAAGCGCCGCGGCCAGGCCGCCGTCCGAGAGGTCGTGGACGGTCTTGAGCGCGCCGGCCTGCACCAGCTTCAGGATCGTCTCTCCGGTCCTGCGCTCCAGCGCCAGGTCCACCGGCGGCGGGGCGCCGACCTCCTGGCCGCCGATCTCGCGCAGGTACATAGACGCGCCGAATTCGCCGTGAGTCGCGCCGATCAGCACCAGCACATCGCCCTTCTGCAGCGAGCCGAAGTCGGCGCGCCGCGCGTAGTCGGGGATCACGCCCACGCCGCCGACCGTGGGGGTGGGCGGAATGGCCGCGCCGTTGGTCTCGTTGTAGAGGCTGACGTTGCCGCTCACGACGGGGAAGTCGAGCGCGGCGCAGGCCTCGGCCATGCCCTCGATGGCGCGGACGATCTGGCCCATGATCTCCGGGCGCTCGGGGTTGCCGAAGTTCAGGTTGTCGGTGATCGCGATCGGTGTGGCGCCCACAGCGACCAGGTTGCGCCAGGCCTCGGCGACGGCCTGCTTGCCGCCCTCGTAGGGATCGTTCTGGACGTAGCGCGGGGTGACGTCGGACGTCATCGCCAGCGCCTTCCTCGTGCCGTGCACGCGGACGATGCCGGCGTCGGCGCCGGTGGCGCTGTCCTCCAGGGTGTCGGCCATCACGTGGCGGTCGTACTGCTCCCAGAGCCAGCGCTTCGAGGCCATGTCCGGGGCGGCCATCAGCTTCAGCACGGCGGCCTTCAGGTCGCCCGGCGCAGGCACGTCGCCCACGGCCAGGCGCGGCTGCGGCGCCGGGGCGACCCAGGGCCGGTCGTAGAGCGGAGCGTCGTCGAACAGAGGCGCCAGCGGCACGTCGCAGACCACCTGGCCCTTGTGCTTCAGCACCATGTGGCCGGTGTCGGTGGTGTGGCCGATCGTGGCGGCGTCCAGGCCCCACTTCTCGAAGATGCGCTGGCCGTCGGCCTCGCGGCCCGGCTTCAGCACCGCCAGCATCCGCTCCTGGCTCTCCGAGAGCATCATCTCGTAGGCGGACATGTTCTCTTCGCGCTGGGGCACGGCGTCGAGGTCGAGCTCGATGCCCACGCCGCCCTTGCCGGCCATCTCGACCGAGGACGAGGTGAGGCCGGCCGCGCCCATGTCCTGGATGGCGGCCACGGCGCCCGAGGCCATCAGCTCCAGCGTCGCCTCGATCAGCAGCTTCTCGGCGAAGGGGTCGCCGACCTGCACCGTCGGGCGCTTCTCGTCCGAGGCGTCGTCGAACTCCTGGCTGGCCATGGTGGCGCCGTGGATGCCGTCGCGGCCGGTCTTGGAGCCGAAGTAGACCACCGGCAGGCCGGGGGAGGGGGCGGCCGAGTAGAAGATCCTGTCCGCGTCGGCCAGGCCCACGCACATGGCGTTGACCAGGATGTTGCCGTCGTAGCCGCGGTGGAAGTTGGTCTCGCCGGCCACGGTGGGCACGCCGACGCAGTTGCCGTAGCCGCCGATGCCGCTGACCACGCCCGAGACCAGGCGCTTGGTCTTCGGGTGGCTGGGGTCGCCGAAGCGCAGGGCGTTCAACAGCGCGATGGGCCGGGCGCCCATGGTGAAGACGTCGCGCATGATGCCGCCGACGCCGGTGGCCGCGCCCTGGTAAGGCTCGATGAACGACGGGTGGTTGTGGCTCTCCATCTTGAAGATGCAGGCCTGGCCGTCGCCGATGTCGATGACGCCGGCGTTCTCGCCCGGGCCGCAGATCACCTTGGGGCCCTTGGTGGGGAACTTCACCAGGTGCTTGCGGGACGACTTGTACGAGCAGTGCTCGGACCACATCACCGAGAAGACGCCCAGTTCGACGTCGTTCGGCTCGCGGTTCAGGCGGCGGACGATCAGCTCGTATTCGTCGGCCTTCAGGCCGTACTCGGCGGCCTTTTCGGCCATGGTCTTCGAAGGCGCGGCGCTCATGGCGCGCCTATAGCCGGACTCTCCGGCGAGGGCGATAGGGGGCGGGGGCGTTCAGCGCATGTAGCGGCGAAACCACTCGATCACGAGGCGGTCCCGTTCGCGGGCGTTGCCGGGCAGCCCATGGGCGTCGCCTTCGAAGATGTGGAGCGCGTAGGGGCGGCCGCGGGCCTGGAGCTTCCGGGCGATCTCGACGCTGTTGTCGGGGTGGGCGCGCCAGTCGGCGGTCCCGTGCAGCAGCAGGATCGGAGGCGTGTCGATCTGGTCGATGAAGGCGACGGCCGAGCGCGCCCTCATCACCTCGTCGCGGCGTGTGGCGAAGTCGGGAATCAGGGCGCCCCAGGGCCCCTCGGCCAGTTCGGGGCGCCGGCGCGCCTCGCTGGGCAGGTCGGCCAGGGCGTTGAGCGCCACCACGGCGTTGACCTGTGCGCCCGCCTTGAGCGCCAAGTAGGCCATCATGCCGCCGCGGGAGCCCCCGTGGAGGAAGACGTTCCGGGCGTCCACCTCCGGCAGGGCGCGGGCGAGCGTGATGGCGTTCAGCACGTCGTGGACGTCGTCGCCCCCGAACTGCTCCAGCCCCTCACCGCCGTCGACACCGCGGTACTGGACGCCGACGACCACGAAGCCCGCCGCGGTGAAGGCGTGCATCCGGCGTCCGCTGTCGGGGCCGAACTTGCCGAAATCACGATTGCCGCCGCGCAGCATGACGATGACCGGCAGCTTGGCGCCGCGGCCGATCCCGGCCGGCTTCCAAATGTAGGCGGCGACCCTCAGGCCGTCCGAGCCGTAGAACACTTGGGCGCAATCGGCCGGCGATTTCAGCTCGGCCTCGTACTCGGCGCGGGTGACCAGCGACTTCGGGACGTCGGCCGGCGGCGGCGGGGTGACGCCGACCTTGAGGCTGAGCACGGCCTCGTCCTCGGCGTTCTTCACCTGCCGGGCGACGTAGTCGTCGTAGGCCTGGGTGCGGGGCGGGCAGGCCCGGCTCTCCAGCAGTTCCCCGTCCGCCGGCCGCGCCTGGGCGGCGGCGGACATCATCAACAGCCCAAGGGCGAGGACCCAGCCACGCATGTGCGCTCCTCTCGGCAGCGCAACCTTGATACGCACAGCCTAGAGGCGCAATCCGGCCCGGCTAGCGCGTCTGGCCGCCATCCACCGGGACCACCGCGCCGGTGACGAAGCTGGCCAGCGGGCTCAGCAGGAAGGCGGCGACGGCGCCGATCTCGTCGGGGCGGCCGAAGCGGTTCAGCGGCACCTCGCGCTTGATCCAGCGGGTCCAGGCGTCGCCGCGGGGGCCGGTGGAGCGGGTCTCCCAATCGCCGCCTGGGAAGATGATGTTGCCCGGCGCGATGGCGTTGACGCGTACGCCGCTGGGGCCGGCGATGCGGGCCAGTTCCTTGGTCAGGTGGTTGATGCCCGCCTTGGCGGTCCCGTAGGTCAGCGGGGTGCCCAGCGCGCCCAGGCCGGCGATGGAGCTGATCATCAGCACCGAGCCGTCGCCGCGCGGCGTCATGCGGCGCAGCGCGGCCCGCGAGAGCCGCCAGGCCGAGTCCAGGTTCTGGGTGAAACCGGCGTCCCAGGTGTCGTCGTCGATCTCGAAGCCGGGCGGGCAGGGATGCAGGCCCACGTTGGCCACCGCGCCGAAGATCGGCCCGAACTCGGCCTCGGCGACCTCGACGGCGTTCTCGATGACCTTGGTGTCGCGCATATCTCCCGACAGCGCGAACAGGCGATCGGCGCCATAGGCCTCCGCCAGCCGCGCGCGGGTCTCCTCCAGCGCCTCGGCCCCGCGGGCGGTGATGGCCACCTTGGCGCCTTCGGCGAGGCAGGCCTCCACGATGCCCAGCCCGATGCCGCGGCTGCCGCCGGCGACGAAGATGACCTTGCCGTCCAGTCCGAGGTGCATGGGTCGCTCCTATTCGCGGCCTTCGAGGATCGCCAGGGCCTGTTCAGCCAGCGGCCGGCAGCCGTTGATGGCCGCGCGTTCGCTGGCCAGCACGCCGGCCAGGATGCGGGCGTAGACCCCTTGCGAGATCGAGGCGAGGCGGAAGATCGAGAAGGCCATCAGGAACGGCCAGTCCGTGATCTCGCCCCGGCCAGTGCGGGCGCAATAGGCCGCCACATATTCGGCCTCGGTCGGAATGCCGCTGGCCGCCAGGTCGACACCGTCCAGACTGCCCCAGCCGGGCGAATGCGAGCGCCAGATGAAGGCGTTGTAGGCGATGTCGGCCAGGGGATGGCCGATGGTGGACAGCTCCCAGTCCAGCACCGCGATGATCCGCGGCTCGGTGGGGTGGAACATCACGTTCTCCAGCCGGTAGTCGCCGTGGGCGATCGACACGGATGGGTCGGTGGGGATCCGGGCCGGCAGCAACTCGATCAGCGCGTCCATGGCCGGGATGCTCTCGGTCGCCGCGTCGCGGTACTGGCGGGTCCAGCGGGCGACCTGGCGCTCGAAATAAGCCCCGTGGCGGCCATAATCGCCCAGTCCCACGGCCTCGAAATCCACCTGGTGCAGCCGGGCCAGGGTGGCGTTGAGGTCGTCGTAGATGGCGGCGCGCTCGGCGGGCGTCTGGCCGGGCAGGGCGGCGTCGCGGAAGATGCGGCCCTCCAGGTAGTCCATGACGTAGAAGGCGGTGCCGATGACCTCGGGGTCCTCGCACAGCGCCCGCATGCGCGGCACGGGGATGTGGCCATCCAGCGCCTTCATCACCCGGTATTCGCGATCGACCTGGTGGGCGCTGGAGAGCAGCTGGCCAGGTGGCTTCTTGCGCAGGACGTAGTGGCGGCCGGTTCCGCTGGTGAGCAGGAAGGTGGGGTTCGACGCCCCGCCCTGGAACTGGCGCACCCGCAGGCTGTCGCCGATCTCCGGCAGCTCGCGCTTCAGCCAGGCGTGCAGCCTGGCCTCGTCGAAGCGGTGCTTTTCGACGACGTCGCGGACAGGCGGCTCGGTGGTGGTCATGGGCGCGACAGTGTCGAGCCTGCCGCGGCGGCATTCAACCGCCTCGCGTCCGCCATGCGGTCGCCGCCTTCCGGGCGTTCCTGGCGGCGAAGCTTGAAGGATGCGCGGATGGAGATCGAGCTCGACGCCCAGGCCAAGGACAAGCGGCTCAATCGCCTGGTCGCGCTGACCGTGGTGGTCCTGTCCATCGTCATGGCCCTGGGCCAGGTGAAGGACGGCAACATCGTCCAGGCCATGCAGCAGGCCCAGTCCAATGCCGTCGACCGCTGGAGCGAGTATCAGGCGACCAAGACCAAGCTGCACATCGACGAGACAGCGCTGGCGCAGACCCGGTTCCTGGGCCGGATCGGCGGGCCCGACCTGGCCGCGCCGACGGCGGCCGAAGACCATCGGCTCGTGGGCGAGATCGCCAAGTACCGCAAGGAGGTGGTCGGGCTACGCACCGCGGCCGAGGGGTTCCAGGCCCAGTACGACGCCCTGAACGTCCACGACGACCAGTTCGACGCCTCGGACGCCTTCCTGTCGATCGCCATCTCGATCGCGGCGGTCGCGGCGCTGACCGAGAGCACGGGCGCACTCTGGGGCGGCTGGGTCCTGGGCGCCCTGGGCGTGGCGATGAGCCTGGCGGGCTTCTTCGGCTGGAGCCTGCACAGCGGCCTGATGAGCCGGCTGCTGGGCTAGGCGGCGCCCGACAAACGCGCAGTCTGGCCATGTAACCGCTCCGCAGCGCCACTCCAGGTTGACCTCAGTGTCACACGGGCGGCCCCATGCTGCCGCGCAGACGGAGGAGCGGGTGCGATGGCCGATGAGACCCCGATCCTGAAGGCCCTGGTGCTGCAGGGGGGCGGCGCGCTGGGCGCCTTCGCCTTGGGCGCCGTTCGAGTGCTCTACGGCGAGCGCGGCTACCGGCCGGACCTGATCTCGGGCGTGTCGATCGGCGCGATCACCGCCGTGTTGCTGGCGCGACCGAAGAACGGCGACGCGCTGGCGACGCTGGAGGCCTTCTGGAAGACCGTCACGGTGGCGGCGCCGTGGTGGCCCGACGCCTGGCAGCGCTATGCGTCGAGCTTCGGCAACCCCCGCTTCTTCGCGCCGCGGACGGACGTCTGGGCGGCCGCCGGCTGGACCAGCCTCTATTCCACCGACCCGTTGCGGCGGACCCTGGAAGAACTGGTCGACCTGGAGGCGCTGAAGGATCCCGCCGCGCGGCCCCGCCTGCTGGTGACCGCTACCGACATCGAGGCAGGCCAGATCGAAACCTTCGACAGCGGCAAGGACGGATTGACCCTGGATCACATCCTGGCCAGCGGCAGCCTGCCGCCGTCGTTTCCGATGACCCGGATCGGCGAGGCCGCCTATTGGGACGGCGGCCTCTTCGACAACACGCCCCTGGGCGATGTCCTGGAGCGCCTCAGTTCCTCGGACGTGGCCGGGGCGCGCGAGATCGTGGTGGTCAACCTCTTCGCCAACGCCGGCAAGGTTCCGGGGGATTTCGCCGAGGTGAACCAGCGGGTGCTGGACCTGACCTTCGCCAACAAGACGCGGTCCGACCTCAGCCTGCTGAAACGGTTCAATCCGGTGGCGGTGCTGTTGAAGACCATCCGCACGACCCCGGAGTGGAAGGACCTGGCGGAGAGTGAGGTCTTCAGGGCGGCCGACGCGGGCTACATCGAGGTGCCGGAGGTGAAGGCGATCACCCGCAAGGGCGCGACCGCCAACGGCGCCTGGTCCGACTTCTCCGCCGCCGGCATCGCGGCCCTGGCGCACGAAGGCGCAGAGGCGACGCGGGAGGAGCTGGAGAACCCCCTCGTCGCCGGCGGCCAGCCGCGCGCCTGACGCCGCTACTGCAGCGGGACGACCGGCAGCTCGATGGACGAGGCGGTGTCGCCGGTCAGGTAGATCCGCTGCGTGGCCTTCCTGTAGTCGGACGGCTTGGCGAAGAAGACGTTGGGCACGAAGGTCTGCGGGTTGCGGTCGTAGAGCGGGAACCAGCTGGACTGCACCTGCACCATGATCCGGTGGCCCGGCTTGAAGACATGGTTCGTGGGCGGCAGCTCGTAGCGGTACGTCTGGACCTTGCCGGCGGGAATGGCGGAGGGCTTCTCGAAGCTCTCGCGGTAGCGGCCGCGGAAGATCTCCATGGCCACGCCCAGCTCGTAGCCGCCCATGGGCGGGTCCGAGGGCACGGCGTCGGGATAGACGTCGATCAGCTTCACCACCCAGTCGGAGTCGGTGCCGGTGGTCGAGGCGAACAGGTTCACCACCGGCTCGCCCGAGATCTTCAGCGGGGCCTTCAGGGGCTCGGTGACGAAGGTCACGACGTCGGGCCGCCCGTCGGCGTGCCGCTGGTCGGACGAGAGCCAGTAGCGCCACTGGTCCTGGTCGTCCCAGCGGACGGGGCGCCGGACGTAGGGCACGGGCTTGGCCGGGTCGGAGACGTATTCCTCGTAGGCGTCGCCCTTGGTCGGCTTGTCGAACGACAGGCCCAGGCCGGGCGTCAGATAGATCGGCTTCATCGTGGCCGCGCAGCCGCTCTCGCAGGCCTGGGGGTACTTCTGGAGCCGGTCCCAGGTCATGGCGCCCGAGTCGAAGATGAACACCGGCGGGATGTCGGCCTTGGGGGCGTTGGTCTTCAGGTGGCTGTCCAGGAACGGCTTCATCACCTTGGTGCGGAACTCGGTGGCGGTGTCGCCCGGCAGCTTCAGCGAGGCGCCCAGCTGGCGCTGCTCGTAGTTGACGCCGGAGTGCCGCCACGGGCCCAGCGCCAGGAAGTTCATGTCGTTGTTGGTGTCCTTGGCCTCGGTGGCCTCGTAGGCGTGGATGGCGCCGTAGATGTCCTCCTGGTCCCACAGGGCGCCGACCCAGAGGGTGGGCACCTTCAGCGGCTGCTTGGCCAGGATCTTGTCCAGCGCCTGGCCCTGCCACCACGCATCGTAGCTCGGGTGTTCGCTGATCTTGCGCCAGGCGGGGATCTGGTCGAGGCCGGCGGCCTTGGCGAAGTCGCCCGCCGAGCCGGCGCGCAGGAAGTTGTCGTAGTCGTCGAAGCCCTGGCGCGGGATGTCGTCGCCTTCGCCCTTGGCCGTCATCTGGCTGGTGAACCAGTCGAAGTTGATCATCCGGAACGCGCCGTTCTGGAACCAGTCGTCGCCCATCCAGCCGTCGACCATCGGGCTCTGCGGCACGGCCGCCTTCAGCGCCGGGTGCGGATTGATCAGCGCCATGGCGGCGGTGAAGCCGGGGTAGGACGATCCGATCACGCCCACGCGGCCGTTGGATTCCTTCACGTTCTTCACCAGCCAGTCGATAGTGTCGTAGGCGTCGGTGGCGTGGTCGACCGCGCTGGCGTTCAGCGGGCCACGCAGGGGGCGGTTCAGCACGTACTCGCCCTCCGAGCCGTACTTGCCGCGGACGTCCTGGTAGACGCGGATGTAGCCGTCCTCGAGGAAGGGCTCATCCATCTGGGCGCCCGTGGCGGCGGCGTGGGGCGACAGCGCGCGCTGGGCCGACTTCTTGGCGTTGTAGGGCGTCCGCGTCAGCAGGATCGGCGCGTCCTTGGCGCCCTTCGGGATGATCATGACGGTGTAGAGCTTCGTCCCATCGCGCATGGGGACCATCTCGACGCGCTTGACGTAGTCGTACGACGCCGTCGGCCACTGGAAATCCTTGGCGATGTCGGGCGTCATTGTGGGGGTCTGGGCCTGGGCCGAAACGAACGACAGGGCGAGCGCGGCGCAGGCGGCCGCGAGCGAAGCTTGCAGATTCATGCGCGGAGCGTAGCAAGACGTAAGAGCGTTCGCGACAGGCTCTGGAAGGGCGTGAGTTGATGCGTATGAGCAACCTGGCCGGCGCGCTGGCGGCCGGCCTGATGATCACCGTGGCGATGCCCGCCCTGGCCGCGCCGAGCGCCGCCGACGGCCGCTTCAAGGCGCTCTACGAGAAGGAATGGTCCTGGCGGCAGGCGGAACTGGCGCGCTCGGACGCCAGCGAGGACGACCGGCTGGCCGACCATCTGCCCCGGGTGGACGCTGCGAGCCAGTCCAGGCGGCTGGCCTACTGGCAGGACGTGCGCCGCCAGCTCGACGCCATCCCGCAGGCTGAGCTCTCCCCCGAGCAGAGGGTGAACTATCAGGTCTATCGCGACCAGCTCGACGTACTGATCGCGCAGCAGAAGTTCCGTGAGTACGAGAAGCCGTTCAACTCGGACTCCTCCTTCTGGTCGAGCTTCAACTTCAAGGCCCGTCGGACCTTCCACGACGCCCGCGACTACCGCGACTACATCGCCCAGCTGCACGACATCCCGCGCTATTTCGGCGAGCAGACGGCGAACATGCGCGCCGGCCTCAAGCGCGGCTTCACCCCGCCCAGGGCGACGCTGGTCGGGCGCGACGTCTCGGTCTCGGCGACAGCCGGTGCGAAAGCCGCCGAGGACACGCTCTTCTGGCAGCCGTTCAAGTCCATGCCGGCCAACATCCCGGCGGCCGAGCAGGCGGCGCTCAGGGCCGAGGCCAAGAAGGCCATCGAGGCCGAGGTGAGGCCCGCCTACGCCACGCTGCTGAGGTTCTTGCGGGAGGAGTACGTGCCCGGGACCACCGAGACCCTGGCCGCCGAGGCCCTGCCGGACGGCAAGGCCTACTACCGGTCGCAGATCAAGGAATTCGCCACGCTCGACATGGAGCCGGAGGCGATTCACCAGCTGGGTCTCGCCGAGGTCGCCAAGATCCGCGCCCAGATGCAGGACGTGATGAAGGAGACCGGCTTCGCGGGCGACCTGCCGGCCTTCTTCGCCTACCTGCGGAGCGACCCGAAGTTCTATCCGAAGACCGAGCAGGAGCTGCTGAACACCGGAGCCTGGATCTCCAAGCGCGTGGACGGGAAGCTCTCGGCCTACTTCGGATGGCTGCCGCGGAGCCGCTTCACCATCATCCCGGTGCCGCCCGACATGGCGCCGTTCTACACCTCGGCCCGGGGCGGCAAGTCAGCCTATCTGATCAACACCTACGACCTGCCGTCGCGCCCCCTCTACAACATGACGGCGCTGACCCTGCACGAGTCCGCCCCGGGCCACTCGCTGCAAGGCGCGCTGTCGGAGGAGCAGGACGGCCTGCCGGACTTCCGCCGGTATGTGTACATCTCGGCGTTCGGGGAGGGGTGGGCGCTCTACTGCGAGTACCTGGGCGTCGAGATGGGGATGTACGACACCCCCTATGACCGGTTCGGGATGCTGACCTTCCAGATGTGGCGGGCGGCCCGCCTCGTCGTCGACACCGGCATCCACCACAAGGGTTGGACGCGGGCCCAGGCCATCCAGTACCTGCACGACAACACCGCGCTCTCGGACCATGACATCGAGATCGAGGTGGACCGCTACATCTCCTGGCCCGGCCAGGCGGTCAGCTATTACCTGGGAATGCTGGCGATCAAGGACGCGCGGGCGCGGGCCGAGAAGGCCTTGGGGCCGAAGTTCGACATCCGCGCCTTCCACGACACGGTCCTGTCGATGGGCAGCGTGCCGCTCCCGGTGCTGCAGGCGCGCATCGACCAGTTCATCGCCGAGGGCGGCAAGGACCCGATGCCGGTGACGTTCCAGAAGGCCCTGAAGGCCCCCTGAGCGATCAGGCGCTGGCGAGCGCGCTCTGGAACAGGATCGCGCCGTCGGCCGAGCCTAGCTCCGGCTCGAACGCGCGGTCCGGGTGGGGCATCAGGCCAAGGACGTTGCCGCGGGCGTTGACGATCCCGGCGATGTCGCGGGCCGAGCCGTTGGGGTTATTGCGGTAGCGGAAGACCACCTGGCCCTCGCCCTCCAGCCGGTCCAGCGTGGCCTCGTCGGCGAAGAAGTTGCCCTCGCCGTTGCCGACGGTCATTGCCACTTCGCGGCGGCCCGCATAGCCGGCGGTGAAGCGGGTCTGGCTGTTGGTGACCTCGAGGTCGACGCCCTTGCAGACGTACTTCAGCTTCTCGTTGCGCAGCAGGGCGCCCGGCAGCATCTGGGCCTCGCACAACACCTGGAAGCCGTTGCAGATGCCGACGATCGCCACGCCGCGCTCGGCGGCCGCCTTGACCTCGGTCATCACCGGCGACAGCGCCGCGATCGCCGCGCAGCGCAGGTAGTCGCCGTAGGAGAAGCCGCCGGGCAGGACGATCAGGTCCAGGCTGTCGGGCAGGGCGGTGTCGCCGTGCCAGACCATGTCCACCTTGGCGCCTGTCGAGCGCTCGATCGCCACCTTGCAGTCGCGGTCGCAGTTGGAACCCGGGAAGACGATGACGGCGGCTTTCATCTCAGAACCTCAGGCGCACTTGTCCAGGATCGGCGCGACCGGCGTGGCGTCGGGCGCGGCGAAGGGGTTGCGGAACGTGAAGGCCGCCGGCGAGGGGCCCAGGCGTTCCAGGATGTCCAGCTTCGCCATGCCTTCCTCGACGGTGGGCGTGTGGCCGGCGGGAACCCACCAGAGGGCCATGTAGGTCTCCATGGCCTCGAACCACTCGCGCCGGCGGCGCATGATGTCGCGATGGGCGCTGCGGTAGACGAAACCGGCCAGGGCGTCCATGTCGGTCCACACCGACATGTTGATCGCGAACAGCGGCTCGTCCGGCTTGGGTTGCAGGTCGGTGGCGTTGTTCCCCTCGCCGACTAGGCGCCAGACGAAGCCCGGCAGGCCGTCGGCCAGCGCATTGATGCGGTCCAGGTTGTTCTTGAAATCCGCGATCTGCGGGTGGTCCACCGGCTGCAGCAGGCGTCCGACGTTGATCTGGGCCAAGTGGAAACCGGTCATTTCTCGCGCGTCCAGTGCTTAAGGCCGTCCAGATAGGCGTGGAGCTGGTCGTAGCCCTTCCTGTCGCCGTACGGACAGCCTGTGGTGACGACGTCCGAACCCCGGGCCTTCTGCATCATGATCGCAGGATGCCCCGGCGCCCCCGTCTTGGTGATCAGATAGGACGTGCGGCCGTCAGCGCTACTGTAGAAGCGGTAGGGCTCGGCCGGATCCTCGGGCGCGGGGACGAGTTGGGGCTGGGCGACGATGGCCGCCGCCTGGGTCTCGAAGGGTTTGGCGCAGTCGAGGTCGAGGTAGGCGACCGGCGCCTCGGCCTTCTCCGCGCAGGCTGCGAGCGTGAGGAGAGCAGGAAAGACCGCCCAGACTCCAAGTGTCTTGCTCCCCGGGAAGGGGAGCAGGGCCCTCACGCCAGCTCCACCCGGTAGCTTTCGATCACCGTGTTCGCGAGCAGTTTCTCGCACATGGCCTTGACCTCGGCCTCGGCGGCGGCGGCGTCGCCGGCCTTGAGGTCGAACTCGATGGTCTTGCCGACCCGGACGTGTTCGACGTCCTTCCAGCCCAGGCCGTGCAGGGCGTGCTCGACCGCCTTGCCCTGGACGTCGAGGACGCCCGGCTTCAGGAAGACGTGGACTTTCGCGCGCACTAGTGGAGGCCCCCCTGAATCACGGTGGGCATCTCCTTCATGATCCCGAGCCGGCGCGCAACCTCGGTGTAGCTCTCGATCACATTGCCCAGGTCGCGGCGGAAGCGGTCCTTGTCCAGCTTCTCGTTGGTGATCGAGTCCCAGAGGCGGCAGCTGTCCGGGCTGATCTCGTCGGCCAGGATAATGCGGGCGAAGTCGTTCTCGTAGACCCGGCCGAACTCGATCTTGAAGTCAACCAGGGTGATGCCGACGCCGCCGAACAGGCCGGTGAGGAAGTCGTTCACCCGCAGGGTGAGCGCCATCATGTCGTCGATCTCCTGGGTGGAGGCCCAGTTGAAGGCGGTGATGTGCTCTTCCGAGACCATCGGGTCGTGGAGCTTGTCGTCCTTCAGGTAGAATTCGATGATCGAGCGCGGCAGGGCCTGGCCCTCGGGCAGGCCGTAGCGCGTGGAGAGCGAGCCGGCCGCGACATTGCGGCACACCACCTCCAGCGGGATGATCTCGACTTCCTTGATCAGCTGCTCGCGCAGGTTCAGCCGCTTGATGAAGTGGTTCTGAACCCCGATCGAGTTCAGCTTCGTCATGATATATTCGCTGATCCGATTGTTGATCACGCCCTTGCCCTCGAGGACGGCCTTCTTCGTCGCGTCGAAGGCGGTGGTGTCGTCCTTGAAGTACTGGATCAGGGTGCCGGGTTCAGGGCCCTCATAGAGGATCTTGGCCTTGCCCTCGTAGATCTTCTTACGGCGGGTCATCTCTTGGCCTTCTCCATTGGCGAGGACTTGTCCGCATCGGGAAACGAAAAACGCGCGCGGCTTGATCCTCGCGCGCGGGTCCGACTCGGCCTCTCGCCCCATTCAGGCGTGGCAAAAATAGCGTGTGCGGCGCTGCGGCGCAAACTCGTGAGGCGATGTCTCTTTCCATTGCGGGGCCAGTCGGCGCACGATATGGGATCGCCCGCTCCAAGACACTGACCCCCAGGACCCGATGACCACCTTCGACGACCGCGAACAAGGCTTCGAGCGCAAGTTCGCCCTCGACCAGGAGCAGGAGTTCAAGGCCCATGCGCGTCGCAACCGTGCGCTCGGCCAGTGGGCGGCCGGCCTGATGGGGCTGGAAGACCCCCACGTGGACGAATACGCCAAGGCGGTGGTGAAGTCCGACTTCGAGCTGCCGGGCGACGAGGACGTGTTCCGCAAGGTGTTCGAGGACCTGAAAGGCTCCGGCGTCGCCGTGTCCGAGGGCGAAGTCCGCATGAAGATGGCCGAACTCCTGGCCCAGGCCCGCGAGAGCGTGAAGAGCGGGAACTAGGGTTCTTTCCCTCCCCTTGATGGGGAGGGACAGCTCGCGGAAGCGAGCAGGGTGAGGTGATCCTGATCCTCACCGACCTCCGAGTTCTGGCCCTGGCGGCCTCACCCTGGCCGCTTGCGCTGCCTGTCCCTTCCCATCAAGGGAGGGAAGTGGGCACGGCCCGGCTGACCTTCTTCGGCACGATCTGCGCCCAAGCCTCGCGCACCAAGTCCGCGAGCTCCGCCTCGTCGAGGTGGCCGAGTTCGACGTAGCTCCAGTACACGGTGGCCACGGGGCACTTCTGGAAGGTCTCGGGCCGGATCTCGAACAGGAGCTCCTGATGGCCCCTGTCGAGCTTCAGGATCGCGCGGCCGTCGATCGCCAGCGCGAACGTCTTCTTGCCCACGTTGAACCAGGGATTGCCCTTGTAGGTCACCTCGTGGGCGCCGGGCAGGCTCAGCGCTAGGCGACGGAGGTCGTCAAGGGTCGCGATGCTTTCGCCTCCTCGTGCTCGCCGAAAACCCGGGCGAAGACGCGGTCCACGTTCTTGAAGTGATAGCCCAGGTCGAAAAGCTGTTCGAGCTCGGCGTCCGACAGGGTGATCTCCGGGTCGGCCTTGAGGAAATCGAGGAAATTCCCTTCGCCGCGCCACACCTTCATGGCGTTGCGCTGGACCGCGGCGTAGCTGGCCTCGCGGCTGAGGCCCTTCTGGGTCAGGCCCAGCAGGACGCGCTGCGAGTGCACCAGCCCGCCCAGGCGGTCCAGGTTCTTGGCCATGTTCTCGGGGTAGATCACCAGCCGCTCGATCACGCCCGCCAGCCGGCGAAGCGCGAAGTCGAGGTGGACGGTCGAATCGGGCGCGATGCCGCGCTCGACCGAGGAGTGGCTGATGTCGCGCTCGTGCCACAGCGCCACGTTCTCCATGGCCGGGACGACCGCCGAGCGCACCAGGCGAGCCAGGCCCGTCAGGTTCTCGGTGAGAATCGGGTTGCGCTTGTGCGGCATGGCCGACGAGCCCTTCTGGCCCACGTCGAACGGCTCCTCGGCCTCCAGCACCTCGGTGCGCTGCAGGTGGCGGATCTCGACCGCCAGGCGTTCGATGGAGCTCGCCACCACGGCCAGGGCCGCGAAATACGCGGCGTGGCGGTCGCGCGGGATCACCTGGGTGGACACCGGCTCCACGGCCAGCCCCATCTTGTCGGCGACGTAGGCTTCCACCTCGGGCGCCACGTTGGCGAAGGTGCCGACCGCGCCGGAGATGGCGCAGGTGGCGATCTCGAACTTGGCCATGGCCAGCCGCTCCTTGGCGCGCTGGAACTCGGCGTAGTGGCCGGCGAGCTTCAGGCCGAAGGTGGTGGGCTCGGCATGGATGCCGTGGCTGCGGCCCACGGTGGGGGTCATGCGGTGTTCGTAGGCGCGCCGCTTCAGCGCCTCGAGGACCAGATCCACGTCCTCCAGCAACAGGTCGGTGGCGCGCACCAGCTGGACGGCCAGGGTGGTGTCGTTGACGTCGGAGGACGTCATGCCCTGGTGCAGGAAGCGGGCCTCGGGGCCGACGATCTCGGTCACGTGCGTGAGGAAGGCGATGACGTCGTGCTTCACCTCGCGCTCGATCTCGTCGATGCGGTCGGCGTCCCAGAGGACGTCGCGGCCCTTCTCCCAGATGACGCGGGCGGCTTCCTTGGGGATCACGCCCAGGTCCGCCATGGCGTCGGCGGCGTGAGCCTCGATCTCGAACATGATCTTGAAGCGGGTCTGGGGGGCCCAGATCGCGGCGGCTTCCTTGCGGGCGTAGCGGGGGATCATGGGCGGGGGTGTCTGACGACCCCCCGCCCAAGTCAACCCAGGTTTAGTGGCGGTATGACAGCCGGAAGTACATGAAGCGTCCCGGCGCATCGTAGGCGTTTGGATCGTAGTTGTTCAGGCTGCAGGTGACGCAGCCGGGCGGGTCCTTGTCGAACAGGTTGTTCACGCCGACCGCGAAGGAGAGGCCGTCGTCGATGAAGCCGGGCGCCCAGCGGATCTGGGCGTCGGCGTAGAGCCGCGATTCCAGCTTGTTGGGGTCGCCGGCCTCCTGGACGGACGAGATGTAGCGGGCCGAGACCGTGGCGCCGAAGTCGCCCTTGTCCCAGTCGAGCATGAAGTTCGACTTCCACTTCGGATAGGCCTGGTCGGGGCTGCCGCGCTCGGTGCCTTCGCGCTCGATCGGGATCAGGCCGCTGGACGCCGGGACATACTCGGTGAATTCGAGCAGGCGGCTGGTGTACCAGTGGATCCCGAACTGGCCGACGTCCCATTCGGGCGAGGTCCAGATGAGGTTCACGTCGACCGACCGGGTCTTGATGCCGCCGATGTTGATCAGCGGATTGTTGATCGCGATGACCTGGCCCGAGGCGCTGCGGGTGATCGTGGCGCAGGACAGGGCGTCGGCCGTCTGGGCGCAGCGGTCCAGCAGGGACTGGCCGTTCTGGGCCTGGATGGCGTCGCTCAGCCTGATGCGCGAATAGGCCACCTCGATGGATCCGCCGCTGGCCCAGCTCATGTCCTTCAGCCAGGACGGGGCGTAGACGCCGCTGAAGTTCCAGCTCTTGCTGGTTTCCGGCTTGAGGTTCCGGTTGCCGCTGGTGATGACCCCGATCTGCGCATTGAGCTGGGTGTAGCTGCCGTTGGCGGGGACGCCGCGGGCGATGCAGTTGGCGCGGACGTTGGCCGGAGTGGCGGCGCTGAAGCCCGAGCAGGGGTCGACCACCACCTGGTCGAAGCGCGAGGCGCTGCCGAACAGCTCGCCGATCGAGGGGCTGCGGAAGCCCTCGCCGTATGAACCGCGCAGCACGACGTCCTCGACCGGACGCCAGGACAGGCCGGCCTTGTAGGTCGAGCCCGTGCCGGAGGTGGAATAGTCGAACCAGCGGCCGGCGACGGAGGCGTCCAGGCGGTTGAAGAACGGCATGTCCGCCAGCAGCGGGATGCGCAGTTCGCCGTAGGCTTCCTTCACGGTGATCTCGCCGCTCGCCGGCTGGGCCGGGATGTCGGACGAGAGGCCGGCCGCGACGATGGCGTCCGGCGTGAAGTAGCCCTCGTTCTTCCGGCGCTCGACACCCGCGGCGAAGGCCAGCGGTCCGGCCGGCAGGTCGAAGAGGTCGCCGGTGAGGTTGGCCGAGAAGTCGGTCAGCTTCTGCTGCGACACGTCGTGCTGGGTGAAGCCGATGAAGGCCAGCATGGCCGGGGTGATCGTGCCCGCGCCGCCGAAGATATTCAGCGGCGTGCAGGCGCCGGTGCACTGGGCGACGGGGCCTAGGGCCTGCTGCACGCGCTGCGCGTTCACGTTGCCGGTGAAGGTCTGTTCCGCGTGGTTACGCGAATAGACGCCGTTGACGTCCCAGTTCCAGGTCTTCTCGCCGACGTCGAAGGCGCCCGACAGGGTGCCGGTGACGTTCCAGGTGTCGACTTCCTGCGAGTAGTGGCGGGGCCCCGCCTCGACCATCCGGCGGCCGATGAAGGCGTAGGTGCCGTTCTGCAGCGTGAAGCCGAAGGGGTTGAAGGGGTTGGTGGCGTCGATGCTGACGGTGTCCAGCAGGTTGCCGTTGCCCGCGTCGGGACCCACGAACAGCGGCAGCGGGGCGGCCTGGTTGGCCGACTTGCGCTGGGTGTAGGTGGAGCGGACGCGGAACTGGATCTTGTCGGTGATGTCCTGGACCACCGAGCCGAACAGGCTGACCCGCTCGGACGGGATGGTGATGTAGTTGAAGGGCTGGAAGTTGAAGCGGTCAGCGGTGGTGAAGCCCTTGAAGCTGCTGGCCGCGCCGGTGGGATCGCCGGGCGTGTAGACAGGCCGCTGCCCGGGCTGCAGCGCCTGCTTCAGGGTGAGGTTCAGGTCCCGGCCGGTGTTCGGATCGCTGACGATGAAGCGGCCGAGCGGGGTGCCCGAGGAGCAGCCGCCGTCGCAGACCGTGCCGAAGGGCGCCGGGAAACGGCTGATGGCGCGGTCGCCGGCGAAGACCGGGTCCTGCTTGAAGTAGCCGCCGCCCACGACGATGTGGGTCGAGCCGGAGGCCACGCCCCAGGAGACGTCGTACTGCTGGTTGAAGCCGTCGCTGTGGTCGGTGGTCCCGAGCTGGGCGGTCGCGGTAAAGCCTTCCTGACGATCCTTGGTGATGATGTTCACGACGCCGGCGATGGCGTCGGAGCCGTAGATCGGCGAGGCGCCTTCCTGCAGCACCTCCATGCGGCTGATCATGGCGGTCGGGATGGTGTTGAGGTCGACCGAGCCCGGGACGCCCGAGGCCGCGGCCCCCGGCACCCAGCGCAGGCCGTCGACCAGCACCAGCACGCGGCGGCTG
>Ga0209257_1000619_pt1 | contig 57568 bp, 49 predicted proteins | sample AraplaCvi_mCL_r2_FD_184277 | JGI IMG/M metagenome (GOLD analysis project Ga0209257, IMG submission 184277) | Arabidopsis root microbial communities from North Carolina, USA - plate scrape MF_Cvi_mCL_r2 (SPAdes) (version 2) | ecosystem: Host-associated > Plants > Roots > Endosphere | place: USA...
CCTCGCCGACTACCACGACTTCGCCGCCCAGATCGGCATCAGGGACTTCACCGCCATCCCGATCTCCGGTCTGCGGGGTGACAACATCGCCAGTCGCAGCGATCGGACGCCCTGGCATTCCGGGCCGACCCTCATCGACCACCTGGAGACGGTTGAGCTGGACGAGGATCGGCTGCGGGCCCAACCGTTCCGGATGCCGGTGCAGTGGGTGAACCGGCCGAGCCTCGACTTCCGGGGCTTCTCCGGCCTCATCGCGTCCGGGACCGTCAAACCCGGAGATCCGGTGCGCGTGCTGCCGTCCGGCCGAACCTCCGTCGTGGCGCGGGTCGTCACCCAGGGCGGAGATCTCGACCAGGCCATCGCCGGCCAGTCGGTGACCATCACGCTCGAAGACGAGGTCGACGTCAGCCGCGGCGACGTGCTGTCGGTCGCGGACCAGCCGCCTGAAGTGGCCGACCAGTTCGAGACCACCCTGGTGTGGATGGCCGACGAGCCGTTGCTGCCGGGCCGGCCCTACTGGCTCAAGCTCGGGACGAAGCTGGTCTCGGCCCAGATCACCGAGATCAAGCACAAGATCAACGTCAACAGCCTGGCGCACCTGGCCGCGAAGACCCTCGAGCTGAACGAGATCGCCGTCTGCAACCTGGCGCTCGACCGGGTGATCCCGTTCGAGCCCTACGCGGCGAACAAGGACCTGGGCGGCTACGTCCTGGTCGACCGGATGACCAACGCCACAGTGGCCGCCGGCATGATCCGCTTCGCGCTGCGCCGGTCGCACAACATCCACTGGCAGGCCGTGGACGTGGACCGCACCGCGCACGCGGCCCTGAAACGTCAGAAGCCCGCCGTCCTCTGGTTCACCGGCCTCTCGGGCGCCGGCAAGTCGACCATCGCCAACGTGCTGGAGAAGAAGCTCCACGCCGAGGGCCGCCACACCTACCTGCTGGACGGCGACAATGTCCGCCACGGCCTGAACAAGGACCTGGGCTTCACCGACGCCGACCGGGTGGAGAACATCCGCCGGGTGGCGGAGGTGGCGAGGCTGATGGCCGACGCCGGCCTGATCGTCATCGTCTCCTTCATCTCGCCGTTCAGGGCCGAGCGGCGCATGGCCCGCGGCCTCATGCCCGACGGGGAGTTCCTCGAGGTGTTCGTCGACACGCCCCTGGCCGAGGCCGAGCGGCGCGACGTGAAGGGCCTCTACAGGAAGGCCCGCGCCGGCGAGCTCAAGCACTTCACCGGCGTGGACTCGCCCTACGAGCCGCCGGAGCATTCCGAGGTGCGCATCGACACCACCGGCACGGCGCCGGACGCGGCTGCTGACGCCATCATCGCGGCGCTCAAGGCCCAGGGGATCATCGGGTAGCCGGCGATGCTGAGATCGAGCCCCCTCCCCCCGGCCGAGCGCCTGACGCCACGGGCCAGGTCCTACGCCTTTCCCGAGCTGACCGCGGCGGCGCGCGATGCGATCGCGGCGGCCCAGCCGGGCGCCGCCGGCCTGGCCCTGACCCCCGACGGCCTGATGGCGGCGGCCCGCGAACGCACCGGGCTTTCGGAGTTCGGGTCCGCGCCGCTCGCCGAGCCGCTGGGCGCCCTCTGCCGTTCGTTGAACGAGGAACTGGAGTTCCACGCTCTGGGGCGCGGCTATCTCTACGAACAGCTCGTGGGCCTCCTGGCCACGCGGCTGCGGCTGGAGGCGCTGTGGGCTGCGCATCCCGAGATCCTCGATTTGCCCGTGGAGCGCCCGATCGTGATCATCGGCCTGCCCCGCAGCGGCACCACGATCCTGCACCGGCTGCTGGCCCATGACCCGGACAAGCGCAGCGCGCCGTTCTGGGAACAGGTCATGCCCCTGCCGCTGGGCGATCCCACGGCGGCCCAGCCCCAGCCGGACCCGCGCATCGCCCTGGTCCAGCGTTCCATCGACACCCTCTACACCATGGCCCCCGACCTGCGGCAGATGCACGAGGTGCTGGTCGACGAGCCCGACGAGGACCTGTCGCTGCTGGTCTTCGCCTTCGCCTCGCTGCAGTTCGAATGGAGCTATCGCGTTCCCGGCTACAGCCGGTTCTACCAGGCGGCCGACCACCGCGAAGGCTACCGCTACTTCCGCCGCGTGCTGCAGACCCTGCAGTGGCTGCGGGGCGGGCGGCGCTGGGTGCTGAAGGCGCCGCAGCACCTGGAGCAACTCGGCCCCCTACTCGCCGCGTTCCCCGACGCCACGCTGGTGCAGACCCACCGCGACCCCGTCTCGGCCGTGATCTCGCTCTCCAGCCTGACCACCTATGGCTGCCGGCGCTATTTCGACCATCCGAACCCGCATGCCGTGGGCGCCCACATCGCCGCCATCGTCGAGCGCCTGCTACGGCGCGGCGTCGACGACCGGCCGGCCGACGACCCGCGGTTCGTGGACATCCAGTTCACCGACCTGCTGGCCGATCCCATCGGCTGCGTGCGCCGGATCTACGCCGCCGCCGGCGACGATCTCTCGGACGCGGCCGCCGCTCGGATGTCGGCCTGGATCGCCGACAACGCCCAGGAGAAGCACGGCCGGCACGACTATGCGGCGGAGGACTTCGGGCTCGACGCGGCCGACCTGCGCCGCCGCCTGGCCTTCTACCAGGCCCGCTACGATATTCCCGTCGACGGCAAGTTCGCCTCGGAGGCGGCGGCGTGACGTCACCGGTCGACCCGGCCCTGGCGGCCGACGAGATCGCGGCCATCGCCGAGGAGGCCTACCTCTACGCGCACCCCATGCTCGTGGCCTACGCCTTCTTCCACGGCCAGGTGCTGGGACCCGACCGGCCCGAGAAGCAGGCCGTCAACCGCTTCACGCACTTCCGAACCCTGTCGAGCCCGACGCTCAACAACACCATACCGTGGGTGAACACCGACACGCTCTATTCGGCCGTGTGGCTGGACCTGCGGGCCGAGCCGATGGTGCTGCGCACGCCCGCCTTCGAGGACCACCGGTTCCACGATATCCAGGCCAACGACTGGTACACCATGGCCTTCGTCACCCGCGGCACCCGCGATCGCGGCAACGGCGCCCGGACCTACATGTTCGCAGGCCCGGACTGGCGCGGCGAGGCCCCGGCCGGCGTCGACGAGGTGCTGGTCGCCGAGAGCTGGTTCGTGAAGCTGTTCGCGCGGGTCGTGGTGGAAGGGCCCGGGGACGAGACCGCCATCCACGCCCTGCAGGACGACTACCGGCTGGAGCCGCTGAGCGCCTTCCTGGACCGCGAACGGCCGCCGCCGCCACCGATCGTCGACTTCCCGAAACCCGACCCCGCCGGGTTCCGCGACCGGGCCTTCTTCGAGATCCCGACGCCCGCCTTCATTGGCTACTTCAACTTCCTGATGACCCTCGCCGCGGTTCATCCGTCCGAGGCCGCGCTGTTCCGGCGCTTCGCGCGGATCGGCGCGCGCCCCGGCGCCGCCTTCGACCCGGACGAGCTGTCGCCCCCTGAGGTCGCCGCCATCCAGCAGGGGATCGATGCGGCCACGGCGAAGATCCGCGCCCGCCTGGCGCGGCTGGACGAGCCGGTGAACGGCTGGGTCTATCCGCTGGACCTGCGCGGCGGCCGCGACGTGCTGGCGGGCAGTTTCGACGCCTACCTGCGCCGGGCCGTCCTGGCGCGCTTCGCCATCTGGGGCCCGCCGGCCGAGGAGGTCGTCTACATGAACGTGGAGACCGACGCCTGCGGCGCGCCGCTCGACGGCGCCGCGCAGGCCTATCAGCTGCGGTTCGAGGCGCCGCCGCCGGCGCGCGGCTTCTGGTCCTTCACCGTCTATGACGCCGCCACGCGCCTGCTCAGCGCCCACCCGTCGGGGCGCTACAAGCTGGGCGACCGGGATCGGGAGATGGTTCGCGGCCCGGATGGATCGCTGACGCTCTATCTGCAGCACCAGGCCCCGGCGAACGCGCCACAGGCCAACTGGCTGCCCGTGCCCCAGGCGCCGTTCCAGGTTGTGGGCCGGCTCTATTGGCCGGAGGCCGAACTGCTGGACCGGCGCTATCGGCCGCCGGCCCTGCAGCCGGTTCAGTCGGCGTAGGCCGTACCGCCCGCCATCTCGCGGAAACGCCCGTACTCTTCGAGCCGCGCCTGCAGGGCGCCGGTAACCATGCCATAGCCGTCCGCGCCCAGCGCCAGGTGCGCCGGCGGATCGTCGAGCTCGGCCAGCGCCAGGATCACGGCGGCGCCCTTCGCGGGGTCGTTGGCGGCGCCCCGCGCGAAGTCCGCCATGCGGGCCTTCAGCTTCGATGTCGCCTCGGCGTACGGCTCCGACGTGCGGGCCGGCAGGGCGAGGCTCGCGGCGCCGAACTCGGTGCGGAAGCCGCCGGGCTCGACGCTGGTCACCTTCACGCCGAACCGCGCCAGTTCCTTCGACATCGCCTCGGAGAAGCCGGACACGGCGAACTTTGAAGCCACGTACATGGAGTTCATCGGGAAGCCGAGCACCGAGGCCACCGAGCCGATGTTGATGATCCGGCCGTGGCCCTGGGCGCGGAAGTGCGGCAGCACCGCCTGGATCATCTTCAGCACGCCGAAGAAGTTGGTCTCCATCTGTCGCCGGGCCTCGGCCAGGCTGACGTCCTCGGCCGGGCCCATCAGGGCGTAGCCGGCGTTGTTCACCAGCACGTCCAGCCCGCCCATGTGCGCGATCGCCTGCTCGACCGCGGGCCCCGCGGCGTCATCGTCGGTCACATCCAGGCCCAGCGGGAAGGCGCGGCCAGGGGCGAGCGCGGCGAAGGCCTGGAACTGCTCCGGCTTGCGCAGCGTGCCCACGACGCTGCCGCCTTGCGACAGGACGTGCTCCGCCATGGCGCGGCCAAGGCCGCTGGATACGCCCGTGATCAGCCAGCGGCGGGTCTTCGATGCAGGGTCCATGGGCTTCCTTAGCGCTCGAGCTGGACGGAGAAGGTGCGGATGTATTCGCCCATGGCCGCGTCGATGACCGCGTAGTCCAGCCCGTAGTCGTCCAGGCTGTAGGTGTGCCGCGGGCCGCGGGCGTGGCTCACACGGTCCTCTTCGAGGAACCGGCGGATGGCCGCCTCGCGCTCGGGGCTGAGGCCGACGCCGAACCGCTCGTAGGCCCTGACCAGCTCACCGACGGGATCGGCCTGCACGGCGATGTAGTGGGCGTCGAAGAAGCGATCCCGAAGGGCTGGCTGCGCCCGGACCTTCGCCACCTCGGCCAGGCCCTTGGCCTGCAGCTCCACCATGCCGAAGGAGCCCGTCGGGACATGGTTCGAGAAGACCGCGCGCCAGATCGCCAGGTTCTTGGATAGCGAGGCGATGATCTTCGCCGGATCGCGGTGGCACTGGACCACCCAGGCGTCCGGGAACACCGTGAACAGCTGCGCCAGCCAGGGATTGTGCGCCGGGGTCTTCAGCACCCAACGCTTGCGCTTGAACCGGTGCTGCAGGTGCTGCAGCACCTTCTTCTCTTCCTCGTAAATGAGGACCGGATCCGTCTCGTAGAGCAGCCTCGTGTAGTTGGGGACGTTCCACCAGGCCATGTAGTTGACCGTCAGGAAGCTCAACTCCCAGAGGAAGTTGCATTCCTCGGGCCGGCGCGCGTCGAACGGATGCACGGCCTGCAGGCCCGGCTCCATGAAGCCTTCAAAGTCCAGGGCCGCCTCGGCCTCGGCGATCCGCGGATCGACGTCGTAGCTCGCCGCCTCGGGCGGGGGCGACGGGTACATGATCTCCCAGGTCGCCGGGGATCGGTTGTCGGGGTCCGCCGAGAGCACGTTGTGGAAGAAGGTGGTGCCGGAGCGCGGCAGGCCGGCCACGATGATCGGGTTCTCGATCACCTCCTCGGCGATGCCCGGGAACCGCTTGCGGTCGGCCACGACCCGCAGGCGCTGGACGAGGGTGTCCGAGAGGCGGCGGTGAGCTCGCTGGGCGCCCTGGTCGGTGAGCCGCGCCTCGGTGTTGAGGTCTTCGATCAGGACCTCGAACGGCCGCCGGAACAGCTCGCCGCCCCAGTCGAACAGGCCCGTGGCGTCTTGGGCCGCCTGCAACATCTCGCGCGAGGATGGGAGCTTGGCCATGTGTCCTTCCTTCCCTGGTCGTCTTGTTGCTTGCCCCCGGTATGCGGCGTCTGCGCCCGCCGGGCGAGCGGCGTTGGCGCTTTCGGGTCAGTCAGCGCATCCGCGATCCGCACCGGATCGCATGGACGATCATGCGGGCTGGACAGCGCCGCCGCTCTGGCGGGGACGGCCGGTTTCGTCGGAGAAGCGAGGCGGTCACACACGCGGTCCCGATGCCCTACCTCCTCACCGACGAGCAGCAGCAGATCAGCGCCGAGGCGCGGCGACTGCTGACGGACACCTATTCCGGCGAGAGGCTGCGGGCGCTGCTGGATGCGCCCTGCGGCCACGACCAGGCGTTCTGGGCGGCCTGCCAGGAAATGGGCTGGACGGGCGCCGCCATGCCGGAGGCCTACGGCGGCCTGGGCCTGGGTCCGGTGGAACTGGGCCTGATCGCGCTGGAATGCGGCCGGGTGGTCGCCGGCGCCCCCTACCTCGCCACCAGCTACGCCGTGGCCGAAGCCCTCCGGCTGTGGGGAGATGACGACGTCAAGGCCGGGCGCCTGCCCGACCTGGCGGCCGGCGAGTTGAAGGGCGCCGTCGCCCTTTGCGAGGGCGCGGGCGACATCGTCCCGGCGGTTCCGGCGGCACGGCTCGTGGCCGGGCGGCTGCACGGGACCAAGCGCTGGGTCGTCGGCGGCGCCGGAGCCGACCTCGCTATCGTCCTGGCCTCCGAGCCGGGCGGCGGCGCCTGCCTCGCCCTGGCCGACCTCCGTGGCGACGGCGTCACGCGGCAAGCGACCCGGACCCTCGACAACACCCGTGGCGTGGCCGACCTGACGTTCGACGCCACCCCCGCGGTGCGCCTGCAGGCCGGGGACGCCCGGGCGGCGGCCGGCGCGCTGCTGCAGCGGCTGGCGACGATCACGGCGTTTGAGCAGCTGGGCGGGGCCGAGGCCTGCCTGGAAGCGGCCCGCGACTATGCCGCCCAGCGCCACGCCTTCGGCCAGCCGATCGGAAAATTCCAGGGAATCAAGCACAAGATCGCGGAAATGTACGTTCTGAACGAACTGGCGCGGGGCAATGCGCTGCGCGCCGCCCAAAGCGTCGCGGACGAACTTCCGGACCTGCCCTTGCGCGCCGCCGCGGCCCGCCTCTCGGCCACCTCCGCCTATGAGTTCGCCGCCGCCGAAGCGATCCAGGTGCATGGCGCCATCGGCGTCACCTGGGAGCACGACCTCCACCTGCACTACCGGCGCGCGCGGGCGACGGCCCTCGAACTGGGGCCGACGGCGGCCTGGGAGGACCTCATCATCGACATCCTCGTGGAGGCCGCCTGATGGACGCCGCTCTCTCGCCCGAGCTCGAGGCCTATCGCCGCCGGGCGCGGGCGTTCGTCGAGCAGAACGCCCCAGCCTATGGCCGGGAGGCCCGCCGCGGGCTGTCGGAAGCCGAGGACCTTGCGCTGGGCCGGGCCTGGCTGCGGCTGAAGGCGGAGAACGGCTATGCCGGCATCACCCTGCCGCGCGCCTACGGCGGCGGCGGCGGGACCGACCTGGAACAGATCCTGTTCGTGCAGGAGGAGGCCCGCCACGGCTTCCCCACCGAGTATTTCGCCATCGGCCTCGGCATGCCGATCCCCATGCTGCTGCGGTACGGGACGGAGGAGCAGAAGCGCGCCCTCGTTCCGCCGGCCATCCGCGGCGAGACCATATGGTGCCAGATCTTCTCCGAGCCGGGCGGCGGCTCCGACGTGGGCGCGTTCCGCCTGAAGGCCCGCCGCGAGGGCGCCGGCTGGGTGCTGTCGGGCCAGAAGGTGTGGATCAGCTGGGCGCAGTATTCGGACTACGGCGTGATCGTCACCCGCACCGACACCAGCGTCGCCAAGCACAAGGGCCTGACCTACTTCTTCGTGGACCTGAGGGCGCCCGGGGTGACGGTGCGGCCGATCCGCCAGCTGCACGGCCGCAGCGACTTCAACGAGATTTTCTTCGACGAGGTGCGGGTTTCGGACTCCTGCCGCCTGGGCGCCGTCGGCGACGGCTTCAAGCTCGCCGTCGAGACCCTGATGATCGAGCGCTACACGGCGGCGGCGGACGAGACCGGCGGCGGGCCGCCGCTGGAGACGCTGGTCGGGCTGGCCAAGGCCACGCCCTATCGCGGCCGCCCGGCGATCGAGGATGGGCGGGTGCGCAGCGGCATCGCCCGCGCCTATGCGGTGCAGCAGGCGCTCATCGCCATCCACCAGAGGTCGCTGCTCGAACTGGCCGCCGGGCGCACCCCCGGCCCCGAGGGTTCGATCCACAAGTACGCCGGCGCCCGCGAGCGGCGGCGGCTGGCCGGCCTGGCGCTCGACATCCTGGGACCGGCCGGCGTGGCGTTCGATCCCGCGGCGGGCGCGAAGGCGGACTTCGCCATGTCGTTCATGGATGTGGCCACGCTGAGGATCGCCGGCGGGTCCGACGAGATGCTGCTGAACACCGTGGCCGAGAAGATCCTCGGCCTGCCGCAGGACTACCGCCCCGACAAGGGCGTCCCCTTCGACCAGATCCCCACGGGCTGAGGCGCACCCTATGACCGAGTTCGCGTTCGATCCGTTCGATCCCGAGGTGGTGGCCGACCCCGGCCCCGCCTACTCCGAGCTGCGGGCGCGCTGCCCTTTCGCCCGGTTCGACGGGCCGCAGCAGACCTTCTGGATCACCAGCGACTATCAGGAGATCAAGGGCCAGGTCCTGCAGGACAGCCCGATCTGGTCGTTCCGCTGGGGCAACGCCCAGAAGGACACGATCAGCGACGTCGGCTTCAAGACCGACCCGCCGTTCCACATGGCCTTCCGCAACGAGATCGCCCGCGGCTTCGCGCCCAAGGGCCTGCAGCGCTATCGCGACGACATCACGCGCATCGTCGACGAGCTGATCGACGCCATGGTGGCCCGGCCGGAAGGCGCCGGCGACTTCCACGATCTGTTCGCCTTCCCGCTGCCGGCCCGGATGATGTGCCTGATGCTGGGCGCGCCCGAGGCGCAATACGCCGACTACAAGCGCTGGGCCGACACGCTGCAGCATCTCCTGTTCTCGGATCCGGAACCCGGCTCGTTCGAGTCCGTCCTGAAGGAGATCTACCCGCACTTCACCGGCCTGATCGCCGAGCGCGAGGCGGCCCTGGCGGCTGCGGAGATCGAGGACCCGAAGCCCGAGCACCTGGGTGCGGTCATTCCGGACGATTTCATGTCGCGCAGCCTGGTCGCCCGCGTCGAGGGTCGGCCGTTGACCCCGGACGAGCGCCTGAACCTGTGCCTGGCCTTCCTCACCGGCGGCCAGGAAACCACCATCAGCCTGCTGACCAATCTGGTCTGGCGGCTGCTGGAAGCGCCGGAGCTCTGGGCCCGGATCAAGGCCGATCCCTCGCTGATCGAGGCGGCGGTGGAGGAGAGCCTGCGGTTCGATCCGCCGGTGCTGGCCCACTTCCGCACCAGCCTCTGCCCCGTAGAGATGCACGGCGAGGCGCTGCCGGAACGGGCGAAGCTGATGTTCTCCATCGTCGGGGCCAACCGCGACCCGGACATGTTCCCCGAGCCGGACGTCTTCCGCCTCGACCGCCCGGTGGCCCAGGTCCGCAAGCACCTGTCCTTCGGCAGCGGCGTACACTCCTGCATCGGCGCTCCGGTCGCGCGCATGGAGGCACAGATCGCGCTCGGCCGCCTGATCGAGCGGTTGCCCGACCTGCGCCTGCTGGGCGACGGCGAGCGTCTCCACGGCTGGATGCATTGGGGCCGGGTGAAGCTCCCGGTGGCGTGGCGCTGAAGCGGCTCAGGCCGGCGTGAACAGCGGCAGGGTGAGGCTGTCGGAGACCGCCTGGAAGGTCACCTTCAAACGCATGCCGATGCTCACCTGGTCCAGCTCCAGGCCCACCAGGTTCGAGAACATCGACCAGCCCTCGTCCAGGTCGACGGCGGCGAAGACGAACGGCGCCTTGAACGCCGGCGTCGGGGCGCGGTGGGACACCGAGAAGCTGTAGAGCGTCCCCAGGCCGCGGCTCTCCTCCCAGGTCCAGGCCTGGGAGTGGCAGTGGGGGCAGGCGATCTCCGGGCGGAAGAATGCCTTCCCGCAGCTCGAGCAGTGCTGGTAGAGCAGCCGCCCGTCGCGGGCGGCGTCCCAGAAACGCTGCGTCAAATAGCTGGGCTGCAGGTCGAAATGGCTGAGGGGCGGTTCCAGCATGGTCAGCTCCCGCGCAGCGCGCCGCCGGGATAGTTGCCGCCGCCGTAGGCCGCGTCCAGCGCGCGGTAGTCGACGGCGCCCACCGGGGTGCGGGGCAGTTTCTCGGCGAATTCCACGAAGCGCGGCTTCTTGTACGACGCCAGCCGCGCGCGGCAGTGGTCCACCAGTTCCTCGGGCGCCACGTCGATCCCGGGCTTCAGCTGCACGATGGCCTTGACGCTCTGGATGAACCGCGGGTCGGGCACGCCGATGATGGCCGCGTCGGCCACGGCGGGGTGCGCCTTGAGACAGCCCTCGACCTCGGCGGGGTAGATGTTCTCCGCGCCGGATTTGATCATCTGGGTCTTCGGGCCGATGAAGGTGATCGTGCCGTCCGCCTCGCGGCGGCCCAGGTCGTTGGTGTGGTGCCAGCCGCCGCGCTGGCGCTCCGCGTTCAGCTCGGGCCGGTTCCAGTAGCCGTTCATGACCGTGGGGCCTCGCAGGAGGATCTCGCCCACCTCGCCGTCGGCGACGTCACGGTCCTCCGCGTCGACGATGCGGACCTGGGTGACCGGGCCGACCGCGCCGTGCGTGCCCAGGCCCTGGTTCGCGCAGTAGTAGACCCAGACCACGATGCCCATCACCTCGGTCTGGCCGTAGCCGTAGGGTGTGTCGCGGAAGTCGCGCGGATTGACCGTCACCATGGCGTCGAACGCCGGCAGGTACGAGGGCGAGCGCAGGCACTTCAGGTCGTAGCGGCCGTCGCTGTTGACCTCGGCCATCTCCGCGCAGGTCTTGCCCACCAGGAAGGCCAGCGTGCAGCGGTGGTCGTGGATCAGGCGGCACAGCTCCTCGGCGTCGGTCCGCCGCACGAAGACGTTCGTTCCGCCGGCGTGGAAGGTCGCGAAAGTGAACATCAGGCAGCCCACGTGGAACATGGGCCCCGAGTTCAGGAAGACCGTGTCGCGCGAGACGCCCTGGGTCTGCTGCACGCTCAGGTCCTGCCAGAGCAGGGCGTTCTGGCTGAGCATCGCCCCGTTCGGCCGGCCGAAGAAGGCGGCGGTGTAGACCACCAGCACCGCGGCGTCGGCGGTCACGCCGCGGTCAGGATCGGCGTCGCCACCGCTCGCTACGAAGTCCTCGTAGGCCTGGGCGTCCTCCTCGTCGGCGCGCACCCAGAGCTGGTCGTCCCGGCTGGCCAGCTTGCGGGCCTCGGCCACGGCGGCGGCGATCTCCCCGGCCTGCCAGAAGACCACCTGGGGCTGGAAGTCCTCGATCACGAAGGCAAGCTCCGCGCCGGTCTGCCGCCAGTTCACCGGGCAGAACATCGCCCCCAGCCGCGCGCAGGCCAGCGCGCCCTCCAGGATGCGGTGCGAGTTCTGGCCGAGCCACAGCACGCGCCCGCCGCGCGTCACCCCCGCCGCCTCCAGCGCATTGGCTAGCCGGATCACCCGCGCCCGCAGCGTGCGGAAATCGTGGCGCACATCGCCGTCGATGGCGGCCGGGTGTCCGCCGCGGGACCGCGCCAGCTCGTCGAGCAGGGAGGACAGCGAGAATTCGTTGATGGAGGAGCCGGTCACGCCTTGCCTCTGGCTACGGTCAGGTTCGGCCTGTTTTCCGCATTTTGCGGTTCCGCCGCGACCGAATTCGCTTGGGCGCCAAAGACATCGAGATACCGATGACTGGGCCGAACGCTCGTCCGGGACGCGTTTCGGCCTTACGCATCGCCGTCCGTTCGGACCAAGGTTTCGATGTTGCGGCGGCCGCGCCGTGGCGGTCCGCCTCCAGGGATGCCGATGACGACGCTGAAAGAACCGCCCGCCCGCGCCAAGGACGAGAGCCGCTACTTCGACCCACTCGAGACTGCGCCGCGCGCGGAACTCCGCCGGATCCAGACCGAACGCCTGCTGGAACAGCTGGCCTATGTCGCGGAGCGCTCGCCGCTGGTCCGCAAGGTCTGGGCCGACGCCGGCGTCAGCGCGGCCGACATCGCGTCCATTGAGGACTTCAAGGCCAAGGCGCCCTTCATCGACAAGGACTCGCTGCGCGCGTGGCGCGACGCCCATGGCGACGCCTTCGGGGGCGTGCTCTGCGTGCCGCCGAGCGAGGTCCATCTGCTCGGCACCAGTTCCGGCACCACCGGCGATCCCACCTTCTTCGGTGAGTCCTGGACCCACCCCGGCGACTGGGTCTGGTCCCCGCGCGAGATGTGGGAGCTGGGCCTGCGCCCGGGCGATCACATCGCCGAGTTCAACCACGTGCTGCGGAGCGTCGGGCGGCTCTATTTCCACGACTTCGGCGCGGTCCCGATCCTGATCAACCACGACGCCGGCGACCTGCGGCGGTTCGTCGAGACCACCCGCAAGTACAAGCCGACCTGGCTGTTCCACCTGTCGTCGCCGTTGATCTACGGCCTCGCGCGGCTGGAGGCCGAGACCGGCGTCGACCTGAAGGAGGTGTTCTCCTGCTTCACCGCCGTGATCTACGGCGGCGAGCCCATGGGCAAGCAGGCCCGCGAGCTGGTGCAGCGTTGGCAGGCGCCGATCTACGAGTTCAGCAGCCTGGGCGACAGCGGCACCATCTGGGAATGCCGGGCCAAGGACGGCCTCCACGCCTGGGAAGACCTGGTGCTGCTGGAGGTGATCGACCCGGTGACAGGCGCGCCGGTCCCGTCGGGCGGCCGCGGCGAGATGGTGATCACCAACCTGGTGGACCGCATCGACCCGTTGATCCGCTTCCGCTCGGGCGACCTCGTGCAGTGGACGGACGAGCCCTGCGGCTGCGGCCGCACGCACGCGCGCGTCTGGCCGATCGGCCGCACCGGGGACGAGATCGTGGTGGCGGGCCAGAGCGTCCTGCCGCGCGACGTGTGGAGCGCCATCGAGGACGTGCCGGAGACCGCCGCCGGGTTGTTCCAGATCATCCGCCCGCAGCGCGAGGTCGACGTGCTGAGGCTGCGCGTCGGCTATGAGGGCGCGCCCGACCTGGCGACCCTGGCCGGCGATGTCGCCGACGCGGTGGAACGCACCATCGGCCTGCGCCCGGAGGTGGAGCTCACGCCCAACGCCGAGATCGTCAAGCTCGGCCCGCCGCACAAGATTCCGCGCACGGCCAAGAAGTAGGGGACCGGCATGAAGCACTACGGCCTGTTCGGCGGGGTTCCCGCCACCGACGACCCCCAGCTGCTGGCGCCCCTGAAGGGCTATGGCCGGGGCCTGCGCAAGTCGCCGATCAAGGGCGCCTCCGACCTCTGGGCCATCGGCCGGGTGGACCTAGCGGGCGGGGTGGTGGCGGACATGCCCATCACCTGGCCCGAGATCGAGCGCGACACCGCCTGGGCGGCCAGCATGCTGGACGAACTGGGCGTCCGCGAGGGCGACTTCTGCTTCTATTCGTTCTTCTACGGCCAGTCGGCGCAGTTCTGGCCCTGGATGAAGGCCACCTTCGATCGCGGCGGCCGCTCGGCCAGCGGCATGCCCACGGCGTGGGATTCCTACCGGCTGGAGACCTACCTTCGCCTCTTCCGCCTGAAGCTGGTGTTCGGGATCTCGCCCGAGAACCTCGACGGGCTGGAGGCGGCCGGACACGACATCGGCAAGGTCTATGCGACCTCCGAGATCCTGGCCGCCCTGCCCGGCGCCTGGGAGCGGTTGGCCGCGAAGGGCTTCAAGCCGTGGCGCGTCACCTGGCTCGGGCCGATTCTGGCGGTCGACCCCTGCGATGGAACCGGCGGCCGCTTCGACGCCGACGAGTGGCGCCTGGAGGCCCAGGAGGGCGAGATCCTCGTCTCCAGCCGCCCCGGCCGCACCGCCCGCTTCGATCGCGCCCGCACCGGCGCCCGCGGCGAGATCCGCACGATCGACGGTGAGCCGCGCTTCTTCGGAGCCAGCGCGTGACAGCCGCCGCCGGCCTGGATCAGCGCCCGAACGGCGCGGCGATCGAGGCCGATGCCTTCTGCGCCTGGGCCGACCACGCCCTGCCCGCGCTCGGGACCGGCCCGCTCCGCCAGCAGGTCCTCGCCGGCGGCTCCAGCAACATCGTCATCCGCGTGGACCGGGGCGGCGTCCCGATGATCGTGCGGCGGCCGCCGCTGGCGCTGCGGCCCGACAGCCTGAAGGTCATCGCCCGCGAGGCGCGCGTCCTGGAGGCGCTGCGCGGTACGCCGGTCCCCTGCCCCGCGTTCCAGGCCTATTGCCCCGACCCCGGGATCATCGGCGCGCCGTTCTATGTGATGTCGCTGGTGGAGGGCTTCGTCGGCTACCCCTTCGACCGCCTGCCGCCGCCCTACGACCGTCCGGGCGAGCCGCGCCGCGACATGGCCTTCGCCCTCGTGGACGCCCTGGCAGAGCTGGCCCGGACCGACTACCGCGCCCTGGGCCTTGCCGACTTCGGCAAGCCCGAGGGCTTCCTGGAGCGCCAGGTCGCCCGCTGGCTGTCGCAACTGGAGTCCTATCGGGAGACCGAATCCTACGAGCAGCGGGACCTGCCCGGCCTGGCCTATGTGGTCGAATGGCTGAGGGACAACACGCCGCCCATGTCGCCCCCGGGCGTCCTGCACGGCGACTACAGTTTCGCCAACGCCATCTTCGCGCCGGGCGAGCCTCCGCGGGTGGCGGCGATGATCGACTGGGAGCTCGCCACGATCGGCGACCCGCTGCTGGACCTAGGCCTGCTGCTCTATCCGTTCAACGGCCGCGACGAGCGCACGCCGCCGGCCGGCTACTTCGACCCCACGGGCTTCCCGTTCCGCGAGGAGCTGGCCGAACGCTGGGCGGAGCGGAGTGGCCGGAAGGTCGAAAACATGAATTATTACATAGTGTTGATCCAGTTCAAGATGGCCGCAATCCTCGAGCGCCAGCACGCCAGGGTGCTCAACGGAAAGCAGTCGAAGGAGCTCGGCGGCTTCGCCGAGGCCATGGTGCCCGGCCTCGTCGCCAAGGCCTGCGCCATGGCCAAGGGGACAGCCTGAGCCCACGGGAGGGCTTTTGACGTGATCGATTTCGCACCGGACCCGGACTTCCAGCCGAAGGTCGAGTGGGCGCGCGCGTTCGTGCGCGACAAGGTCGAGATGCTGGACGCGCTGTGGCCCGAACCCACGGCGCCCTACGACCGCTCCATCGCCGAAGCCCGCGCCCTGCTCCGGCCGTTGCAGGACGAGGTCCGCCGCCAGGGCCTCTGGGCCTGCCACCTCGACCGCGAGCTGGGTGGGCCGGGCTACGGCCAGGTGCGCTTCACCTTCATCAACGAGATCCTCGGCCGAACCAACTGGGGGCCGGTCGTGTTCGGCTGCCAGGGCCCCGACAGCGGCAATTCCGAGATCCTCGCCCGGTATGGCACGCCCGAGCAGAAGGCGCGGTGGCTGACTCCGCTCCTCGCGGGCGAGATGTATTCCTGCTTCTCGATGACCGAGCCCCACGGCGGCTCGGATCCCACCCTCTTCACCTGCACGGCGACCCGGGAGGGCGACGACTGGGTGATCGACGGGGAGAAGTGGTATTCCTCGCACGCCAACTTCGCCGACTTCCTGATCGTCATGGCGGTCAGTGACCCGGACGCGCCGCCCTACGAGCGAGCGACCATGTTCATCGTGCCGGCGGGGACGCCGGGCCTGCGCTTCATCCGCGAGACCGGCCTCTTCAACGAGCCCCCGGACGCGAAGGGGGGCCATCCCTACGTCCGTTACGACCACGTGCGGGTCCCCGACAGCGCGCGCCTGGGTCCACGCGGCCAGGGCTTCGCCGTCGCCCAGTCGCGCCTGGGCGGCGGGCGCATCCACCACGCCATGCGCACCATCGGCCTCGTCCAGAAGTGCCTCGACATGATGGGCGAGCGCGCGCTGAGCCGGGAGCTGCGCGACGGGCCGTTGTCGCGCAAGCAGGCGGTGCAGTTCGACATCGCCGACACCCACATCGCCCTGCGGCAGTTCCGCCTGCAGGTGCTGCACTGCGCGTGGCTCGCCGACAAGGAGCAGGCCGGCGAGGTGCGCCCCGAGGAGCTGCGCGAGGCGATATCCTCCCTGAAAGTGGCCATGGCCAACATCGCCAAGGACGTGGTGTGGCGAGCCATGCACCTGCATGGGGCGCTCGGCGTCTCCAACGAAATGCCCTTCGCCCAGATGCTGATGACGGCGGCCATGGTTGGCCTGGCGGACGGCCCGACCGAGACGCACCGTTCGGCCGTGGCGCGACAGGTGCTCAAGGCCTACCGGCCGGCGCCGGGCCCCAATCCCACCGAACACCTGCCGACCCGGCGGGCGGAAGCAGAGATCTGGCGCGCGGCCGCGGCCGTGGCGGCGGAATGACCATGGCCTTTTCCGTGGACCTTTCGGGCAAGACCGCCCTGGTGACGGGCGGCAGCCGCGGCCTGGGCCGGGAGATCGTCCTGGGCCTCGCCGCCGCGGGCTGCGACGTGGTCATCTCCAGCCGCAAGGCCGAAGCGTGCGAAGAGGTGGCGCGGGACGTGGAGGCGATGGGCCGCCGCGCCCTGCCCGTCGCCGCCCACGTCGGCCGCTGGGCCGACCTCGAGGCCCTGGCCGAGGCGGCCTACGGCGCCTTCGGCAAGGTGGACGTGCTGGTCAACAACGCCGGCATGTCGCCACTGGCGCCCTCCACCCTGGAGACCAGCGAGGACCTCTTCGACAAGGTGGTGAGCGTCAACTTCAAGGGCCCGTTCCGCCTGAGCGCCCTGATCGGCGCGCGGATGGCGGCCGGCGACGGCGGCAGCATCATCAACATCTCCAGCATCGGGGCGCTTCGGCCCTCGCCCTGGATCGCGCCCTACGCCGGCGCCAAGGCGGCGCTGAACGCCATCTCCATCGCCTTCGCCCAGGAGCTGGCGCCGAAGGTGCGGGTGAACGTCATCTCGCCCGGCGGCTTCCTGACCGACGTGGCCGGCGCCTGGGCCACCGAGGAGGAGGCGCAGCGGACGGTGGCGCTGAGCCGCTGGGGCCGGCCCGACGAAATCGTGCCGACCGTGCTCTACCTGGCCAGCGACGCCTCCAGCTTCACCACCGGCGCCAATATCCGCGTGGACGGCGGCGCCTTCTGGGAGCGCCGCCCGACCGCGGCGGGCGGCGCATGAGCCTCCAAGGCAAGGTGGCCGTGATCACCGGGGCGGCCGGCGGCATCGGCCTGGCCATCGCCCAGCGCTACGCCGCGGACGGCGCGCGGGTCGTGCTGACCGACGTGCAGGCGGACAAGGGCGAGGCCGAGGCCAAGGCCCTGGCCGACCAGGGCCTGGACGCCTGCTTCCGCTCGCTGGACGCCGGCGACGAGACCCAGATCGAGGCCCTGATCGAAGACGTCGAGGCAACCCTCGGGCCGGTGGAAATCGCCGTCTGTTCGGCCGGCATGGCCCGCGCCACGGGCGTCTTCTACGAGGCCGAGACGGCCGACTTCGAGGCCGTGCTGAAGCTGAACCTCATAGGCCCGTTCCTGATGGGCAAGGCCGTGGCGCGGCGCATGGTGGCGGCGGGGCGCCGGGGATCGATCATCCACATCTCATCCGTCGGCGCGGTGCTGGGCGTGGCCGAGTCCTACGCCTACTGCGTCAGCAAGGCGGGCCTGGGCATGCTCACCAAGACCATGGCGCTTGCGCTGGCGCCGCACGGGATCCGCGTGAACGCCATCGGGCCCGGCCCCACCGACTCGCCGATGACCGCCCACCTGCCCGAGGCCGCCCGGTCGATGATGCTGTCGCGAACGCCCCTCGGCCGCTTCGGCGAGGCCAGCGAGATGGCCGGGGTGGCGGCCTTCCTGGCCTCCGACGACGCCAGCTACGTCACCGGCCAGACGATCTACGCCGACGGCGGTCGCCTGGCGCTCAACTACGTCGTCGACACGAAACTGAACGGCTGAGCCCTCGTGGCCATCAGGCCGGGGCCGCCGCCCTACGGGCCCGCTGGCCGTCGGCGAAGTAGGGCGAATGGGCCAGGGAGCCGCCGTCCACGTGCAGCACCTGGCCGTTGATGAACCCGGCGTCGTCGGAGGCCAGGAAGGCCACGGCATGGGCGATGTCCCGGGGTTCGCCCGGCCGGGGCGTCAGCTCATGCTCCCGCATCAGGTCGCGGAAGGCCTCGCGCTGCGGCGTGCTCTTCTCGGCGATGTGGATGAGCCCGGGCGACACCGCGTTGCAGCGGATGCCTTCCTGCCCGTGCTGCGCGGCGAGATAGCGGGTCAGCACCAGGAGGCCGCCCTTGGAACTCGCATAGGCGGTCGGCGCCATGTCGCCGGCGAAAGCCGAGTTCGACAGGATGTTGACGATGGCGCCGCCCCCGGCCCGGCGCATGTGCGGGATCGCCGCCTGTGCGGCCAGCATCGGACCCCGCAGATTGACCCGCATCGTCTCGTCCCAGACCTCGGGATCCATGGTCTCGGCCCCGCCATCCCGCTGGGCGAGGTTGGTCGCCGCGGCGTTGTTGTCGAGCACGTGCAGCGCGCCGAAGGCCTCCACGGCGGCCTCGATCATCTCGCGGATCGAGGCGGGATCTCCCAGGTCCAGTTGGAACGCCACCGCGTCATGGCCTTCCGTCTTCAGCGCCTGCGCCTGCGCCTGGGCGGCGTCGAGCCGGATGTCGGCCAGCAGCACCCGGGCGCCCTCGCGGCAGAACAGCGCCGCCGTGGCCGCGCCAATGCCCCCGCCCGCGCCTGTGACGATGGCCGCCTTGCCCTCGAGCCTGCCTGCACGTTCAACCATCCAACCCTCCTGGCGAACCGTCATTGTCCGCCACCCTGCGCCTCGGCTCAACGCATGGCTGGGGCGGCATCGGGAGCGCGATACCCATCGGCGCACGCCTCGCTCCGCGCGCTGAAAGGCCGCCGGGCGTAACCGGGCGGCCATATTCAGAAGCTGGGCCTATGGCTCAGAAGCGGTAGCGCAGCTTCACGCCGTACATGCGGGGCGGCCCGACCGTCCGCGCCTCGAAGCCGAGGCTGGTGATGATCTGCAGCTGCGGCCACTCGATCGTCTCGTTGGTGACGTTGTTCACGAACGCCGAGATGTCGAAGTTCGACCCCATCACACCGCGCCACTCCGCATTCAGATTGACGTACTCATAGGACGGGAAGTGGTTGGCGCTCTGGAACGGCGGTGGGGCGCCGGTCGCATCGTCGTTTACAAACCAGTCGGCCGAGTGGAAGTAGGTGGCGCCGACGGTGACCTCGCCCACGGACTCCGGCGTGGGCACATTCACCTGCGCAGTGAGGCTGTAGAGGTGCTTCGGCGCCCGCGCGAACGGGGAGCTGGAGAGGTCGACGCCCGCGGGCGTGATGAACCTGTCGAACGAAGCGTCGGTGTAGGAATAGAAGCCGGAGAGCTGGAACAGGTCATTCGGCCGGAAGATGAACTCCAGCTCCGCGCCCTTGATCGTCGCCTTGGCCGCGTTCACCGCCACGGTGGTGACCGGGATCGTGTTTGGGTCCGTCAGCAGGCGTTGGATGTCCTTGTAGTCGGCCTGGAAGAGGGCGACGTTGGTGCGCAGGAACGCACCGCCGAAGCGCCAATCGCGCTTGGCGCCCACTTCGAAGTCGGTGATCGTCTCCGGCTCGAAGGTGCGCCGCAGGCCGGCCTCGGTGGCCGCGCGGGCCCCGAATCCGCCGCTGCGGTAGCCATGGCGGGTGGCGACGTAGATCAGCGTGTCGGCGTCGATCTTGTAGTCGAGGCTCAGGTTATACGTCGGTTCGTCGAACTTGGCGGACACCGGCAGGGCGCAGGCCGCGATCGGCAAGGCGACCTCCGGAGTGGCCGGGTTGTTGTCCGTGTTGGCCGTGAAGCGGCAGGCCGCGTTCGTGCGGTTCTTGATCACCGCCTCGCGCTTGTCCCAGTTGCCGCGGAGGCCCGCGGTGATCGACAGCCCCTTCAGGACGGAGTCCAGCTTGTAGGTGCCCTGGGCGAACACCGCATAGCTGGTGTTGTGGCCCTCGACCCAGGTGTTGGACCACGAGGGGTAGGCGCCGACGAAGTTCGGCTGGACCGGGCCTGGATCGACGGCGCCCGTGATGCTCAGGCCCTGGTCGTAGCCACGCTCCTCGAAGTAGTAGGCGCCGACGATCCAGGTCAGGGGGCCGGTCTCGCCCAGCACCTGAAATTCCTCGGTGAACTGCTTGGCGCGGATATGGCGCTCGATCTCCAGCAGGGGGATCGGCAGGCCGTCGGTGTCCTCGTAGTTCTCGTTCTTTACCCGGCGCACGCCGATGATGTTCTTCACCTGGAGCCCGTCGGTGATCTGCCAGGCCGAGGTGTTCGCCAGGTCCCAGGTCTTGACCTTGGTGTACATCTTCACGCCGCTGGCGATGTGGAAGTCGTCGCGAGCCTGCTGGGCCGCCAGCATGTCCTGGAGCAGCGGATAGTTGCGCGATGCGCGGGCGGGCGCCGAGTTGAATGCGCCGTTCGGGTTGACCTGCTTGATGAACGCGCCCTGGCCGCCGTCGTCCTCGTCGAAGATGTTGAACACCGTCAGAGAACTGATGGCGTCGGTCGGGCGGAAGTCGACGGACGCGCGGAACGTCCAGTTGTCGACATTGTTGACGTCGCGATTGTTGAGCAGCACGTCGTGGATGAAGCCGTCGCGCTTCTGCGTCCCTCCCGCCAGGCGGATGCGGAGCTGATCGCCCACCGGGACGTTCAGCACGGCCTCGGTGTTGAAGGCGCCGAAGTTGCCGGCCGTCACCGCCACCGAACCCTCGAACTCGTCGGTGGGCTTGTTGGGCTGGATGATGATGGCCCCGCCGGTGGTGTTGCGGCCGAACAGCGTGCCCTGCGGCCCCTTCAGCACCTGCACCGAACCGATGTCGATGAGGGCCTGGTTCAGGCCCTGGGCGCGCGCCGCCACGATGTCGCCCACGTAGACCGTCACCGAGGGATCCGACAGCAGGGTCTGTTCCTGCTGGCTCAGGCCGCGGATCGAGAAGTTCGGCACCGCCCGGCTGCTGCCGAAGCCCGGCGTGACCATGAGGCTCGGCGATTTGGTGGCGAGGTCCGCCACCTGCACGACGTTCTCACGTTCCAGCGATTGGCCGGTGATCGCGGTGACGGCCAGCGGAACGTCCTGCAGACGCTCCTCGCGCTTGCGCGCCGTGACGATGACTTCCTCGATCGTGGAGTCGGCCGCCTCGGCTGCTTCGGCCGCCCAACCCGTCGTGGGCGCGGCGACGGCAAGCACCGACGTCGCCAAGAGCGCCGTGCGCCAATTGAAATTCCTGTGCATCCTACGAACACCTCCCGTTGTTGCGCCCCGGGTGTGCTTGCCAAGCGCCCCAGGGTCGTTGTTCCCGATGATCAAGGACGGCATGGCCTGGCTTGATTTGGAACGACGCTATCCGACGCGGGACCGCCACACAGCCCCGCGGCGGCAGGCATCGCGAGCGCGATAAGCCGCACGCCGTTCGAAAAACGATCGCGCCGTCCGAGCCATCGCGCCCGCGATCAGTCGCCCACGCCCGGCAGTTCAAGACTGACCGCGCGCGCCGCACAGGGCGATAGTCGGCGTCCAGGCTGGGAAACACGGCCACGGAGGACGCATCTTGGACGATCGGACGGAAACCCGCGGCGAGTCCCGCAGCCTCTACCGCTGGGGCGTCCTCGCGGTCCTGGTCTGTGTGTACATGCTGCACCACCTGGACCGGATGGTGCTGACGCTGCTCCAGGAGCCGATCAAGCACGAGTTCCAGCTCTCCGACAGCCAACTGGGGCTGATCAGCGGGACGGCCTATGCCGTCGCGTTCGGGCTCGCCGGCCTGCCGCTGGGGATGCTGGCGGACCGGACCCGGCGGGTGCGACTGCTGGCCGTGCTGCTGACGGTCTGGAGCGGATTGACCGCGTTCGCCGCCACGGCGAACAGCTTCGTGACGCTCTTCCTCATCCGGATCGGCGTGGGCGCCGCGGAGTCCGGCGGCACGCCGACCAACCTGTCGCTGATCTCGGACTACTTCCACAAGGACCGCCGATCCACGGCGATCGGCATCTACCTGGTGGGCTCGCAGGTCGGCACGCTGATCGGCTTTGCGCTCACCGGCGTCATCGCGGCCAGCTACGGCTGGCGCGCCGCGCTGTTGGTCGCGGGCCTTCCGGGTGTGGCGCTGGCCCTCGTCCTGCTGTTCCTGGTTCGCGAGCCGCCGCGCCAGGAGGCGCAGACGGTGGCCCCGCTGGCAGCGTTCAAGCAGATCGGCGCGAACCCCGTGCTCCTGCACCTGATCATCGGCCTCACCCTCGCCAATGTGGTGGCGCCGGGCATCTCGTCGTGGCTGCCGTCCTTCCTGATCCGCACCCACGACCTGAACGTGGGCTCGGTGGGGCTGATCATGGCGGCGACGATCTATCCGCTCTCCACCACCGCCAGCATCGTGGCCGGCATGGTCACCGACCGCATCGCCGCGCGCCGGGTGCAACTGATGTTCCGGTTCATGGCCGCCGCGGCCTTCGTCATGGTCCCGGTCGTGCTCGTCGGCGTCCTGACCGGCAGCCTCTGGCTGGCCCTCGCCGCCTTCGCCACCCAGCACGTCCTGCATATGTTCATCAACACGCCGGGCTACGCCCTGGCCATGACCCTGGTGCCGTCGCACATGCGAGGCACGACGGCGGCCGTGCTGCAGGTGCTTTCGAACCTCATCGGCTTCGGCGTCGGCCCGATGGTGGGCGGCGCGCTGAGCGACGCGCTGCATCCCTATTTCGGCGACCAGTCGCTGCGCTACGCACTCGCGTTCTTCGTCTTCCTCAGCCTCTGGCCCTGCGCCCACCTGTTGCGCGCCTCGGTCCTCGTCCGCCGCGCCAAGCAGCAGGCGGACGCCGGCGCGGAGCCGGCCGTCCAGGGCGCATGAGCCGGGCCCCGCCGCACCCCCCGCTGGACGCCGAAGCCGCCCGCCTCCTGGCGCCGGGCGAGACGATGCTCTGCTACGCCTGCCGCGCCGGTGGCGTCTGTCGGCTCGGGGTGGATCGCGTGCTGCCGGACGGAGCGCGCCGGCTCGTCGCCCGCCTGGCCTGCCCGGAGAGCCACGAGGGCGGTCCCGGGGTCGCACATGGCGGATGGACCGCGGCGGCCTTCGACGAGGTGCTGGGCTACATGGGACCGTTGAACGGCGCGCTCACCGTCACGGGGACGCTGACTGTGGAGTTCCTGCGACCGGTCCCCATCCTGCGCGACCTGGAGGTGCGCGCCTGGGTCGACCGCGTGGAGGGACGACGCTGGTTCCTGGAAGCGGAGATGACGCTGGCGGCCACCGGCGCGCGGCTGGGCCGCGCGCAGGCGATCTTCGTGGAGCGCAGGCCCGACCACTTCGACCGCCATCATCGCTGGCTGGAGGGCCAGGACGCCGGATCAGCCTGAGCGGCGGGCCCCAAGGCTCAAGCGAAGCGGACGACCTCGATGTCCGGACGAGGCTCGAACAGCGGCTTGCGGGCCTTGTAGATCGGCGGCAGGCCGTTGGTGCTCACGCGGAGCAGCGCACGGCGCTTGCCGGGCTCGGCGCTGTACTCCAGCGGAGTCGCCCGGTGCAGGGTGCAGAAGTTGTCCCAGATGAGAATGTCGCCCACCCCGGCCTTCACCCGGATCGTGAACTGGTCCTGCAGCACATGGGCCTTCAGGTCGTCCAGCAGGGTCTCGCTCTCGGTCTCGCTCAGCCCCTCGATCGCGAAGGGCGTGCCGGCGAGGGCGTAGAACGAGCGGCGGCCCGTGATCGGATGGGTGACCACCAGGGGGTGGACCGGCTGCTCCTGGGCGCGCTTGCGGGCGCGGACGCCGCCGTCCCGGTCGGGCGCGTCCGGATCCAGCTTCAGCGGGGTCTCGTCCCCGCCCCGCTTGCCGCCCACCAGCATGTGGCGGACCTGCAGCTTGTCGTAGCGCGCACGCTGGGCGGCCGGCAGCGCCTCGTAGGCGGCGGTGAGGTCGGCGAACAGGGTCTCGCCGCCCACGTCCGGCGCCTCGATCCCGTACAGCATGGTGAAGCTTGGCGGGAAGTGCTCGTAGGAGCCGTCCGTATGCCAGAACGAAGCGCCGTCGCGGCGCGCCGGGTCGAGGTCCGGGGAGTTGGAGATGCGGATCAGCGCCGGGAATTCGGGATCCAGGTCCGGCGTGAAGAAGAAGTCGATCGGATTGCCGAACAGCCGGCCGAAGCGGTCGTAGTCCGCCTTGGTGAGCGACTGGCCGCGGAACACCGCCACGTGGTTGGCCGCCACGAGATCGACGACTTCCTTCACCGTGGCGGGCGTGACGTCCTCACGGACGTCGAAGTTGGAAATCTCGAGGCCGAAGGCCCCTAGAGGCTGGCATTGCATGACGGCGGTCTCCTCTCCGGCGTTGTTCGTTGGCCCGAGTTTGCGCCGCCGGCGCTTTGCCGCGAGAGGTGGATCAGACACTTTGTGGGACGATCCGGTCGAAATGGCCACCTGCTGATCCGAGGCCGCAGCCATCGCATATGCAGAACCCCCGGGCGCGGGGCGCATGGGGGCGAACGCCGGGCGCGCCGGAGTCGGACTGCTCAGCAGGAGACTTTTCCTGCGCCGCGCGGGGATCAGCCCTCGTCGTTCACCCAGCGGGCGAAACGCTGGAGCGGATAGAAGCCGTCGTGCGGTAGGCCGACCTCCGGCCCGGCGCCGCCCAGCGCCACCACCCGCTGCGCGCCGGCCGAGGCCAGCCGGTCGCGCAACGCCGTCTTCCGCTCGGGCGGATAGACGCCCACCGTAGAGGTCGCCACGGTGACATGCTTCACCGCCTCGTCCAGGTTGGCCACGCGCACCACATTGACCACCTTGCCCTCGGGATAGAAGTCCACCGGCTCGTCCGAGCGCACCACCAGGCCGCGCCCCTCATAGCCGCCCCAGACCCGGTAAAAGTCCGGCAGGTCGCGCAGGCCGCCGATCTCCTCGCGCAGGCTCGCGGCGAGCGGCTGCGGCTCGGCCGATGCGGCGCGGCGCTCGACCCCCAGCCGCGACTGGAGAAGTTCGCAATAGCGGTCGACCTCGGCCTCCCCGCCCTCGATGAACTGGAACCGGCTGGAGGTGCAGGCGTGCTGGTTCATCAGGGTGGCGTCGTCGGCCGCCCGGTCGGCGACCTCGGCCAACAGAGCCTCGGAGGCGAAGGCCTCGCGTCCGATCATCGAGATCGACGTCTTCGGGTCGAAGGAGACGAGTTCGAAACCTGGGCCGACATACTTCACCGCGCTGCGGATCGTGCTTTCGCCACCCCAGGCCACCAGCTTGTCGAAGAACTGCGGCCGGAACAGCATGCCCTCGACGCGCTCGTCGCCGCCGCGCCAGTAGGCGGCCGAGAAGCAGCGGGTGAGCGGGTGGCTCGGCGCAGCCGCCGCCATCACGGCCAGGATGGCCGGCGCGCTGAAGAGCTCGTTCGACGGCAGCTTCAACAGGTGCACGCCCTTCACCAGCGCGCCACGGATGACGGTGTTGGCGGCTACGCCGGGCGAGTTGCCGGCGATCACATGCACGAGCCGCGGCGGGAAGGCGCGCACGCGGGCCGGCTTGCCTGAGGGTCGCGCCACCTCCCGCCAGCCGTCCACCACGTCCTTGCCGCCCAGTTCCTGCTCCAGCATGAACTCCATGGAGGGGCGGTTGAACATTGCGCCGAGGTTGGCGAACGACCGCTCCACCAGGTCGCGCGGATGGGGGCTGGTTGCGAGGCTCCGCTCCATGGCCTCGGCGACGATCCCGTCGGGGTCGCGCGTCAGGCGCTCGCCGGTGGCCACCAGCACGTCGATGATCTCGTCCACGGGCACGTCGGCGGCGGGCGGCGCTTCGGCCCGCGGCCACACCAGCGCATCCAGGTCCAGGGCGGGCGTCGTGAAGCGCGCATGGGCCGGGCCGTATTCCAGCTCCGCGCCTTCGAGGATCACCCCCTTGACCACGTGGCGGACAGCGACAGGGATCCGGGCGGGGGCGTTCATCGGACATTCCTCCTGCGGGCCGGCGACCCGGCCTCTCCGACCAAGTGTGGCGCCGTGCGCGTTGCCGGACAGGGGCGGATCGGACATCCTACGGGGCGAAACAGACACGACGCAGCGCCGGCTTCGGACGCCGCGCAAGGAGGATCGTGGGATGGCGCGCATCGCCGTGCTGGGCGTGGATGGAGCGCAGCTCTCGAGCCTGGCCACCTTCCTGGACGTCTTCGACCTGGTGAACCGCTACAACGACCAGCAGTACGCCGACCGGGAAGTCCTGCCGGCGGTGATGGAGGTCCGCGTCCTGTCCCCCTCCGGGCGCCCCCTTCACCTGCAATGCGGCCGCAGCTTCCCGGTGGACGAGTCCATCGCCGTGGCCGGGGCCTACGATCTCGTCTACGCGGCGCCCTTCGAGATCGGCAAGACTCTCGACCTGGCGGAGCGTCTGGCGGGCCTGGCCCCCGTTTGCGCTTGGCTGAAGCGCCAGCGCGACGCCGGCGCGGTCGTGGCGGCCAGCGGCGCGGCCGTGCTGCTGCTCGCCGAGGCCGGACTGCTCACCGAGGGGCCGACGACCGTACCCTGGTGGCTGGAGCGCAGCTTCCGTCGCCGCTATCCCGAGATCGAGGTCGATGTCGCCCGGGTGATCTCCCACTCCGACGACGTCTACTGCGCCGGCGCCATGAAGGGCGAGCCCGCCCTCGCCCACCGCCTGGTGGAGCGCATCGCCTCGCCCAACGTCGCCAACTGGGTCGCGAAGATCACCCTGGTCGAGCCCTACCCCGACGGCCCCCAGCCCTGGAGCGTGTTCTCGCCCCAGGTGCTGCGCCAGGACGGGCTCGTGGGACGGGCCCAGCACTGGCTCCAGCTGCGGTTCTCGCAGAAGCCGCGGCTGCGCGACCTGGCCGATGCGCTGGCGGTCAGCGAGCGGACGCTCGTGCGCCGCTTCGGCCGCAGCCTGGGCATGACCCCGCTCGAGTACCTGCAGACGCTGCGGATCGAAGCGGCCAAGCAGATGCTGACCCGCTCCAGTCGCCGGATCGACCGCATCGGCTACCTGGTCGGCTACTCCGACCCCGGCTTCTTCAAGAAGATCTTCGCCGCCCAGACCGGCATGTCGCCCAGCGAGTACCGCCGCCGCCACACCGGCCCGAGCGAACACCATGCCGAAGACCCCGAGACCACCGCGATCTAGGCTGCCGCCGGCCGCTGCAGTCTCCGCATGCGCGATATCCGCCCGGCGGCGGCAGTCGCGGCGTGGGTTCCGCTCCGGCGCCCGCCTAGGGTCGCGGCCCCTGCCCTACCGGGCGGATCGGAGATGCGATGATCGCGCCGGCCCGTGCGCGGCGACGGGCGGGACCCTGTAGCATGCGGCCGGCCACATTCCGGCGCAGTCGGTGAGGACATGACGGACCTGCCCAACCCAACCCCCGGCGCCGCGCCGCAGGCCGCCGGGCGCGACAGCCCGCTGTTCCGGCCGTTCAAGGCGGGGCCGCTCGAGCTCGCCAACCGGATCGTGATGGCGCCCATGTCGCGCTACCTGTGCCCGGACGAGGTCCCGCATCAGGCCATGGTGGACTACTACGCCCGCCGCGCCCGGTTCGGCACGGGCCTGGTGATCAGCGAGGCCACCTACATCCCGCATCCCTCGGCGCACAGCTACGAGGCCGTGCCGCGGTTCTACGGCGAGGACGCGCTGGCCGGCTGGAAGCAGGTCGTCGACGCCGTTCACGCCGCCGGCGGGCGCATGTTCCCGCAGCTGTGGCACACGGGCAGCTTCCGCGAGGTGGGCATGAAGCCCGATCCCGCCGTGCCCGGCTTCGGGCCGTCGGAGAACCTGAACGCCTTCGAGAACACGACCCACATGACCAGGCCGATGACCGAGACGGACATCGCCGAGGTCATCGCCGCCTATGCCACCGCGGCGGCCTCGGCCCAGCGCCTGGGCTTCGACGGCGTCGAGATCCATGGCGCCCACGGCTACCTGATCGACAGCTTCTTCTGGCACGAGACCAACCGGCGCACCGACCGCTGGGGCGGCGATCTGGCGGCGCGGACCCGCTTCGGCGCCGAGGTGGTCAGGGCCATGCGCCGCGAGGTGGGGCCGGACTTTCCCATCTCCTTCCGCTGGTCGCAGTTCAAGCAGCAGGACTACCGCGCCCGCCTGGCCGAGACGCCCCAGGAGCTGGAGCGGTTCTTCGCGCCGCTGGTGGACGCCGGCGTCTCGATCTTCCACGCCTCGGCGCGGCGCTACTGGGAGGCCGGCTTCCGCGACCTCTCCGACATGACGCTCGCCGGATGGACCAAGAAGCTGTCGGGCAAGCCGGTCATCGCCGTCGGCAGCGTGGGCCTTGGGGGCGTCGCCTCCACCGCCAAGAAGAACCCCAACGAGACCTCGAGCGAGACCATCGCCTTCGCCGACGCCGGACTGGACGGGGTGGAGAAGCTGGAGGCGCTGATGGATCGCGGCGAGTTCGACCTGGTCGCCGTCGGCCGCGCCGTCCTGGCCGATCCCGAGTGGGCCCACAAGGTCCGTGAGGGTCGCCTCGACGAGCGCCGCCCGTTCGAGAAGGGGCAGCTGCAGACGCTGGATTGAGGCGACGCGGGCCGGTGTCCGGTTCGCCGGTCAATCTGTCCTATCCGCCCCTCGTGAGCGGCGCCGCGCGAGACCTAGGCTCGGGATCAGTACGAGATGCGAGGCCGCAGACATGTCCATCCGCCAGGAACTTCTGGAAGAGCTGACCGCCCCTGGGGTGTTCGATCGCCGGATCGACGATCTGGAGGCCAAGCAGCTCGCGGCCGCGCGCGAACTGTTCGCCCTGCGTCGCGAGCAACTGGCGGTCATCCGCCGCCGGGCGGAGGAGTCGGGGGTGAATGAGATCGGCTCCTTCGCCGACCTGGTTCCCCTGCTGCTGGCGCACACCAGCTACAAGTCCTATCCCGCCTCGTTCATGGAGGCCGGGCGCTGGGACCGGATGCTGCAATGGCTGCAGACGCTGTCGGTCCAGGACGTGACCGGCGTGGACGTGGACGGCGTGAAGGACGTCGACGAGTGGATCGATCGCCTGCGGGCGGCGGGCCACATGATCCTGGCCACCAGCGGCACGACGGGCAAGGTGTCGTTCCTCAACCACACCGAGGGCGACAACGCGCTGAAGCGGCGACACTACCGGACGATCTCCGGCTGGCCCTACCTGACGCCCGACAACAGCCGCCACGTGTTCATCGTCGGGCCCAGCAGTGGCCCCAACAGCGCCGTCGAGGCCTACCACAACAACGCCGCCGTCTGGGCGAAGCCCGGCGGGGCGCACTTCCTGACGGACGAGCCGATCCGCATCGGCGACATCAGCCGCATGGCCTCGCTGCGCCACCGGATGACGGATGGAACGGCGACGCCCGCCGAGATCGAGGCGGCCGAGCAGGAGGTCGCGGCCAAGGGCCAGCGCATGAAGGTCGCGCTGGAGTCGTTCGCGGACGAGCTGCTGGCCCACCGGCATGAGCCGATCACCATGACCGCCCAGTGGGCGCAGCACCTGATGATCATCGAGCAGGCTCGCCGGATGGGGATCGGCGATGGCGAGTTCCACCCCCAGAGCCTGATCAACGCCGGCGGCGGGGTGAAGGGCGTGGTCCTGCCGCCGGACTACAAGGAGCAGGTCTACCGTTTCTACGGCGACGTGGTCCGCGGCGGCGCCTATGGCATGACGGAGCTCGCCTCCACCATGCCGCGGTGCGAGCACATGCGCTATCACCGCCCGCCCAGCCTCATCTGGCTCCTGCTGGACCAGACCGGCGAGCGGCTGCTGGGCCCGCAGGACGGCGTGGACGGGGTGGTGGAAGGCCGCTTCGCCTTCCTGGACCTGGTCTACGAAGGCCGCTGGGGCGGGCTGATCTCGGGCGACAAGGTGCAGGTGGACTTCGCCGACACCTGCCCCTGCGGGCGGCCCGGCCCGACCATCCTCGACACGATCAGCCGGTTCACCCAGCCCGGCCAGGACGACCACATCGGCTGCGCCGGCACCATCGACTCGTACATCCGAGGCGCGATCGCCGCATGAGCCCACCGGCTCCAGCCGTCGCATCGGCGGCCCAGACCATCCCGGCGCTGATCGCCGACCTCGCGGCCAGTCACGGCGACCGCGTGGCGGCCGGCGACGGCCGCCGACAGCTGACCTTCGCCGAGCTCGACCGTCAGCGGCGTCTCGCCGGGCGCGCGATGATGGCTCTGGGCATGGGCCCCGGCGAGCGCGTGGCCCTATGGGCTGGCAACGGCCTGCGCTGGATGGTGGTGGCGTTGGCCATCCAGTCGGTGGGCGCCGTCCTCATCCCGCTCTCCACCCGCCTCAAGGGCCGCGAGGTCGCGACCGTCATCGGCCGCGCAGGCGCGAGCTGGCTGTTCTGCGACGCCGGCCACGGCCACTACGATTTCGCAAAGGCGGTGCTCGGCGAGGGCGTCCTGCCGGCCGAGCGGATCGTGGTGCTGGATGCCGAGCGCGCCAGCGGGCCCACCTACTGGCCCGGCTTCGCGGCGCTGGCCGAGCGCACCAGCAGCGGCGCCTTCGAGGCGCAGGCCCGGGCCATCAAAGGCGACGACCTGGCCGACATCATCTTCACCTCGGGCACGACCGGCGTCCCCAAGGGCGTGCCCATGAGCCACGCCCAGAGCCTGGCCTCCTGCGCCGCCTACGGGCACGTGCTGGGGCTGACCGCGGCCGACGTCTTCGCCGTGACCTTCCCCTTCGCGCACAACGCGGGATACCGCAGCGGCTGGCTCACGGCCCTCGTCCACGGCGCCCGCACGGTCGTCGTGTCGGACACCGCGCCCGAGGCGCTGCTGTCGCTCCTGGCGACGGAACACGTCACCTACCTGCCGGGCGTGCCGACCCTGCACCAAGGTCTTCTGGACTGCCCGAGGCTCGCCGAGACCGACCTGTCCGCCCTGCGCCTCACCTCCACCGGCGCGACGACGATCCCCGTCCCGCTGATCCAGCGCATGCGCGAGGGATATGGAGCCGCGGTCATCACGGGCTACGGCCTGACCGAGGCGGCGGGAACCGTCTCCCACTGCCGCATCGGCGACGACGACGAGACGGTCGCCCGCACGGTGGGCCGTCCGATCCCCGGCATGGAAGTGACAATCCTCGGCGCCGACGGGCGGCCCGCCGCTCCGGGCCAACCCGGCGAGGTCGCCATCCGCGGCTTCACCGTCGCGCGAGGCTATTTCGAGGATCCCGCGGCGACTGCCGAAGCCTTCACCGCGGACGGCTTCCTGCGAACCGGCGACGTGGGCGTCCTGGACGCCCGGGGGAATCTCCGGATCACGGACCGGCTGAAGGACATGTACATCGTGGGCGGCTTCAACTGCTATCCGGCCGAGGTGGAGCAGCAACTCTGCGCCATGCCGGGCGTGGCCGCGGCGGCCGTCGTGGGCGTGCCCGACGCCCGACTGGGCCAGGTGGGGCGCGCGTTCGTCACGCCTGCGCCGGGCGCAAGCCTGACCGAAGACGCCGTCATCGCCTGGGTGCGCGAGCGCCTGGCGGGCTACAAGGCGCCGCGCCGGGTGGTCTTCGTGGACGCCTTACCGCTGAACGCCACCGGCAAGGTGGCCAAGGACGAACTGAGACGCCGGGCTTGACCGCGCTTGCCTCGATGGCGCACGGCCGGTCAATTGCCAGCTGGAGCGAACCGACGGATGGCCGTGGACAGCGAGACAGAAGCCAACGAGCGTGAGACGGGCGGGCCGCGCGCCATGTCGCGGGTGCTGCGGCTCCTCGACTGCCTTGCCAAGTCGCCGGAGGGCCTGTCCCTGGCGGATCTCAGCGCCGCCCTGGCCACGCCCAAGAGCACCCTGTTGAACTCCCTGAAGCCGCTGACGGCAGAGGGTTTCCTGGTCGCGGAAGGCAACCTCTACCGCCTTGGCCCGCGGGCCTTCCGGCTCGCCGCCGACATCGGCTCGGCCTGGTCGCTGCCCCGGATCGTGCGCGGCTACATGCGCGAAGTGGCCGAGGCGACACGGGAATCCGTGGCCCTGGCCGTCCTCGACCTGGAGATGCGGCGCTTCGTCTACATCGACTCCATCGAGAGTCCGCAGCCCGTGCGGTACGCGACCCGCATCGGCATGAGCGGGCCGCTCTACGCCACCGCCGCCGGCCGCGTGCTTCTGGCCCACCAGCCGGAGGACTATCAGGAGGCATATCTCAAGACCGCCAAGCTGGCGGCGATCACGCCGCGCACGAACACGGATCCGGCGGTGCTGCGGCGCCAGCTGGAGGAGGCCCGATCGGAGGGGTTCTGGGTGAGCGCCGGGGAATCCGTGCCGGACTCCGCCGCCGTCGCCGCACCGATCTTCGGGCCGGACGGCCAGATCCTGGCCGCCCTCTCCCTGGGCGCCCCATCCGAGCGGCTGGACGCCAACCGCGAACGCTACGTCCGCGCCGTCCGGACCGCCGCCGCCCGCGCTTCGGGCCTCAGCTAGAGGTTCAGTACGGCAGGCCCATGAAGCGCATGCCGTTCTCGTACATCACCTTGCGGGTGTCGCTTTCGGAGAGGTCGCGGCAGGCCTCGTCCGCGAAGTCCCGCGGCTCGGGCACGCCCTCGGAGTGCGGATAGTCCGAGCCCATCATCATCCAGTCGGCGCTGCCGGTCTGCTCGATGAGGCCCTTCAGATTGTCTTCCGGATAGGCCACCACGCCCACGTGGCGCATGAAGATCTTGCTCGGGCGCTCCTTCAACTGGCCGCCGGGCCAGTATCCGTTCTTCGCCATGCCCCGGCACTTGTCCATCTTCACGAGCGTGTTGGGCACCCACTCGGCGCCGTTCTCCGCCGACAGCAACTTGATGTTGGGGAAGCGCTCGAAGAAGTTCCAGAAGATGAAGCTGGACAGCGTCTCGATGACCGGCCGCTCGCTGTAGCCGTGCATCCAGACGAACGCGCTCTGGCGCAGCCGCGACTTCTGCATCGGCTCGCCCCAGACCGCCATGTGGTCCTTCAGGTAGATGGCTTCCGACACGTGGAACACCACGCTGACGCCGGCTTCGTTGAGGATTGACCAGAAGCGGTCGTGGTCCGGGTGGGCCGGCGCCTTGCCGTTGAACGGCCCCATCGGCATCAGGACCAGCCGCGCGCCGTTCTTCACCACCCAGGCGGCTTCCTCGCAGGCCTTGTCGACATCGGCCAGGGTCAGCACGGGGCAGGAATAGATCCGGTCCTGGTAGTTGAAGGACCAGTCGTCCAGCATCCACTGGTTATAGGCGTGGAAGACCGCGTGCGCCGCGGCGGGTTCGTCGAAGTAGCTGATCGCGCTGACGAAGTTCCCGCAGTAGAGGATCGATGAGCGCACGTCCCAGCGATCCAGGAACTTCACCCGTTCGGCGGGGCCGGTCATCTCCGCGGTGATCGGAACCCGCATGTCGACCTCGGCCTTGCCTTCCTTCTGGGCCCGCAGCCACTCGTGCAGCTTGCCCGGCGGCGGGATCTTGAAGTCCTCCGTCATGTAGTCGGCGCTGATCTCGACCTTCCGTGGTCCGACGTAGAGCGCGAACTGGCCGTCGTCCCCCACCTTGTAATGCAGGCCCCACTTCTCCTGGAACGCCTTGGGCATGTGCCGCGTGAAGGCGTCCGGGGTCTCATAGAGGTGTGTGTCCGCATCGAAAATCGGGCCGGAATACCGGTGGCTCTTGGCCTCCTGAGGCGCGGCGACGGCGGCGTCCATGGCGTGTCCTTTCGATCGGTCTAGCGGACGTTGCATTTTCCGCACGCCGTTCAATTTTTAGGAACGCCGAGTGGGTGTCAAGGCGCGCGGGCGCGAGATCGGCCTCGACGCGCACGCTCCCACAGGGCGTTCGTCCTGCCCGGCGGCCACTCTTCGCAACCGCGATGGATGAAGGTTTCGAGCGATCACCGCCCACCGGGCGCCCGTAGACGATCAGCAGATCTCGAAGAGGCCGGCCGCGCCCATGCCGCCGCCGATGCACATGGTGACCACGACGCGCCGGGCCCCGCGCCGGGCGCCCTCGATCAGCGCGTGGCCGGCCAGGCGCGAGCCGCTCATGCCATAGGGGTGACCGACGGAGATGGCGCCGCCGTCCACGTTGAGCCGCTCGTCGGGGATGCCCAGGCGGTCCCGGCAATGGACCACCTGCACGGCGAAGGCCTCGTTCAGCTCCCAGAGGTCGATGTCGTCGACGGTCAGGCCGTGGCGGGCGAGCAGCTTCGGCACGGCGAAGATCGGCCCGATCCCCATTTCGTCGGGCTCGCAACCGGCCACGGCGAAGCCCGCGAAACGGCCCAGCGGCGCGAGGCCACGGCGATTGGCCTCATCCTCGGCCATGACCACGCAGACGCTGGCGCCGTCCGAGAGCTGGCTCGCGTTCCCGGCGGTGACGAAGCCGCCCTCCTGCACCGGCTTCAGCCCGGCCAGGCGTTCGCCCGTCGTGTCGGGTCGATTGCCCTCGTCCTTCGCCAGCACCACCTCTTCGAAGGCGTCATCGGGCAGCCTGCGACGCACGGCGATCGGCACGATTTCGGCGTCGAAGCGACCGGCGTCCTGAGCGAGGCCCGTCCGAACCTGGCTCTGCAGGGCGAACGCGTCCTGCGCCTCGCGGGTGACGCCATAGCGGCGGGCCACGTTGTCCGCCGTCTGGATCATCGACCAGTAGAGGCCGGGCCGGTGCTCGGCGATCCAGTCGTCGGTCTTGCGGATCGTGTTCATGTTGGGCTGGGTGAGCGACACCGACTCCAGCCCGCCGGCCACGAAGACCTCGCCCTCGCCGGCGCGGATCCTCTGGGCGGCCAGGGCGATGGTCTGGAGCCCGGAGGAGCATTTCCGGTCCAGGGTGAAGCCCGGGACGCTGGCCGGCAGGCCGGCCCGCAGCGCCGCCGCGCGGGCGATGTTGCCGCCCGTGGCGCCTTCCGGCGTGGCGCAGCCCATGAGCACGTCGTCCACCGCGGCCGGCGCCAGGCCCGCGCGCGCCACCGCCGCCGCGATCACATGCCCTCCCAGGGCCGCGCCATGGGTGTCGTTGAGCGCCCCACGGAACGCCTTGCCGATGGGCGTGCGGGCGGTCGCGACGATTACGGCTTCACGCATGGCAGATCCTTAGAAGGCGGCGTCCGAGCGCCGGGTGAGCTCTGGCCACAGGCGGTCCGCGCCCAGGGCCGCCACCCGTCTGCCCAGACGCTCGCTCCAGAAGCGATCGCCTCCGAACTCGGAGCGCCATGACGTCAGGCGTGTGGTGAGGCGGTGCAGAGGATGCTCGCGGGTGAAGCCGATGGCGCCATGGGCCTGGTGTGCGGCGGCGGCGCCCACGCCGGCGGCCATGTTGGCGCGCAGCTTGGCGGCGGCGATCTCCAGGTCGGCCTCGCCACGGTCCATGGCGCCCGCGGCGGCCTGGGCCGCGCAGTTCACCGCCGCGGCTTCCTCGGCGAACACCGCCAGGTTCTGCTGCAGGGCCTGGAACTTGCCGATGGGCCGACCGAATTGCGTGCGCTCGTTGGCGTGGCCGATCGACAGAGTGAGCGCGGCGTCCAGCGCCCCGGCGATCTGGGCGGTCCGGGCCAGCGCGCCGGCGGCAAGGACATCGACCGCCCCCCGGCCGACTTCAGCGCGCGCGCCGGCGAAGGCGAGTGTCGCGCGCGGCTCCCCTGCCGGATTGGCGGCGACCTCGATCCGCGCGGCGTCGGTCGATTGCAGGCGCACGCAGACGTCGCCGATCCAGGCGATCACGCTGTGTGCCCCGCCCTCCGTCGCGACGCCCGAGAGCCGCCCGGAGAACCGGCCCTCGGCGAGCTCGCCTGCGACGCCTTGCGCGACCAGCGACAGGCCCTCGGCCGGCGCAAGTCCCGCGCGGCCCGCCGCCCAGCCCGCCACCACCGCGTCCGCCAGCGGGGCCTGGAGCGCGTGGAAGCCCGCGAGCCGCAGCACGGCGAAGGCGTCGGCCCAGTCGCCGCCGAAACCGCCCTCGTCCTCCGACGTCAGCAGCAGCGGAAAGCCGGCGTCGGCAAGCTGCGTCCAGACCGCGTCCAGCGGCGCGCCGGGGTTCGCCGCGAGGTCGCCGAACAGCCGGTCGGCGGTTTCGACCAGGAGGGGAAGGCTGTCGCTCATCGGAGGCCCAGGCCGCGCGCGATGATGCCGCGCAGGATCTCGCGCGTGCCGCCGCGCAGGGAGAAGGAGGGCGAGACCTGCAGCAGGAACACCAGCACCCGGGCGAAGTCGGTCTGGGCGGCCAGGTCCGCCGCCTCCACCGTCGCCTGCACGGCGCGCGGCAGCTCCTGCTCGAAGCTGTTGCCCAGGTCCTTGACGATCGCCGCCTCGAGGGCCGGGTCCTCGCCCGCCGCCAGCTTCGCCGCGGTGGACATCGACATCTGCCGCAGCGTCCAGAGCTCCGCCGCAAACCGCCCGATCAGCGTCGCCACCAGCGGCTCCGGCTCAGGCCCCGCCAGGCGGATCAGCTCGACAAACAGGGCGTAGCTCGAGAGGTAGCGCTCTGGGCCAGACCGTTCGAGCGACAGTTCGGCGGTGACCTGCTTCCAGCCCGCCCCCTCATCGCCCACGCGCATGTCGTCGGGGACTAGGACGTCGTCGAGGAAGACCTCGTTGAAGTCGTGGCAGCCGGCGAGATCGATGATTGGCCGGACCGTCACGCCGGGACTCTTCAGGTCGATGAGGAACTGGGTGAGCCCGTTCTGGCGCTCGGAGCCCTCCGTCGTCCGCACGAGGGCGATCATGAAGTGGGCGTTGTGGCCGTTGGTCGTCCACAGCTTCTGGCCCGTGATCCGCCACCCCTCCGAGGTCCGCACGCCGCGGGTGCGGACCGAGGCGAGATCCGAACCGGTGCCAGGCTCGCTCATGCCGATGCAGGCGTAGGTCTCCCCGCGGGCCACGCCTGGAAGGATGCGCTCGCGCTGGGCCTCCGTCCCGTAGCGCAGGAGCAGCGGGCCGCTCTGACGGTCGGCGATCCAGTGCATGCCGACCGGCGCGCCGGCGGCGAGCAGCTCCTCCAGGACGATGTAGCGTTCCAGGGCATGGCGCTCGTGGCCGCCGTATCGGCGCGGCCAGGTCATGCCGATGTAGCCGGCCGCGCCGAGGGCGCGCGTAAAGCCGGCGTCGCCCACGGCCCAGCAGTTGGCGCGACGCTCGGCCGGACCGTCCGGCCGGTTGGCGGCGATGAAGGCGCGGACCTCGTCGCGCAGGGCGCACGCGCCCTCGGGCGGCCGGAAAGGACGGATGCTGAAGGTCTCCACGACGCTGGACATCGCCCGTCGGAGGGCGGCGGCGCAACCGGCCGAGGCCCCCTATCGCAGCCGCGATATGGCCCCGCCGCGCCGCATGCGCGCGTTGTCGCGCAGGCGCAAAAAGCGGCGCCCGTCCGTGCGGACAGGCGCCTTGGCAGTCACGTTGGGAACAGGCTCAGCCGAAGTGGCGAAGGGGCTCGGCGACGTCGTCGAGCCTGTCGACGACCACGAGGCCCAGGTGGCGCGAGACCGCCGCGCGGAGCAGGCGGACGTAACGGTCCTGGTCGGCCTCGATGGTCGCGGTCGGCGCGCAGATGGCCAGGGCCAGTCGCTCCTCGGTCCCGGACTGCGGCAGCAGGACGCTCACCAGGGTGCGGGTCTCGTCGAGCTTGGCGATCGCGTAGCCATTCGCCCTGACCTCATCCAGGTCGGCCATCAGGTCGTCGAAGCGCACGCGCAGCTCTTCGGGCGACTCGGCGTTCAGGCGGTGCACCAGCTTGCGTAGCTGATCGGCGCCGAAGGTGGTCAGCAGCGCCCGTCCCGGCGCGGAATGCAGAAGCAGGGTGGAGTCGCCGGTCTTGAGGTCGGCATCGACGCCGGCAGGCTCGACGACGTGGAACACCTGCACCTCGAGGCCCACCTTCGAGGCCAGGATCACCCCCGCGCCGGCGTCGTCGGCCAGCTCGTCCATCAGCGGCAGCAGATTGCCCTTGCGGAACAGGCTCGGCTGGATCCAGGCGCCCAGCACCGCGACGCGCGCCGAGGGCTTGTAGGTGCGGGCGTAGAGGTCGCGTCGCAGATAGCCCAGGGCGACGAGGCAACTGAGCAGCTCCGACGTGCTCGACTGCGGATAGCCATAGGTCCGCGCGATATCCATCACCGTGCCTTCCTGGCGATCGGCGTTGAAGTACTCCAGCACTTCCAGAACCCGCTGGGCCGATTTGATCTTCTTCGGATCGAGCGCGTGTCCCATGGCATCCTCCCTTATTGTTGTAATGCTATGTTGTCATAACAACATGACCTCCACAAGCGCGATATGTGCCGCAGCCCCATCGGCCATGCGATGGGACGCGGAACGGCCGCGGAACATCTGGAGGGCGCCAACCGCGCCCTTCGGTCAGCAGATGGAAAGGCCGCGCCCCTCCCCTCAGGAATGATTCCTGGGTGAGCCCGCTGGCGTCGGTTGGTGGGGGGACGGTCAGGCCGCCGCGGCGCCTAGAGGCCGGCCGGACGGGTCCGGAAGTCGATCATGTATTGGTAGCGCTCGGGGTGATAGCGCAGGATCGCGACTTCGATCGGGCGGTCGCCCGCCGCGAAATAGGTCCGACGAATACGCAGGATCGGCGCATCCGGAGCCAGGCCGAGGTGAGTGGCCGTCGGCTCCCCGGCCAGGGCGGGCTCGACCAGTTGCTGGGCGTGCACCACACGCAGGCTGAGCTTGCGCTCGATGATCCGCACCACCGGCGATCCTGCCACGATGTCGGCGCGCGTGAGGACGCTCCCGATCGCGAGGGGAAAGTAGACCTCGAGGTAGATGACCGGGCCGGCGCTGAGGCCGCTCACCACCTCCAGGCGCACCGCCTGTTCGCCTTCGGCCAGTTCCAGAGCCTCGCGGGCCTCGGCCGGCGGGTCGACGGGACCCAGGGCTAGGACCTCCATCTCGAGCATTCCGGCGGTGGCGAGGAATTCGTCCAGCGAGCCCGACAGCCGAACCGATCGGACGCCCTCCCGCCGCTCCGCGACGAAGGACCCAACGCCGCGCCGCCGAACGATCAGCCCGTGACCGAACAGCGACTCGAGCGCCCGGCGCACCGTGATGCGGCTGACGCCATACTGTTCGCAAATCCGCTCCTCGGTGGGCAGCGGTTCGCCGGGGCCGAACTCCCCGTCGGAGATGCGCTGCGTCAGGTCCTGCTCAAGCTGATGGTAGAGCGGGAGCGGCCCGTCATGCAGCAGCCGGGACGGGACGCTTCGGGGTCCGTCCGGCGTCCGTCCGAGTTGACCTGCCGTCATGCCAGACCTGTCCGTCCCATTCCGTTCACTTGGCCGTCTTTGAAGAACCAAGGTCGCGCCCGCGGACGCAACCCTGGCGGTCAAGGCGCCACCAGGATCATGCCGCGGACCGGGGTCCACCCGTCCAGGGTTTCTTGAAGTCTCCGCATAGGCGATGCTTGGCCGGCAGGTTCCGGCGCCGGCTAGAACCGGCCCGAGCGGCTGCGGAGTTCGATCTCGTACTGGTAGCGGTCTGGATGATGCCGCAGGATCGCGACCTCCACCGGCCGGCCGCCCGCCGCGTAGTACACGCGTCGGATCCGCAGAACCGGCGTATCCGCCGGGAGGCCCAGGCGCCGCCCCGCCTCGTCTCCGGCCAGGATGGATTCGATCAGTTGCCGGGCATGGGTGACGCGGACGTTGAGTTTGCGTTCCACCAGCCGGATCACGGGAACGCCCGGCGCGATATCCGCGCGCGTGACGCCGGACTCCGCCGGAAAATAGATCTCGGAATAGATGACCGGCCCGACCCCAAGCGAGCTGGTGAGCTCGAGCCGCATGGTCTCGGTCTGCTCGTCGGCCAGTTCCAGCGCCTCGCGCACCTCGGGTGGCGGGACTACGCGCCCGAGCGAGAGCACATCGATGGTCAGAGAGGCGGCGGTGGCCAGGAAATCGTCGAGGGAGCCCGAGAGGTGCACCGAGCGCACGCCTTGCCGGCGTTCGGCCACGAACGATCCCACGCCGCGCCGCCTGACGATCAGCCCCTGGGCGATCAGCGCGTCCAGTGCGCGCCGCACGGTGATGCGGCTCACGCCGTACTGCTCGCAGATCCGTTCTTCGGTGGGCAGCAGGACGCCGGGCGCGAACTCGCCGCGGTTGATTCGCTCCACCAGATCCTGCTCGAGCTGGTGATAGAGCGGGACCGGTCCATCCTGCAGCCGTCGGGGCGCCGTGATGCGTTCGGTATTCGCGGTTCGCCCGGGTTGAGCTTCGCTCATAGCCTATCCTGTCCCATCCGCATCCTAGCTCAACACCCGTCGCACGGACGACGCATGAAGCCGATTCGGAAGGTTCGCCGATCAGGACGCCGGTCCCCCGGGGGACCTCGGCGAATGGAGGCCCACCAAGCGCGTCTCCAAGTAACTGAATTTCCTGGAGACAATGGTGGGTGCAGTAGGATTCGAACCTACGACCCGCTGATTAAGAGTCAGCTGCTCTACCAACTGAGCTATGCACCCGCCGTGCCCCGAACACCCCTGGAGGGGCCGGCGGCGAGGGCGCGGAAAATACGCAAAAGCGCGCCGTTGGCAAGGCGCATCTGTCGGCTATCGAAAAGAACGTGGTAGGTCGTGCGCCGGTCGGCGGCGGAGAGTGGAGTTGGGTGAAAAGCTCCCCTAGGGGGCGCATGCCCTTGACCACACCGACGCAAGACGAGATCACTCCCCACGGTTCGGGGGTTCTAGGAGCGGTTCATGCGCAAGACGATCCTGGGCTTCATGCTCGCCGTCGGCCTCGCCGGCGCAGCCCAAGCGGCCGACTTCGTGGTGGTGAAATCGACGGATCCGGCGGTCAGGCCGGGCCTGGAATTGAACGCGGGCCAGCGGATCGCGCTGGGCGCAGGCCAGACATTGACCCTGATGTCCGCCAGCGGCTCGGTCAGCACCCTGCGCGGCGCGGCTGGCGGCGCCGTGGCGCCCCGAGCCGGCGGCCAGGCCGACAGTGAGCGGATGGCAGCCCTGAAGCTCCTGGTCGACCCGCCGCCCACGGGCCGGACCTTCGGAGCCCGCCGCTCCGGCGTCTGCCCCGACCCGGCGACGCTGAAGACCCTCGACGAGATCCTGTCGGTGCAGGCCAACGGCTGCGCGGTCCAGGCCCGGGTGGCGCTGGAAGCCTACGTCGCCCAGCAGGCCCAGCCCTAGGCGATCTAAGGTCCGGTGTAGAGCTCGCCCAGCGCCATCGCCGCCTGCCCCTTGGCGGCGTCCAGTTCGTCGCGGATCAGGCCAGAGGCCACCATGGCGTCGCGCTTGCCGTCGATCCGCTTCAGCGCCGCGCGCAGGACCGTGGGCTCGGTGGGCGTGGCGATGGCCACCACATTGTCGACGCCGAACGGCGGCACAGCCTTGGTGCGGGCCATGACCACGCGGGTCTGGCCGGCGACCATCCGGCCATCGCCATCGCCATCCAGCGGGTAGAGCAGCTGCACGGTGCCGTCGCCGGCCAGGTTGAACGCCGTCAGCCACGCCTCGCCGCCCCGATGGGTGACCGCCAGGTCGACGCTCTCGCCCTTCTTGTACAGCTGCCCCTTCGGCCGCGGCCCGATGTCGACCTTCAGCCGCCGCTCGTCGGACGAGCCGGCGAGCTGGCCGACCGCACGCCGCTTCATGATCACGCCGGTGAGCTGCTCGGCGCTGGTCAGGCCCTCGGCCACGCGGTCGCCGCGGTTGTCGGTGACCCAGCCCTCCTTGGCGTTCCAGGTCAGGTCGGGCGTGCCGCGCGGGATCGAGGCCCAGGGACCCTTGCCGCCCAACAGGTCGGCGGCCTGGTCGTCGGCGGGCTTGACCTCGATGGGCCGCTCGTCCGCCGGCGGCGGCTTCAGGGGCTGGAAGATCACGCTGCGCTCGTTGCGCGGCGGCACCGCGGCGCTGGACCACTGCTGGGTGCTGGAGAGCTCACGCGTGCGGCTTTCCAGGCTGGACGCCAGTTCGGCCAGCGACAGGCGGCCGTCGTCGTCGGCGTCGGCGGCCAGACGCCCGTTCGGCCGGCGGTCCTTCAGCGCGCCCTCCAGGGCGTAGGTGAGCAGGCCGCGCGGCGGGGAGTCGCCCCGGGGCAGCGGGCCCTCCAGGGCGAACTGATTGTCCTGGGCGGCGCCCACATAGACCAGGTTCGGCGCATCCCCGGCCGGCGCCACGGCCATGGGATCGGCCGGGCTGGGCGGCAACGAGATGGCCATGGGGTTGTCCAGGGCCGTGCGGCGCTTGAAGGGGCTCGGCGCGGCCAGGCTGCGGTTCATGGTGCCGCTGTGGCAGGCGTCAGCGATCTGCAGCACGTTCACGGTCGTCGGGAAGAAGTTCACCAGCCAGCCATGCAGGTCGTCGTCGAGGATGAACTGGTTGGTGTCGGGCTTGGACACTTTGAACCCGCTCAGCGGCAGGAACTCGTCCATTCCGTCGGTCTCGCCGGGATCGCGCGACTTCGCCTGCGAGCCGTGGCCGGCGTAGTAGAAGATCACCCAGTCGCCCGGCCGCGCCCGCTTGCCCAGCGCCTCCAGCTGCGTGCGGATGGTCGCCCGCGTGGCCTGGGCGTCGTTCAGCGAGACGATGTCCTTGGCGCCCTGCGCCGCCAGCACCGCCTTCAGCGCCGCCGCGTCGTTGGGCGGGCCTTCCAGCGAGGGAATCGGCGCCGTGTACTGCGAGACGGTCACGATCAGCGCGCGGATCTCGGCGCTGGCCGGCTGGGCGAACGCGCCCAGCGCCACCGCCGCCAGACTTGCGAACAGCTTCCGCATCGATCCCACCCCACTCCTGACAGCCCGCCGCGTAGGATGACGCGCAAGCCGGCCGCGACAAGCCGCGCTGCAGCTATTCGTACGGATGGCCGCGAGCCTCGGAGGCGTCGGGCCTGTGCGGGCGGGTCGCGCGGAGCTTTGCGCGGCGTCATGCTAGGGGGTAGTTGAGGCGCGCCCGTCCGAGGCGGCGGCTTGAGGAGTTCGATTCCGCGCATGAGCGCTTCCCAGGCGGAACAGATCGCCGGCGTCCGGCCGATCCTGCGGCGCGTGGTGGCCAACGCGGGCCTCCTGCTGGGCGGGCGCACCGTCAACGCCGTCCTGGGCCTGGCCTTCATGGCCATCGCCGCCCGGGCGTTGGGGGCCGCCGAACTGGGCGTCCTGGTGCTGATCCAGGCCTTCGGCCAGTTCCTGGGCGAGGTGGTCAAGTTCCAGTCCTGGCAGACCATCCTGCACTACGGCGCCCGGCCGCTGGCGGAAGGCTGCGTGAAGGACTTCCAGCGCGTGCTGCGCTTCACGCTGCTGCTGGACCTGGCCAGCACCGTGCTGGGCATCGCCATCGGCGTGATCGGCGCCTTCGCCTTCGCAGGCGCCCTGGGCTGGGGGCCGAAAGAGGCGCCGGCGGCGGCGCTGTTCATGCTCTCCATCGCCTTCATGGTCTCCGCCACCCCGCTGGGGCTCCTGCGGCTGTTCGACCGCTTCGACGTGCTGGCGTGGCAGGCGGGCCTGATTTCGCTCATCCGGGTGGTCGGCGGGCTGGTGGCGCTGGCGTTGGGCGCCTCCATGGAGGGTTTCCTGCTCGCGACCGCCCTGGCGACGTTCGGAAGCTGGCTCTACCTGGCGGGATCGGCCCTGATCGAGCTCCGGAAGCGCGGGCTGCTGCAGGACTTCGCCTGGCGCGGCCCCCTGACCGAGGGCATGCCCGGCGCCTGGCGCTTCGCCTGGAACACCAACCTGGCCACGACCCTGGATGTGGCGTTCACCCATGTGGCCACCCTGATCGTCGGCGCCATGGTCGGCACGTCGCAGGCGGCGTTCTGGCGCGTCGGCCGGCAGGTGGCCGATGCGCTGGCCAAGCCCGCCAAGCTGCTGACCCCCGCCCTCTATCCCGAACTGGCGCGGCTGCGGGCCGAGGACCGGCACCACGCCATGTGGCGGCTGGCGCGGAACGTCGGGCTGCTGGCGGGGGGCGTGGCCGTCGTGATGCTGGCCGTCACCGCCGTTGCCGGGCCCACGGTGTTGGCGCTGGTGATGGGCAAGGCGTTCGAGCCGGCGGCCAATGTGATGACGTGGCAGGTGGGCGCCGCGGTGATCGGCGTCTTCGCCCTGCCGCTGGAGCCGATGCTCATTTCGCTGGGCAAGCCCGGCTTGGCCGTGCGGGTCAGATTGGCGGTCAGCGCCGCCTTCCTGGCCATCCTCCCCTTCCTCGTGACCCAGTTCGGCCTTATAGGCGCGGGCGCCGGCCTGGCTGCGGCGGCAGGCGCCCTTGCCCTGGGCATGCTGTGGTTCATCCTGCGAGAGAACGGGACTCGACAAGCGGCGGCGACGCCCGCGACGGATTCCGAAAGTCTGAAAGGCGACGTTTGACTCCTACCCCTACCGCTCCGGAGCGCCCGTTCCACGCGGACGGCTTCGCGACCCTGACCGAGGCGCTCGACTTCGCCGCCCAGGGCCCGACCGGCATCAACCTCTATGGCCTGCGCGGCGAGCTGATCGAAGCCATCCCCTACGGCGAGCTGCGCGCCCGCGCCCGGGCCATGGCCGCGCGCTTCCTGGCCGCCGGCCTGAAGACCCACGACCGCGTGGGCCTGGTGGCCGAGACCGACGTCGACTTCGTCGTGGCGTTCTTCGCCTGCCAGTACGCCCGGGTGACGCCGGCCCCCCTGCCCTTGCCCGCGCCGCTGGGCGGCCGCGACGCCTATGTCGAGCAGATCGGCCGCATGCTGGCCTCGGCCAGCGCCGCAGCGGTGTTCGGCCCCGAGAGCCTGCTACCCTGGCTGCAGGAGGCCGCGACGACGGCCGGAACGCGGATCGCCATGCGGGTCTCCGACCTGCCGCAGGCGCAAGCCGTCGACCTGCCGGCGCCGACGCCGGACGACCCGTCCTACGTCCAGTTCTCTTCGGGCAGCACGCGCAATCCCACCGGCGTGCTCTGCACGCACCGCGCCCTGATGGCCAACGCCCTGGCCTCGACCCGCGGCGGCCTGCAGGTGACGGCGAACGACCGCGCCATCTCGTGGCTGCCGCTCTACCACGACATGGGGCTGGTCGGATTCCTGCTGATGCCGCTGTCGGTGCAGATGTCCATCGACCTGATGCCGACCGGCGCCTTCGTGCGCCGGCCGCTGCTGTGGCTGGATCTGATCTCGAAGAACGGCGGAACGATCACGTACAGCCCCAGCTTCGGCTACGAGCTCTGCGCCAAGCGCGGCGACGGCACGCGCGAGGGCCTGGACCTGTCGGGCTGGCGCATCGCCGGCTGCGGCGGGGACATGGTGCGCCCCGGCCCGCTGATGTCCTTCGCCGAGCGCTACGCGGCCGCCGGCTTCAAACCCACCGCCTTCGTGGCCAGCTACGGCATGGCCGAGGCCACGCTCGGCCTCTCGATGTCGCCGCTGGGCAAGGGCCTGATCTTCGACACGGTCGACGTGGACCGGATGGAGAAGGACGGCGCCGTGACGCCCGGCTCGGGCGTGCGCTCGCGCGCCTTCGTCCGCTGCGGGCGGATCTTCGAGGGCCACGAGCTGGAAGTGCGTGACGAGGACGGCGAGATCCTGCCCGAGCGCCGCGTGGGCCGCCTCTTCGCCCGCGGCCCCAGCCTGATGCGCGAATACTACGGCGACCCGCAGGCCACCGCCGCGGCGCTGTCGCGCGACGGCTGGCTGGACACCGGCGACCTGGGCTACCTGGCCGAGGGCCAGATCGTGCCGACGGGCCGCGCCAAGGACCTGATCCTTCTGAACGGTCGCAACGTGTGGCCGCAGGACCTGGAATGGACCGCCGAGTCCGAGGTCGAGCGCCTGCGCAGCGGCGACGTGGCCGCCTTTTCCATCGACGAGGACGCGGGCGAACAGCTGGTGGTGCTGGTCCAGGCCCGCTCCAGCGATCCCGAGGTGCGCCGCACGCTCACCGACGACGTCGCCGCCCTGCTCCGCGCCCGCCACGGCGTCGAAGCCCGGGTCGAGCTGATCGGGCACAACGCCCTGCCCCAGACCTCGTCGGGCAAGCTCAGCCGATCCAAGGCCCGCGCACTGTTCCTGGCCGGGGCCTTCAAGCAGGAGGAGCCGGCCTGACCGGCAAGCTGGCGGCGGTCACGGGAGCCACCGGCTTCCTGGGCCGCCAGATCGTCCGCGCCCTGGCCGCCGACGGCTGGCGGGTGCGCGTGCTGGCCCGGCGCGATCCCGTCGATGCGCTGTGGCGCGACGCGACCCCCGAGGTGGTGGTCGGCGACCTGGGAAACGAGGCGGCTCTGGCCCGCCTTTGCAAAGGCGCCGATGTGGTGATCCACAACGCCGGCCTCGTGAAGGCCCGGAACCGCGCCGCCTTCGACGCCGTGAACGTCGAAGGCGCCCGGCGCGTGGCGCTGGCCGCCGCCAAGGCCCCCCACGTCATCTTCGTCTCCAGCCTCACGGCCCGCGAACCGCACCTCTCCCACTACAGCGCCAGCAAGCGGGCCGGCGAACAGGCCATGGCCGAGTTGCTCGGCGAGCGGCTGACCATCGCGCGGCCGTGCGCCATCTACGGCCCGGGCGATCGGGAGCTGTTGCCCGTTTTCCAGGCGGCGGCCGTCAGTCCGGTCCTGCCGCTGCTGAGCGGGACCGCGCGGGTGGCGATGATCCATGTCGAAGACGCCGCCCGGCAGATCTCGGCTCTTGCTGCAGCGCGGCCGTCGGGGCGTCCGGTGGTGCTCTGCGACGCCCGCCTGGACGGCTATTCCTGGCGCGAACTGATGGCCGCGGCGGCACGCGCCTGCGACCGCACGCCGCGCTTCGCACCGGTTCCGAAGGCTCTCATCCACGTCATCGGAATCACAAATGATTTCACATTGCTGCTGGGGGCGACCCCCATGCTCACCTCGGCCAAAGCGCGCGAACTGCTGCATCCCGACTGGGCCGTGGCGCCCGAGGAGCTTCCGGGGGAGACAGCGGCCGCAAAGTACGATCTAGAGACCGGGTTTTCGGCCACCGTGGCGTGGTACCGCAGTGCGGCATGGATGAAACATTAGCTGCGGTTTTGTGACCCGACGCGGCGGTGCGGGTGGAAAAACCGGCCGGACAGGCTTAGGTACGCGTTTGGCGTTGAGACTTGAGAGAGCCGATGGGGGGCTCGCGTATGGTGGAACTGGCGACGGATTTGACCGTCCGTGAAGTCGCGCGAGCGGCCGAGACGGTCCTGGGCCGGAGCGTTCAGGTGACCCCCGATACGGATATCGCCCGTGATCTGGCTGTGGATTCTCTTGCGCTTATGAACATCGTCATGGAGCTTGAGGATCGGTTCGACCTCTCGATTCCTCTCGATCGTCTGGCGACGGTGCAGACGGTCGGCGACCTCTCCGATCTAATCAACAAGCTGCGGGTGAAGGCTTAAGGATGTCGCTGCTCGACAAGCACCTGGGCTATCGCGCCCCCTTGGATGGCATCCGCGCGGCGGGCGCCGATCCCTCCGCCGTTCGATTCGATGCGGTCCTGTCGCCCACCGAGGGCATGCTGGACGGCAAGAAGGTGATCCTTCTCGGCACGAACAACTATCTCGGCCTGACGTTCGACCCGGCCTGCATCGAGGCGTCGGCCGAGGCCGTGCGGCAGTGGGGCACGGGCACCACCGGCTCGCGCTTCGCCAACGGCACCTTCGCCGGCCACACGGCGCTGGAAACGGCGCTGGCCAAGTTCTACGGCCGCAAGCACGCGATGGTCTTCACGACCGGCTACCAGGCCAACCTGGGCGGCATCTCCGGCCTCGTGGGCCGCGGCGATCACCTGATCCTCGACGCCGACAGCCACGCTTCGATCTATGACGCCGCGCGCCTGTCCCAGGCCGAGGTGATCCGGTTCCGGCACAACGACCCGGAAGACCTGCACAAGCGCCTGCGCCGCATGGGCGAGCACGCCAAGGGCAGCCTGATCGTCGTCGAAGGCATCTACTCCATGATCGGCGACGTCGCGCCGCTCAAGGAGATGGTCGCGATCAAGAAGGAAATGGGCGCCTACCTGCTGGTGGACGAAGCCCACTCCATGGGCGTGCTCGGCGAAAAGGGCCGCGGCCTGGCCGAGGCGGCCGGCGTCGAGGCCGACGTCGATTTCATCGTCGGCACCTTCTCCAAGAGCCTGGGCGCCGTGGGCGGCTTCCTGGTCTCGGACGAGGACAATTTCGACCTGCTGCGCATCGTCAGCCGGCCGTACATGTTCACCGCGTCGCTGCCGCCGGCCGTGATCGCCTCGACCCTGACGGCCCTGAAGCGCCTGGAAGAAGACTCCAGCCTACGCGCCCAGCTCGCCGCCAACGCGGACCGGCTCTACGAGGGCCTGCGTGACATGGGCTATGCGGTCGGCCCGCACGCCAGCCCCATCACCGCCGTCGTGATGCCGGACCAGGCCATGGCCGTGACGATGTGGAACGCCCTGCTCGCCAACGGCGTCTATCTGAACCTGGCCATTCCGCCCGCCACGCCCGAGAACAAGTCGCTGCTGCGCTCCAGCGTCAGCGCGGCCCATACCCCCGAGCAGATCGACGCGGTGCTGGATATCTTCGAGCGCCTCGGCCTCGAGTACGGCCTGCTCCAGCGCGCCCGCCGCGCCTCGGCCTAGGACGACCTTCGAGGAAGGTCCTATTTCCCCTCCAGGGACGACGCGCGCGTAGGCGCGCGTTGGCGCCGCCGTAGCTCCAGCCACGCCCCAGGGGCCGCCAGGAACGGGTGGCGCTCGCGGAAGGGCGTGACGGCGATCTCGATCCCCGTGTGCCGCTCGACCTTGTAGGCGGCGTAGCGCGCCGCGCCGTCGAAGGTGAACGCCGCCTTCAGGATCCGCGCCACGTTCAGCGGCTTGCCCGCCAGGTTGGGCCACGTCCAGCCGGGCAGGCCGCGCTTCAGCGGCCGCAGCACCCCGTCCTCGTCTCCGAACGCCACGCGCCCCTCGCGCCACGCGGGCGGCAGGATCGCGGCGTAGCGCTCCGTCCTCGACGCCACCACCGTGTCCGCACGGTCCGTGCTCTCCACCCGGAACTCGGCGGCGTAGGTGCGCCGGAACAGCGCCAGCCAGAACGCCTCGGCTGGCCCTCCATCGGGGCCCAGGGCGGCGGCGTAGCGGGCGGCGGTGACCACTGCGGCGGCCACCGCCTGCGTCGCCGCCTCGGCGGCCGTGGCGTCGGCGCTCCAGACCCGCTGCGCCGGCTGGACGAACCGGGCCCAGATCGTGGTGTCCAGGGTCCGCCCCTCGGCCGCCCGGCGGAAGGTCGCCAGCGGCAGGGTGGCGACCTTGGCCCGCAGCGTCCGCCCGCCGACCGCGACCTCGTGGTAGCTGACCTCGGGCCACAGGACGCGCTCGACCAGTCCCCGCAGGCCCCGGCGGTGCGGGCCGCGCGTCAGGCGGTAGAAGTCGAGGATCCCCGAAAGATCGCCGGTCCGCAGGGTCGAGCCGTAGTAGAGGATCGCGGCGTCGCGGCCTGGATCGGCCAGGGCCTCGGCTAGCGCAACCACCGCCTCGGGCGCCGGCGACGCCAGCTCGGCCTCGATCCGGCTGGCGAGTTCGCCGCTCACGGGATCACGAACTCCAGCGACGGCCCCTGCCGGATGGTCAGGTCGCCGGCCCTGTAGGGCTCGCCGTCCAGGACGAAGTCGCCCTCGAAGTTGAGGTCGAAGCTGTCCACGTCGTGGCGGTGATAGCCGCTCGTCTCCAGCCATTCGGCGTCCTCGCCGCGGATGATCCGCGGCAGGGCCCGCAGGAGACGCCGGGGCGGCGCATCCACGGACAGCACCTTCAGCCCCTCACGCGGCTCGCCATAGGGCCGGAAGCCCATCGGGAAGCGCTTCAGCGTCGACGCCATCACCAGGAACCAGCGCTGTTCCTCCGGCGTCGGCGCGATCGACAAGGTGGCGAGCTCCCCGCGCCGCCAGCGGTCGCCCGCCCCGCCCAGCACGGTCCGCGCCAGGGCGCCGGCCATGGTCACGCCGACCGCCGCGTTGTCGAAGAAGCCCTTGCCGTGGTTCTTCTGGGCCAGCTTGGTGGCGCGCACGAAGGCGCCCATGCCGAACAGGAAGCCCCGCCGTTCGGGAACCGTCTCGCCGGCGCGGATGACCTCCAGGCATTGCCGGCGCTTGGTGGGCTTGCCGGCCACGCACGCGGCCAGGATGTCCTCCAGCGTCGTGCCGATAGGCGTCTCGATGTCGAGCGCCAAGGCGTTCGTCTTGCCGTTCGGCAGCACGGCCAGGCGCGGGATGCGGCCGTCGAAGGCCTCGGGCAAGCGCGTCAGCACTTCGCGCACAGTGCCATCGCCGCCGTCGATCACCACCAGTTCCACCCCCTCGGCGGCCAGACGGCGTAGGCCGGCCATCAGGTGGCTCGGCTCCTCGGGGATGATGTCGAGCACGTCCTCCGGCAGGGGCGCGAGGACGGCGCCGCGGTTGCGGTGGCTGTGCCGGTTCCAGATGAGGCCGGCGCGGATCACCGGGAGAGCCAGGAGACCACGCGCTCGCGCGGCATGGCCATGGCCTGCACCACCTGGGCGGCATGGACGACGAGGCAGAGCGCCGTCCAGATGGCGACCAGGTAGAAGCCGACCTCCGGATAGCCCAGCGCCCAGGCGGGCGTCAGGATCAGCAGGTTGGGGTTCCGGCGCGCGGTGATCAGGCGGAAGAAGCTGTCGAACGGCCGCCAGGCGTGCACGTGGAAGCCGAAGAGGCGCATGAACGCCCCCTCCTCCACCCGCTGCAGCACGTAGCCCGCCAGGATCACGATCAGCGCGATCCCGGGCCAGTCCAGGGTCACCCCCACGCCGAAGCAGCCCACGTACCAGGCCCACCACCAGAACGGCGGGTGAATGAGGTCGATGCCGTGGTCGAAGACATTGCCGATGGCCGAGGAGGTCAGCGTCACGCGCGCCAGCTTGCCGTCGACCGTGTCGAGGAAGGTCATGATCCAGGCGCAGACCAGGCCCCAGCCGAACTGGCCCTGCCAGAACAGCCAGAAGGCGGCGAGAACCAGCAGAAAACCGATGAATGTCACGTGGTTGGGCCGCAGACCTGCCACGGCGCACCAGCGGGTGACGATGCGTGCGGGGATCGGCCACCAGTACTTGGTGACCACGTCGGTGACGCCCTTGTACGAGCCGGCGAAGGTGCGCGCCTCCACGGCGCGGACGTTGTCGGGGGTCAGCCGCACCAGCACCGGCGGCTCGCGCTTGCGCAGGGCCTCGTTGTAGGCGAGCTCAGCCAGGGACAGCCGCGCCAGGCCGCCCGGATCGGCGCCCCGCTCCAGCGCCGCGGCGGCCTCCGCCACGCGTTCCGCCGGGACATGGGCGGCCACCGCCTCGCCGTCGTCGGTGATCAGGACCGAGCCCGGCCGCTTGGCCAAGGTCGCCAGCAGGGACTCGTCATAGACCCAGCCGCCCAGGGCCAGCACCACGCCCCCGGACGCCGGCGGCGTCTCGACGACGCTCAGCTTGGCGCGCGCGAAGGTGCGGCGCAGCCGCTCGCGGGCGGTCATGCCCCATATGCGGACCTCGCCCGCGCCCAGGATCATGCCCGCGGGCGCGGCGGTCGTCTTAGCCATGGTCTGCAAAAGCCTCGCGCGCCTCTCACGCAAATCAGTGGAACCTGATACCGAGCGCCGTTCCGTTAGGAAAGCTCGTGACCGCCTTCCGTCTCGCCCATCTGTCGGACCTCCAGCTCCCGCCGCCGCCCCTGCCCTTCCGCTGGCGCGACGTCGCCTCCAAGCGGCTGCTGAGCCGGTTCGCCTGGCGGCGCAAGCAGCGCCGGCATATCCAGGCCGTCCTGGACGCCATCGCCGCCGACATCGCCGCCCACAGCCCCGATCATGTGGTCATAACCGGCGACGTGATCAACTTCGCGACGCCCGAGGAATTCGCCGCGGCCCGGGCGTGGCTGGAGCGCCTGGGCGACCCCGCCGACGTCACGGTCAGCCCCGGCAACCATGACGCGCTCAGCGCCGCCGGCGCGCCGAAGCGGTTCGGCCCCTGGAAACCATGGCTGGGCGACGGCCCGGACGGCGATTTCCCGCACCTGCGCGTCCGCGGGCCCGTGGCGCTGGTCAACCTCTCGTCCGCCTTGCCGACCGCGCTGCACCTGGCGCAGGGCACGCTGGGCGCGGCCCAGATCGAACGGGCCCGGACCTTGCTCCGCGAGACGGGCGAGCGCGGCCTCTACCGCGTCGTCCTGCTCCACCATCCCGTCGCGCGCGGCGTGGTCGCCGGCCGGAAGGAACTGACCGACGCCGCGGCGCTGCGGGCCATGCTGGCCGAGGCCGGCGCCGAACTGATCCTGCATGGCCACGCCCACGAGGCGCTGATGACCGGCACGGCCGGGCCCAGGGGCACGATCCCGATCCTGGCGGTCCCGGCCGCCTCGACGCCCGTCGGCGGCAAGGGCCAGCCCGCCCGCTGGAACGAGATCGCCATCGCGCGCGACGGCGCGGGCTTCCGCACTCAGGTCACGGCGCATGGGATCACCGCGGCGATGACCGTCGAGCCGCTGGGCGGCTACGTCCTGTGCTAGCGCAGATACCTCATCTGGATCGGCACGGCGCGCTCGCCGGGGCCAACCCGAAAGCGGACAGCCGAGAGCGACGGCAGGCCGGTCTTGGTGTCGGGATCGTTGGAGAAGCCGAAGCCCTCGGCCGGCAGGCCCACGATGGTCCGGTCGAAATCCCGGTCGCCGTCGCGGTCGTGATAGACCGCCACCGCATAGCTGCCCTGGGGGACCCAGAAGCACGCGCGAACGCTCGCCGCCGCCCGCACCCGCTGGCGCGCCAGCTTGCCGCCCTTGGCCAGGAACCGGCGCTTGTCGTCGGGATAGACGGTGATCGCCACCTCGCCGGTGGCCTGGCGGACCCCCGCCACCTGCACCATCAGTCTGGAGGAGGTCGGCGCGCGCACGCCGGCGCAGCCCTGGTCGGCCAGCGCGGGGCCGGCGGCGAGCAGGGCCGCGGCGATGGCGAATGCGGCCGTTCGGCCTTTCATGGTCAGGACCGGCTCCCTATGATCTCTCCGCGGCTCGGCCGCTCACCTGCCATGGATAAGTCGTGACGAACCCGACGGCCCGCAAGTTCGGATACCCGCGCACGCTGGTCGCGGAGACCCAGCACTGGCTGGTCCTGGCGCGCCCGCAGCAGCCGACTTTCGGCGCGCTCGTGCTGGTGTGCAAGGAGGATGCGAAGGCGTTCTCCGACCTCAGCCCCGCCGCCTTCGCCGACATGAAACAGGCCGTCGACGGCATCGAGGCCCTGCTTCGCCACACTGTGGCCTACGAGCGCATCAATTACCTGATGCTGATGATGGTCGATCCCGACGTCCACTTCCACGTCCTGCCGCGCTACGAGGGTGAGCGGGAATACGGGGGCCACACCTTCAAGGATGCGGGCTGGCCGGGACCGCCGGCGCTTGCGTCGCACGTCGCGCTGAGCGAGGAGGAGGTGGCGGCGCTTGCCGCCGAGTTCGCCGCCCTCTGGCGGGCGTGACCGCCGCTAACCGGGGGACCTTTTGAGTCTCATCGACCGCTACCTGCTCCGCCTGGCCTTCTGGCCGATGGTGGGGGCGACCGGGGTGACCCTGATCGCGCTCCTGCTCGAGCGGATCCTGCGTCTGCTCGACATGCTGTCGGCCTCCAGCGACCGCTTCGGCTTCGTGGCCCAGCTGGCCGTGAACCTGGTGCCGCACTACGTGGGCCTGACCCTGCCCGCCGCCTTCTTCCTGGCCCTGGTCGTGGTGGTGAACCGCATGAACCAGGCCTCGGAGATCGATTCGCTGCTGGCGGCCGGCGTCTCGCTGACCCGGCTGGCGGCGCCCTACCTCTGCCTGGCCGCGGCCCTGACGGCCGTCAGCCTGCTGGTCTTCGGCTTCCTGCAGCCCTACAGCCGCTACGCCTATCGCGCCGTCCTGCACACCGCCCAGAACGCCGGCTGGAATGGCCTGGTGCCCGCCGAGACGATCCTGGCGCCGTCCAAGGACCTGACCATGACCACCGACGAGGCGGACGCGGCGGGCCAGCAGCTGTCGCGCATCTTCATCCGCCGGATGACCGACAAGGGCCGCGAGGAGATCACCACGGCCAGCATGGCCGAGATCCGCCGCGCCGCCGACGGCCAGAACGTCCGGCTCGAGCTCCAGAACGGCCAGCAGCTGCGCTTCAACGACCAGGGCCGGCCGGAAATCCTGAGCTTCAAGACCTTCACCATGCAGCTGCCCATGACCGGGCCCGCCAAGCTGCTGCGCGCCCGGGGCGGCGACGAGCGGGAACTGACGCTGTTCGAGCTGGCCGAGCAGGCGCGCTCGGGCCGCTCGACGATCCCGAAGGCCACCTTGAAGGCCGAACTCTACGGCCGGCTGGCGCGAGCCTTCTCGCTGCCCCTGCTGCCGCTCCTGGCGGTGCCGCTGGGCCTGGCCGCCAAGCGCAGCGGGCGCGCGCCCGGCGCGATCGTGGGCGGCCTGTTGCTGCTGGCCTTCCACCACCTCGTGCAGCTGGGCGAAGGCCTGGCCTCCAAGGGACGCGCCCCGGCCGAGCTCGCGGTGGGAGGCCCGTTCCTGGTCTTCGCCGCCATCGCCCTCACCGTCTTCATCACCAGCCGGAAACGACCCGGCGAGACGCCGATCGGCCAGGCCATGGAGCACCTGGGCGCGCTGATCGCCCGGATGCGGATGAAGAAGGCCGCCACGGCGGGCGCGGCGCGATGACGCTCGGCGGCTACCTCCTGAAGCTGGTGGGCTCGCGGGTCCTGATCGCGCTGCTGGTGCTGGTCGGCATCCTGCAGATCCTCGACCTGCTCGACGTCACCAACGACATCCTCGACCGCAACCTGGGCGTCGAGGGCGTGGGCTACTACGCCCTCCTGCGCCTGCCCCGGCTGATCGAACAGGCCGCGCCGCTGGCGGTGCTGGCGGGGGCCCTGTTCGCCTTCGGCAAGCTGGCCGGCGACAGCGCGGTGACCGCGATGCGTTCCACCGGGATCTCGGCCTACCGGATCACCCTGATGGCGATCCCGGCGGCGCTGGTCCTGGCCCTGGCGCAGCTCGCCATCGGGATGCAGATCGCGCCGCGGACCGACCACCTGCTCTCCGACTGGTGGCAGGCCAGCACGCCGAAGGACAAGGCCAAGGCCGTCGACCCGGTCACCTTCCGCGTCGCCGACGAGATCGTGGTGGCCGTGCCGCGCGACCCGGACGGCCGCAGCCTGGAACAGGTCACCATCTATCGCCGCGACACCACCGGGCGGCTGGTGCAGCGGACCAGCGCCCAGGCGGCCGTCTTCGAGAACGAGCGCTGGCGGCTGCTCGAGCCGCGCTTCGAGACCCTGGGAACCGCCAGCGTGGCCGAGGGCCAGGCGCGCTCTATGGACTGGAGCCAGAGCCTGCGTCCCGCCGACGTGCGCGCGCTGGCGGCCGGCGAGACCACGGTGACCCCCGCCGAGGCCAGCCGCGCCCTGGCGGGCGGCCTGTCGGTGCGACCGCGCACCTTCTACGATACCCAGCTGCAGCGGGCCTGGGCGGCGCCCCTGTCGTGCCTGGTGATGCTGCTGCTGGCCGCGCCCGTGGCGCTGGCCAATTTCCGCGGCGGCGGGGCCACCCTGATGGTCCAGTGCCTGGCGGCCGGATTGCTGTACCTCGTCTTCGACGGGGCGTTCACGGCGCTGGGCGAGAACGGGGCCGCGCCGCCGATCCTGGCGGCCTGGGCCGCGCCCGCGATGTTCGCCGCGCTCGGGGTCACCGTGTTGCTCTATCTGGAAGGATGATCGTGTCGGGGGGCGTCGATATCGTCCCGGTCGGTTCCAAGGCGGAACTGGACCGGTTCATCCGCGTGCCCATGCGGCTGGGCGCGCGCGATCCGAACTACATCGCGCCGCTGATCCTGGAGCGCGGCGAGTCGCTGACGCCCAAGGGCAACCCGTTCTTCGAGCATGCCGACGTACAGTTCTGGCTGGCGGTGAAGGATGGCCGCGACGTCGGCCGCATCAGCGCCCAGATTGACCACTTGAACCCGCAAACCAAGGAGGGCGTCGGCCACTTCGGCATGATCGCCGCGGAGGACGACCCGGAGGTCTTCGCCGCCCTCTTCGCCACAGCCGAGGCCTGGCTGAAGGCCAAGGGCTGCAAAACCGCCCTCGGTCCGGTGAACCTCTCGACCAACGAAGAGGTCGGGCTGCTGGTCGAGGGCCACGACACCCCGCCGATGTTCATGATGAGCCACGACGCACGCTATGCGCCCAGCCGTATCGAGGGCGCGGGCTACGCCAAGGCCAAGGACATCTTCGCCTACGTCTGCAGCGTCGCCGACGACCTGCCCGCCCCTATCCTGCGCCGCATCCGCAAGGGCCTGCCCGAGGGCGTCACCCTGCGGACCCTGGAGATGAAGCGCCTCGACGAGGAGGTGCAGACGCTGACCGGCATCCTTAACGACGCCTGGTCCGACAACTGGGGCTTCACGCCCACCACCGAGGCCGAGACCAAGGCGCTGGCGACGACCCTGAAGCTGCTGATCGACGCGCGCCTGGCCTGGTTCGCCGAGATCGACGGCGAGCCCGCCGGCTTCATGATCCTGCTGCCCAACATCAACGAGGCGATCGCCGACCTGAAGGGCAAGCTGTTCCCATTCGGCTTCGTCAAGCTGCTGTGGCGGCTGAAGGTGAAGGGGCCGAAGACCGGCCGGGTGCCGCTGATGGGCGTGAAGCGCAAGTTCGCCAACACCCTGCGCGGCCAGCTGCTGCCGTTCCATTTGATCGACGCGGTGGCCCAGGCGGCGCGCAGCCAGGGCTACGAGCGCTACGAGCTCTCGTGGATCCTGGAGGACAACACCGCCATGCGCCGCATCTGCGACGCCGGAGGGGCCAGGGTCTACAAGACCTATCGACTCTACGAGAAGGCGCTGGCGTGACGGGGTTCTCCGCGCTGGTCCTGGCGGGGTCGCGCGGCGGCGAGGACCCGGTCGCGGCCTATGGCGGGGCCGCGCACAAGGCGCTGATCCGGCTGGGCGGCGAAACGCTGCTGGCCCGGGTCGTGGGCGCGTTGCGGGCGGCCGGCGCGGGCCGCATTGCGGTGATCTCCAGCCATCCCGAAGTGCGCGCCGAGATCGCGCGGCTGGGCGCCGAGGCGCTGGACGAGGCCGCCGGACCCAGCCTGAGCGTCAAGGCGGGCGCCGTGGCGCTGGGCACGCCGCTCGTAGTCACCACCGCCGACCACGCCCTGCTCCGGCCCGAGTGGGTCACCAGCTTCCTCGCCGACACGCCGAAGGACGCCGACGTCACCGTCCTCGTCGCCGCCCGCACCACCGTGGAGGCCGCCGCGCCGGGGACGAAACGCACCTGGCTGAAGCTGGCGGACGGCGACTGGTCGGGCTGCAACCTGTTCTACCTCGCCAACGCCCGCGCCCTGGGCGTCATCGAGCTCTGGCGGCGCGTGGAGGCCGAGCGCAAGCGGCCGTGGAAGATGGCCCAGATCCTCGGCCCCCGCATGCTGCTGCGCTACGTGGCCCGCCGGCTGAGCCTGACGGACGCCGCCGCGCGGCTGGGG